>Ga0213876_10000670_pt1 | contig 24379 bp, 18 predicted proteins | sample BarmaccomBMRX_R9_FD_160113 | JGI IMG/M metagenome (GOLD analysis project Ga0213876, IMG submission 160113) | Root-associated microbial communities from Barbacenia macrantha in rupestrian grasslands, the National Park of Serra do Cipo, Brazil - RX_R9 | ecosystem: Host-associated > Plants > Roots... | reverse complement strand
GGCTTACGCGCAGATTGGACGACTGCTTGCCGACTTTCACTGCATCCCGATGGAGGCGTTCGGCTATATCGGTCCGAAGGGGATCTGGACCGCGCATGCGACCAATCGCGGCTACCTGGCCCACCAATTCCAGCGCAAGCTCGCCGAATTCGGCGAGCGTGGCGGCGATCTCCGCTTGGCAGAGCGTATCAAGGCGCATGTCGCGGAGCGGTCAGGGCTGTTTGACGCCTGCAGGCAGCCGGTGCTCTGTCACAATGATCTGCACGCAGGGAATCTGCTCGCCACGATCAGCGACGGAGAATTGCAGCTCACCGGCGTTCTGGATTTTGAGGGCGCCCTGTCAGGCGATCCACTGATGGATGTCGCCAAAGCGCTCTATTACCTGGACGAAGAGTCCCGGCGCGCCGTACTTGACGGATATGGCGCGATGGGCCGAGACCACTGGTCCGAGACGCTCGCGCTCTACCATCTCTACTTCGTGCTCGAACTCTGGTGCTGGATGGCCCAGATCGGTAAGACGCGACGGCTCGCCAAGCTGGCTCAGGAGCTGGTGCGCTACAGCGCGGAGTAGGATTAAGCCGCCCAGGCATCCACGCTTCCGGGCTGGTCCGAAGGACCAGACCCGGAATCTCGAGATTCTCAGGTGCGCAATTGCGCAGCATAGTTCGATGCTTCGCATCGCCCCGGAATGACAACGCCGCTACTTCTTCAGCGCAAACACCCAGACGACGCCGCCTTGCGGCACGTTGTCCTCGATGCCGAGACCCGCCTTGGACAGACCATCCTGGATGCGCGCTGCGTCCACGCCCCAGCCCGACTGCACCGCGATATATTCGGTGCCATCCACCTCATAGGCAATCGGCATCGCCATGATGCCCGAGTTGGTCTTCTGCTCCCACAACAGCTTTCCGGTCTTGTCGTCGAAGATGCGGAACATCCGGTCGTTGGTGCCGCCGGCCAGGATCAGGTCGCCCGCCGTCGCCGTCACCGAGCCGAACAGCTGTGATTTCGGGAAGTTCTGCGACCAGACCTTCTTTCCGGTCGCAGGATCCCAGGCCTGCAGCTCGCCAAAATGGTCGGCACCCGGACGCGGGGTGAGGCCGATGTCTTCCGGCTTGGTGCCGAGCCAGAGCTTGCCCGGAACCAGCGGCTCCTTTTCGCCGCTAAAGCCGCCGCAGAAATTCTCGTTGGCGGGAACATAGACCAGCCCGGTCTTCTGGCTGTAGGCGGCCGACGGCCAGTCCTTGCCGCCCCACAGCGACGGACAGAACTCGACGCGCTTGCCGAGCACCGGCTTGTGGGCGGGATCGACGATCGGCTTGCCGGTCTCGGGCTCGATGCCCTTCCAGACATCGGTGGAGACGAAGGGCCAGCCGGCGACGTAGTTGATGCGATCCCCCTTGCGCTCCAGCACCCAGAAGATCGCATCGCGGCCCGGATGGATCAGGCTCTTGAACGAGCGCCCGTCGCGCTGCAGGTCGACCAGCATCGGCGCATCGACCTCGTCCCAGTCCCAGGAATCGTTCTGGTGATACTGGTAATAGCTCTTGATCTTGCCGCTGTCCGGATCGAGCGCCAGCACGGAGCTGGTATACAGGTTGTCGCCGGGATGTGCGGTGCCCGGCCAGGGCGCGGCGTTGCCGGTGCCCCAAAAGACCGTCTTGCTATCCTTGTCGTAGGTGCCGGTCATCCAGGCCGAGCCGCCGCCGGTCTTCCAGTCGTCACCGCTCCAGGTGTCGTGGCCTGGCTCGCCTTCGCCCGGGATCGTAAAGGTGCGCCATAACTCCTTGCCATCATTGGCGTCGAACGCCACGACATAGCCGCGCACGCCGAGCTCGCCGCCGGAGCCGCCGACGATCACCTTGCCGTCGACCACGAGCGGCATCAGCGTCAGATATTGCCCCTTCTTGTAGTCCTGCACCTTCTTGTCCCAGACCACTTTTCCGGTCTTGGCGTCGAGCGCCACCAGATGATCGTCAGTCGTGGCGAGATACAATTTGTCCTGCCACAGTCCAACGCCGCGGCTGGTCGGGTGCAGCTGGAACAGATCTTCCGGAAGCTCACGCTTGTAGCGCCAGTACTGCTCGCCGGTCTTGGCATTCAGCGCGATGACCTGCCCCATCGGGGTGGCGATGAACATCACGCCGTTGTTGATGATCGGCGGGGCCTCGTGGCCTTCGACGACACCGGTCGAAAAGGTCCACACCGGCGTCAAATCTTTCACGTTCGACGTATTGATCTGGTCGAGTGGGCTGTAGCCTTGGCCGTCATAGGTCCGGCGATAGAGCATCCAGTTGCCGGGTTCCGGATTCTCCAAACGGGCCCCGGTCACCGCGCTGTAGTTCTCGATCGAACCGGCCATCGCGGCCGTCGAGACGAGGCATGTGAAGGCGACAGAACTCGATAACAGCCATTTTTTGATGGTCATCGGCGCATCCTCCTGTTTGATCTCGTTTGATTTTTTGGCAACGCGAAAACCTGTTCCGTCTGTCAGCCGGGCTGTTGTGCACCTACCTTTCCGACAAAGGGTCTGGCGACGATCAGCGATCCCTCGGAAATCGCGAGCGGAAGCATGGCAAGGCGCCGCGGCGCCGGTCCGAACACGACGCTTGCGCCGTGCCGCGGATCGAATTCGGAGTTATGGCAGGGGCATTTGAAAACCTGGCCCTCGCCCGCGCTCGCATCGACCCATTCGGTGACGGAGCAGCCGGCATGCGTGCAGATGGCGGAGTAGGCGAGGATGCCGTCGGCTGCCGATGGCTGTGTGTCCTCGTCGATATCAGCAGGGGCGAGCCTGACGAGGAGGATCTCGTTCAGGCGCGATCCATCGCGGATCACGGATGTTTTTGGATCCTTCGCCCAGGCATGGACCGGCGGTCCGCCGAGCGTCAGGTCATCCGGCTTGATGATTTCGCCTTGACGGTCGCCGTCGTAGAACACCAGGAGGTCCGCCGCTTTCGGCCGCTCATCGCTGCCCGGCCGGTCGTCCTCGGCAGCAAGCGGCCTGATCGTCAGGCATGCTCCCGCTGCAGCCGCCGCGAGGATCAGGACGCGGCGGGTCTTGTCGGGACGCGCGGCGCCGAGAGCGACTTTGACGTATTCGCTGCAACTGCGAAATTTGCCATCACATCCGGGCATGGCAAGAGATCATCGCGTCAACCCGGGGCTAAAACAAGGCCTAAAACAAGGCAACGCCGAAATAAAGCTGGCCGATAGCATGTGTGCAGAAGTGCACGCAGCATCTCCGCCCATCTTGCCGCTGGCGGAGCGACGCTTCGCAGATTGCGGAGCGAGGTGATTTGCCCGTCAGCTGACGGCCACGCATGCCTGTCAAGCGTCGCGACGAAAAATAATCCGCTTGCATTATTCTGGAAATCGGAAGTAAGGTGCATTTGTTCCGATCCGGACAGAGGGGCGTTACGCGTCGTCACGAACGTTGGATGTCGGAATGCGGTGGGCACGATGAGCACGTCGGACGAACGTGTTGTCGCGCACGGCAAAGGCGTGTGGTCCTGACACCCCGACGCTGGTGTCAAGCTCGCGGGATGAAGATCTCGCTGGCGATGGGAGCAAGAAAGCCCGGTTCCCAGGGAGAGCGCGTTATAAGTCGTAAAGCCATCGCGCAGGGAATGCCGGGTGATTTGGCTGAACCTGTGGTGACTGCCGCCTGCTTTTTGTTTGCAGGCGGGCCATGGGGGCGGCCAGCTCCCGGCATTCCCTGCGCCCTTGTCGAATGTCGAGGGCGGTCCTAAGCAAGACTCGGACGCCATCGCGCCGCGAGAATGCGGAGATATGCCGCAATCGCGAATTTACTATCGGCTGTCATTGCCGCGAAAGCGGGCAATCCAGTACGCCGCGGCCTCTCAGGGAGCAACCGCCGTCTCTGGAATACTGGGTCGCCCGGTCGAGCCGGGCGACGACAATGGAAATTCGTTGTTTGAAATTCGAATTGGAGAACACATCGCCGTGTTCAGCGCTGCGCCGTGTCGCAGGCAGGCCCGAGGCAATCCTCGATCCTGATCGGCAGGTGGCGAATGCGCTTGCCGATCGCGTCGTGCACGGCGCTGGCGATCGCCGCCTGGATGCCCGCGCTGCCCAGCATGCCGATGCCTTTCACGCTGCCGGGAAGGTGCGGATCGTCCTCCTCGATCATGGCGATATCGAATTCGGGCATGTCGGCATGCACTGGAATGAGATAATCCGCGAACGACTTGCCGAGGATGCACCCCGTCGCCCGATCAGTCAGCGTCTGCTCGTGCAGCGCCATGCCGATGCCGCCGATCAGTCCGCCGACATACTGGCTCCTGGCCAGCAGCGGATTGAGGATGCGGCCGGCGGCAAAGGCGGCACAGACACGGCGCACGCGGATCTCGCCGAGCGCGCTGTCGACGCCGATCTCGACGAACACCGCCCCATGGCCCATGCCGGTAGCGGCAAGTTTTGGGTGATCGGTCGCGGCACTTTCACCTTCCGCGACGAGACCGTCCGGCGCCGTCCGCGCCAGCACGTCGCTCAGCCTTTCCGCGGCGTTGCTCGAGCGGCTGCGGATCAGTTCGCCTTCGAAATCGAGATCATCGCTCGTCTTGCCGCCGAGCGGCCCGTTGGCATCGGAGGCGGCCATGCTGGCGAGCATCGCACGCAGTTGCGCGGTGGCCGACTGCACCGCCGGAAAGATGCTGGCCGTGACCTGCGAGCCGCCGGAAAAAGGTCCGTCAGGCAGCCAGGTATCGCCGAGTTCGACCGTGACCTTCGCCATGGGGATGCCGAGCGCATCGGCCGCGATCTGGCCGAGCGCGGTGTAGGTCCCCGAGCCCATGTCCTGCGTGCCGCATTGGACGACGAGCGAGGCGTCGCCGTTCAGGCGTACGCGGGCGCGGCAGGCCTGGCGGATTGCCGGATAGAGTGTGGTGGCCATGCCAAAACCGATGGTCCAGCGGCCATCGCGCTTTTTCCTTTTTTGGCGATCGGCCCAGCCGAAGCGTTCCGCACCGACGCGGTAGCAGGAGAGCAGGCTGTTGCTGCTCCAGGGCCGGCCGGTCTCCTGGTCGTGATCGGCAAAATTCTTCACGCGCAGGTCGAGCGGATCGAGGCCGAGCCGCTCGGCGGCCTCGTCCATCGCCGACTCCAATGCAAACGTGCCGGGCGCCGTTCCCGGCGCCCGCATCGGCACCGGCTGCGGCTCATTGGTTCGGACCAGCCGGTGCGTGGTCGAGACGTTGGGACAGGCGTAGAGCAGGCGGCTGTAGACGGCAGTGGAGTCGGAATAGTCCGTGTGCGCAGAGGTCTGGGCCACGACGTCATGGGTGATCGCCGTGAGGCGGCCATTGGCGAAGCCCAGCGCCAGATCCTGTTCCGTCTGCTGCCGCCGTCCGACCAGCGTGAACATCTGCGCGCGGGACAGTTCGAGCCTGACCGGACGGCCGGTTTTTCGCGAGGCCAGCATCGCCCAGAACATCCATGGCCACCACAGCTGTCCCTTGCAGCCGAAGCCGCCGCCGAGAAAGCGGGCCAGCACGCGAATGTTTCTTGGTGGCATGTCGAAGGCCTGCGCGATCGTCGCGCGCGTAGCAAAAATCGCCTGTGTCGAGGTGTGGACGACGGCTTTTGGACCTTCCCACCAGCACACCACCACGTGCGGTTCCATCGGATGATGGTTGTTGACTTGGGTGCTGTAGCGGTTGCGGATCACCAGTTCGGCCTCGCCGAGCGCTGTGGCGACATCGCCACGACGGGTCGCGGCCGGAAACCGCCCGACCATCTCGGGTGCGATGGCCGCGCCGAGCGCCTGGTCCATCTGCGTCACCGCAGGCCGCGCCGCCGTCGCGATGCGCACTGCGCGCGCCGCGTCATGCGCTTCAGCCAATGTCGATGCGGCGACCAGCGCCACCGGCTGGCCATGAAAATGGATCGCTGTCTCGCGGATCAGTGTCGTGGCCGCGGACGATTTCAGCGACGCGGAATCGTCATGGGTGACGAGGGTTGCGAATCCCGGACGTGTTGCGGCTTCCACCGCATCGACCGACACGAGCTCGCCGCAAGCGATGGGCGCTTCGATCAAGGTGGCGTGGAGCAGACCTGCCGGCGCGATCTCGCCTTCGAACCGGGCCTGGCCGGTCACTTTGAGGAGGGCTTCGTAGCGTGCGTGTGAGTGGGCGTTCACGACACACCTCCGATCGTTTGCAAGGCGCGGATGACGGCGCTCCGCAGCAGCGGGATTTTGAAGGCGTTCTTCGCAAGCGGCGTGGCTCCTTCGATGGCGAGGTCGCCGGCCGCGGCGAAGGCCGCTTTGCCCGGTGCGCGACCGACCAGCGCCGCTTCGCTTCCGTGAAGCCGCCAGGGCAAGGGCGCGACGCCGCCGGCGGCCAGTCGCGCCGCGGTGATGACGCCATCCTCGATCTGCAGCGCGGCCGCGACGGAGACGACCGCGAACTCGAACGACGCACGGTCCCGGATCTTCAGATAGGTCGATCGGGGCGCGAAACGGCAGGCGTCGTGGATGCTGATCGCAGTGATGACATCGCCATCGGCGAGCGAAGAGTCCGGCGCCGTCGTGGGGGCTGGGAGCAGGTAGAGGTCGGGCAAGCGAAGGCGCCGCTCCCCTGCCGCGCTTGCGACGACGATCTCGGCATCGAGCGCTGCGAGCGCCACGGCGAGGTCCGAGGCATGCGTCGCCACGCAGCCGCTGCTGGTGCCGAACAGCGCCGCATGGCGGTTTTCTCCATCCCTGGCGCCGCATCCCGAGCCCGGCGCGCGCTTGTTGCAGGCGAGGCCGGCGCTACGAAAATAGGGGCACCGGGTCCGCTGCAAGAGGTTGCCGCCAAGGGTCGCCATGTTGCGCAGCTGCCCGCTCGCGCTCGCAAGGATCGCGTCCGCGATCAGCGGGTGATGGATTTTCACGTCGGGATGAGCGGCCACATCGCTCAGGCGCGACAGCGCGCCCAGGCTCAGCATGTTGCCGGCATAGGAGATCTCGGCCAGCGGCAGGCGGCAGATATCGATGACCGTTTTGGGTGCCGCAAGCCCGGTTTTCCAGAGCTGCATAAAATCCGTCCCGCCTGCGACATAGGTTGCGCCGTGCCGCGCGCCTTGCGCAAGCGCGTCGTCGAGGCGCGTGGCGCCGATGTATTGGAACGACGGTCCGCTCATAGCCCGGCGACCTCCGCAATCGCCGCAACAATATTGGGGTGGGCGCCGCAGCGGCAGAGATTGCCGCTCATGCCTTCGCGGATTTCCGCGATCGAACCGGGATTTTCCGACAGCAGCGCAATACCCGAGAGGATCTGGCCTGACGTGCAATAGCCGCACTGGAGGGCATCATGCCGAATGAAGGCCGCCTGCAGGGGATGCAGATGATCGGCCGTTCCCACCCCTTCGATCGTGGTGACCACGGCATCGTCGAACGAGGCGGCGAGCGCAAGGCAGGAGACGACGCGGCGGCCCGCGACCAGGACCGTGCAGGCGCCACAACCTCCCATGTCGCACCCTTTCTTGGTGCCGGTGAGGCCGAGCTGGTCCCGGATCACATCGAGAAGCGTCGCGCTCGGGCTGATCTCGATCTCGTAGCGCATCGCGTTGATGGTGAGCGAAAGCGCGATGCGCGGCGGTGTCCGCTCCCTTGCGTCGTGAGATGGTGGCTGAGTGACGGTCATGGCAGGCGCTCCGGATATTCGCCGCCAAATCTGCCATGCTATCCGGACCAGGGAAGGCATGGTATTATCCTAGGATTGTCAGGCCCCCCATGTGCGGAGAGACTGCCGTGACCTTGATCGAGAGGAGCAGGAGCGAGCTCGGAGATTTTCTGAGGTCGCGCAGGGAGAAGCTGAGGCCGCGCGAGGTAGGACTGGCCGAGGGCCGCCGGCGCCGAACCGCAGGCCTCCGGCGCGAGGAAGTCGCCGAACTCGCCGGCATCGGGGTGGACTGGTACATTCGCCTGGAGCAGGGCCGATCGGTCAATCCGTCCGCCACGACCATCGACGCGCTGGCCCGCGCGCTCAGGCTCAGCAGGGTGGAGCACCTTCACCTCAAGGCGCTGACGCGCTCGGGAGAACGGCGCGCTTTCCAGACGGAGTCCGTGCCGGACTCGCTGAAGCGGATGATCGCCGCCATGAAACAGCCGGCCTACATCACCGGCCGGAGGTGGGATCTGCTCGCCTGGAACAAGGCTGCGAATGACATCCTGGCGTTCGATCAGCTGCCGGATGAGGACCGCAATATCCTCGTTTCGATGCTGACGCGGCCCGCGGCGCGGCGGCTGTTCGGCGCCGGCTGGGCCGATGAAGCAAAACGGATCGTCGCGCAGTTTCGGGCAACGCACGACTTGTGGGCCGACGACCCCGCGTTTCGCGAACTGCTGCAGCGACTCCGCAAGGACTGTCCCGAGTTTTCGGTCTGGTGGAAGAGCCATGACGTCCGTGGCACCGCGGCAGGCCTCAAGCGGCTTCATCATCCGAAGAAGGGCGTGTTGTCGTTCGAGCATGCCAGCTTCCAGTGGAACGACGATCCCTCGCTCAGGCTCGTCATCTACACGCCGGTTTAGCCAACAGGACTTTTGGCCGAACATGATCTGCTGCCATGGAACCCGGGGCCATCCTCGCGCTTATCGACCGGGAAGTTCGACGGCGGCCTCGATGATCAACGACCTCTGGTACAAGAATGGCGTGATCTACTGCCTGTCGGTCGGCACCTATATGGATGCGAATGGCGATGGGATCGGGGACTTCAAGGGATTGCAGCGCCGCCTCGACTATCTGCACGGCCTCGGCATCACCGCGCTTTGGCTGATGCCCTTTCAACCATCGCCTCGGAGAGACGATGGTTACGATGTCGCCGACTATTACGGTGTCGATCCGAGCTATGGTACCCTCGGCGATTTCGTCGAGTTCACCCACGGCTGTCGCCAGCGCGGCATCCGCGTCATCATCGATCTGGTGGTCAATCACACCTCGGACCAGCATCCCTGGTTCCAGAGCGCGCGAGCCTCGAAAGATTCGCCCTATCGCGACTGGTACGTCTGGGCCGAGAAGCGGCCGCCGAACGCCAATGAAGGTATGGTGTTCCCCGGTGTACAGAAATCGACCTGGACACGGGACAAGGAAGCCGGCGCCTGGTACTTCCACCGCTTCTATGATTTCCAGCCCGACCTCAACACGTCAAATCCATCGGTGCAGGCCGAGATCCTGAAAATCATGGGGTTCTGGATCCAGCTCGGCGTGTCCGGCTTTCGCATGGATGCGGTCCCCTTCATCATCGCCTCCAAGGGTGCGAAGGTCAAAAAGCCGATCGAACAATACGACATGCTGCGGACGTTCCGCGAATTCCTGCAATGGCGGGAGGGCGATGCCATTATCCTGGCCGAAGCCAACGTGCTGCCCGAAACCGACATGGAATATTTCGGGCACGACGGCGACCGCATGCACATGATGTTCAATTTCCAGGTCAACCAGCATCTGTTCTACGCGCTGGCGTCCGCCGATTGCCGTCCACTCGCCAAGGCGCTGATGGCGACCAAGCCGAGGCCTGACACGGCGCAATGGGGCCAGTTTCTGCGCAACCACGACGAACTCGATCTCGGCCGTCTGACCAAGGCGCAGCGCGAGACCGTGTTCGAGGCATTCGGCGCCGACAAGAACATGCAACTCTATGATCGCGGCATTCGCCGCCGTCTGGCCCCGATGCTGGGTGGCGACCGGCGGCGGCTCGAGCTTGCCTATAGTCTGATGTTTACCCTGCCCGGGACACCGGTGATCCGCTACGGCGACGAAATCGGCATGGGCGACGATCTCGATCTGCCCGAGCGCAACGGCGCTCGGACGCCGATGCAATGGTCGGCCGAGCCGCACGCAGGCTTCACGGCCAACGACAAGCCATGTCTGCCCGTCATCGACGAGGGCCCTTACGGATACGAACACGTCAACGCCGCCAAGCAGCGTCGTGACCCGAACTCGATGCTGAACTGGACCGAGCGTATCGTCCGCATGCGCAAGGAAGTGCCGGAAATAGGTTGGGGCGATTTCGAGATCATCGCGGTGCGCGATGCCGCGGTGCTCGTCATCCGCTACGATTGGCACAACAATTCGGTACTGTTCGTCCACAATTTCGATGAAAAGCCGCGTGAGATTTCATTTTCTGTCGGACTTGGCGATGGAGGCGGAAAGCTTTTGATCAACCTGTTGTCGGAGGATCACAGCCACGCGGATGAAAAGGGGAGGCACCGGCTCCTGATCGAAGGTTACGGCTATCACTGGTATCGTGTCGGCGGTCTCGACTACCTGCTCAAGCGCAGCGATGTCGACACCAGCGTTCGAAAGAAGCGGAAGGTGTGAGGCGCTGCGCGGGCAACGCGCTCAGGCAGCGGCCGCGGGCATCGTCGCCTGGGCCGTGCGCGGCAGGGTGACGCGGACCACCGTGCCCTTGCCGAGGGTTGAGCGCAGCCGCATCGAGCCGCCGTGCAGATGCGCGAGCGAGCGCGCGATCGCTAGCCCGAGGCCCGAGCCGTGGTAGGTCTTGCTGAGCTGGCTCTCCACTTGCTCGAACGGCCGGCCAAGGCGCGCCAGCGACTGCGGCGGGATGCCTATGCCGGTGTCGGCGATCATCAGCACGATGCGGTCTTCGAGCAGCAGGCTGCGCACCGCCACCTTGCCGCCTTCCGGCGTGAACTTGACCGCGTTCGACAGGAGGTTGACGAGGATCTGCTTGGTGGCGCGGCGGTCGGCCACCATCGCGATGTTCTTCTCGATGTCGGCATCGAGCGTGAGGCGCTTGTCGTACGCCCGCCCGGAGACGACGCGCAGCGACTCCGCGAGCGTCTTGGAGAGGTCGAGCGGCTCGAGGTCGAGCTTCATCCGGCCGGCCTCGATCTTCGACATGTCGAGGATGTCATTGATCACCTCCAGGAGATAGTGACCGCTGGTCAGGATGTCGTGGCAATATTCCTGGTATTTCTCCGACCCGAGCGCGCCGAACATGCCGCTCCCCATGATCTCGGAGAAGCCGATGATCGCATTGAGCGGCGTGCGCAGCTCGTGGCTCATATTGGCGAGGAACTTGGACTTGGTCTGGTTGGCTTCCTCGGCGCGGTTTTTCTCTTGCGAATATTTCTCGGCGAGGTCGGCAAGCTCGACGGCCTGGCGCTCGAGCTCGGCCTGCGAACGCTGCAGGTCGGCAACGATGGCGCGCTGGCGCAGATCGTTGTCGACCAGCTTCTGCTCGTGCTCCTTGATCCGCGTGATGTCGGTGCCGACCGAAACGTAGCCGCCATCCTTGGTGCGCCGCTCGCTGATGTGCAACCAGCTGCCGTCGTCGAGCTGAGCCTCGAAGGTTCGCGCGCCCGGCGCCTGGGTGCCGGTGTCATTGAGGCGGGTGCGCACCTCCGGCATGCGGCCGACCTCGATGACGGTCTCGTAGGAGGTGCCCGGGATCACCGCGGAGTCCGGCAGCTTGTGCAGGCGCTGGAAATGCGAATTGCACAGCACCAGGCGGTCGGAGGCGTCCCACAGCACAAAGGCTTCCGGGATGGTCTCGATCGCGTCGCGCAGCCTAAGGTCCGCCTCGACGTTCTTCTCGGCGAGGCTCTTCTGCTCGGTGATGTCGACGGCGATCCCGATCAGGTGCAGGCCGGAATTGCCGGCACTCTGGCTGAGCTCGCAGCGCACGCGCAGCCAGATCCAGTGCCCGTCAACATGCTGCATGCGAAAAGTCTGGTCGATGTGGTTGAGTTCGCCGGAGAGCAGGCGGTCGGCGATGGCGAGCAGATCGATGTCGTCGGACTTCACCAGTGCGTTGACCTCGCCGAAGGTCAAGAGGTCGTTGCGGCTGTCGAGCCCCAGCATGGTGAACATCGATTGCGACCAGAAAATCCGGCCGCGCGACAGGTCCCAGTCCCACAGGCCGCAGCGGCCGCGGTTCAGCGCGGTGTCGATGCGGCCGCGGACGGCATCGTTGATGAGGTCGCCCTCGCGGGCGCGGGTCGACTGCCAGTGGAAGGCGAAGCCGAGGATCAGCACAACGAAGCCGGTGGTGGCCGAAAGCGTCACCGACAGCGCCGCGTCCGATCCCCACAGCGGGTCCGACTTTTCCTGGATGACGATGACCTGTCCGGGCAGCGCCTTGATGGCGACCGAGATCGCCAGCGCGCCATTGCCGTTGGGCAGGATCATGTCGGTGACGGTGCCCTGCAGGCCTGGCGCCGCAAGAAGCTGGGCCGTGGAGATGACGTCGAGCACGCGGTCGGCCTCGCCGAGACTGGACTCGACGGGAACGCGGGCGAGAATGCGATGATCGGCGCCGGTGACGATGACGTGCCGGCCGCGAGCAATGCCCCATGGCGGGATGAAGTCGGGCAAGAGGCCCGGCAGACGCTCGATGTTGGTCAGGCGCTCGCGACGCACGGACGCGAGACGGTCGATGCGCTCGGCCAGGAGGTCGGCAAGCGCGGCGAGGTCGCGCTTGCTGGACGCGCGCTTCTGCCGGCTCTGATCGACCACCTGCACGAAGGCGCCGAGGCAGATCGTGATCAGGAAGGCGATGATCAGGGTGGGCACGGCCCGGCGCAGCGTCGGCTCAGCAGTCAACAGCCTTTGGTAGGCTGGTTTAGCGATCGACTGCGCCAACCCTTTGATCGAATCGGATTGAACGCACGCGTCCGCTGCATGAGCGCGCGCCATGCCGTAGACCCCCACCAAATCCCGTTTGCCACCTGGATTGGGAGAGCCCCAGTCACTCCCGAATCAATGGGGAGATTTGAATCCAGTTTTCCCGGACTGTCGAGAGTCAACGATTCCACGGCGCAAATAAATCTTATTCAATACGTAACCGCTATGGCGAAAACCAGACAAGGCGAGTCCGAAACAGGAACGCGAGCCGCGCTCGCTCCGCAAAAAACCGGTGCGCTCTTCACAACGCACCGCGGTTGCCCGTGTGCGGCTTCAGGCGAACGGCGGCTCGGCATGACTGATCACGCGCTTCACATCCGGAAACGCGCGGCGCAGCGCGCGTTCGATCTCGTCGACGTTCTCGTGCACCCGGATCACGCTCATGGTCGGTGCGGCGCGGCAGTGGAAGTTAACGATTTCCCCGGCCTCGGTGCTGCGTACGCGAACATTGTGCACGTCATGGATGGCGGTGGTGGCCGCAATGCGGATCAGCGCATCGCGGATTACTCCAACACGATCGGGCGCAGCGTCAACACCGAGCGGCAGCTCCGGTTCCAGGGGCTCGATATGCGTGTCGATCTCGACCTCCGCGCCAAATTCGTCGCGGATGTTGCGCTCCAGGGCCCGGGTGATGTCGTGCGCTTCGGCAAGCGGCAGTTCGGCGTCGACTTCCAGATCGATCGAGACGATCAGCTTGTTGCCGAGGTCATGGACCGTGACGTGATGAATGGCGAGCCCCGAGTTGCGGGCGATCACCATGATCCGCTCCCTGACGGATTCGTTGTTCAGTGCGACGGGTACCGCGGTAAAGGTGAGATCGGCGTCACCGAGCGCGGCTACGACCGCAGCCTGCGCCTTCCGCTTGATCTCCTCGACGCGGTCGATCGGATAGGTGCGCGGAACCTTGACGATCGCGTCTATGAAATGTGTAGAGCCGACCATGCGCACGCGCAGTCGCTCGACATCGACCACGCCGGAAACCGAATTGATCGCGGCACGCGCCTTCTCCGAGGCGCCTTCGGGCGCGCGGTCGAGCAGTGTTTCGACGGTGGAGCGCGCGAGCCGCAGTCCGAGCGCGGCGATCATGACCGCCACCGCGATCGCAGCGACGGAATCGCCCCAGCGAAAGCCGAGCGCCGTCAGCACGAGGCCGATGATGACCGCGATCGAACCGAGCACGTCGGAGGCAAAATGCAGCGCGTCCGCGGCAAGCGCCTGGCTGTGGGTCTCGTGCGCCGTGCGATGCAGCGCGCGGGCGCGCCAGAAGTTCACCGCGATGTCGATCAGCAGAACGACGAACGGAACCGCAGAGATCACTGGCGGCTGCGCGCCCTCGCGCAGCCGGCTCCAGGATTCCACCAGCACGCCGCCAGCCAGCACATAGAGCAGCGCGATCACGCCGAGCGCCGACAGGCTCTCGAGCTTGCCGTGGCCATAATGATGCTCCTCGTCGGCGGGGCGATCGGACACCCGCACGACCAGCCAAGTAATGATGGTGGCGATCACGTCGACCGAGCTGTGCAGGGCTTCCGAGATCAGCGCGAGCGAGCCGATCAGGATGCCGACGACGAACTTGGCCGCGGCCATGCTGGCGCTGGCGACGACCGAGATCGCGGCGACGCGGGATTTGGCGTTGAGATCGATGTCGCTCATGGCCCGCGATGTAGCAGGGCGCTTTCAAACATGAAAGCGCCGACAGGCGGGGCTCACAGTCGAATCGCGCCTGCGAGCGTGTCGCGAATTGTTCCGATTAGGATGCTGACATCACAACGTCACGACGATCTTGCCGAGATGCCGGTTGGCTTCCATATGCGCGAACGCCAGTCCGATATCGTCGAACGCGAACACGCGATCGATCGGCAGTTGCAGCTTGCGTTGTTCCACCGCCGGCCAAATATCCTTCTTCACCTCGTCAAAAATCTCGCGGATCTCGTCGATGGTGCGGGTGCGGAAGGTGACCCCGATATAGTGGATCCGCCGCGCGGCATGCAGGTCGAAATTGAAATCGGCATGAGTGCCGCCGAGCCGGCCGACGTTGACGATCCGGCCCTTGATCCTGGTCGCGGCGAGGTTCTGGTTTGCGACTTTGCCCGAGACCTGGTCGACGATCAGATCGACGCCTTCGCCATTGGTCGCCGCCAGCACCGGCTCGACCCAGCCGGGATTGGAGGAATCGATCGCGAGATCGGCGCCGAACGCTTTCAGGCGTCCGCGACGGGTTGGATCCGTCGAGGAGCCGATCACCAGCTTCGCGCCCTTGTATTTTGCGATCTGCATCGCCATCAGCCCGACGCCCGAACTTGCGCCCTGGACCAGGACCGATTGGCCCGCCTGCAACGCGCCGTTGGTCACCACGGCATTGTGCATCGTGGCAAGCGCGACAGGCAGGGTGGCGGCCTCGTCGAAATTCATGTTGCTCGGCACATGGAACAAGCGCCCGTGATCGGCAAGCGTGTATTCGGCGAAAGCGGCAGCGCCCGATCCCATGATGCGGGCGCCGACCTTGACGCCCCGGGCGTCCGGTCCGAGCTCGGCGACCTCGCCGGCCCATTCCATCCCGAGCACGGTGCCGACGCCGCCCCGGGCGCCGTGCACGTGGCCCTTGGTCATGCCAAGATCGGCGCGGTTCAAGCCGCAGGCGCGGACGCGGACCAGCAGCTGCGTGCCTTCAGGCGCGGGTTTCGCGATGTCCGTAATGAGTGGGCCATCGGCGCCATATACATAAGCCTTCATGGCATCATCTCTTCGGTTGTTTGCGGCGAGCTATTCGGCCGCGACGCGATGGGGCATCGACATCATGCCCTCCAGGCGGCTGCGAATGATCGCCTCGGCTTCGCGAATGATGCGCGACACCAGTTCGCCGCAGCTCGGGATGTCATGGATCAAGCCCTGCACCTGGCCGGCCGACCAGATGCCTTCGTCGGCATTGCCAGTTGCGTAGACCATCTTGCCGCGCGCGCCGGCGACGAGCTCGCGCACCTCGTCGAAGGTCGCGCCCTGCTTCTCCATCGCGACCACTTGGGTCGAGACCGCGTTCCGGGCGACGCGCGAGGTGTTGCGCATGGTGCGAAAAATCAGCTCGGTCTCGCGCTCGTCATTGGCAACGATCTTCTCCTTGATGAGCTGATGGATCGGGCTCTCCTTGGTGCACATGAAGCGCGTGCCCATGTTGATGCCTTCGGCGCCGAGAGCGAGCGCCGCGACGAGCCCGCGGGCGTCGCCGAACCCGCCCGAGGCGATCAGCGGGATTTTGACCTTGTCGGCGGCTGCGGGAATCAGGATCAGGCCGGGGGTGTCGTCCTCGCCGGGATGGCCGGCACATTCGAAGCCGTCGATCGAGATCGCGTCCACGCCCATGCGCTCGGCCGAGAGCGCGTGGCGGACACTGGTGCATTTGTGCACGACCTTGATGCCGTGCTTCTTGAATTCGTCGACATGTTCCTGCGGCTTATTGCCGGCGGTCTCGACGATCCTGATGCCGCTCGCGATGATGGCGCTGCGATATTCCGCGTAAGGCTGCGGCTTGATGGCGGGCAGGATGGTCAGGTTGACGCCGAACGGCTTGTCGGTCATGTCCCGGCAGCGCGCGATCTCCCTGGCAAGGTCCTCCGGTGTCGGCTGGGTCAGCGCAGTGATGAAGCCGAGCGCGCCGGCATTGGCGACGGCCGCGACCAGCTCGGCCCGGCCGACCCATTGCATGCCGCCCTGCACGATCGGGTGGTCGACGCCGGCGAGTTCGGTAAAGCGCGTCTTGATCATCTTGGCCCTCGGTTTCCTGCCGCGCTGATTGTTTCCGCGCGGCTATCGGAGGGCAGAATGGCTTTGGGCTCCGCAAATGTCTACGCCGACCGCGGCAAAGCGTTATGCAAAACCGGCGAACGTTCGCTTCCGCTGGGCGGAAACGGGCGCGCACGTCGTAGAGAGATACCCAACCGATTCGCGTCGGGCCCGTAGACAAAAACCTCGATCTTGATCTGTGCAAGACGGCAAAAAACGCCTCCGCTTCGGTTGCGCACCGAAGCGTCATGATCAGGCAGCTGGGACGCCAATCTAAGCGGCGGATTTCGGCGCCATGCCAGCCGCTTCATCGAAGGCGCTCGAAATGTCGCGCATGCTGACGACGCCGGCGAGTGCAAAATCATCGATCACGGGAAGATGGCGGATGTGATGCACATTCATCAGGTGGCGGGCGTGCTCGAGCGTGTCCTCCGCCGAACAGGCGACGAGCTTCTGCACCGAAATGAGCTGCGAGACTTTCAGATTGACGCCGGCTGCGCCGTGCTCAGCGATTGCTCGCACCACGTCGCGCTCGGTGAACATGCCGGCCGCCGTGTTGCCTTCGGTGCGCACGACATCCTTGACCACGAGGGCGCTGATATTGCTGGCACGCATCAGCTGCGCAGCAACGCCGACGGTTTCGTTCATCCGGACCGTGACGACCCGGGAGGTCTTCTTGCGCAGGATGTCTCCGACTTTCATCCCAATCTCCTTTGGCTGGAGGAGCAATTGCAAGTCGATACTGGTATACATTATGCCAAGTGTCAACCTGGTTGATAATGATGGGGAGTCCCATAAAGGACAAAAACATTGACACTTATGCGCCCGTGCAGGCGGGCAGATGGAGATGCACGCTTCAGTTTAGCTGAAAGCGTGGCCAAGTATCTCTTATTTTTAGCTAGATGTGTCTTGAGCATACGTCCGGAGCGGAGGCGGCTCGCCGCCATGTGCGGATAAAAGAAGGGCGCGCTGCGGCGCGCCCTTCTTGTCATAGAGGTCGGCGGATTTGATTGCGCCGCCGTGCTGCAATCACTCGGCTGGCTGGCCGACCGTGTTCTTGTTTTCCGACGCCGTGATCGATAGCCGCATCGGCCGCACCACGAACAGGGCCATGGCCACGACAATGAAATTCATGATCGCGGCAACCGCAAACACGGAATGCCAGCTGCCCGTATAGCTCTTCAGCACATTGGCGAGCGGCACGCCGAAGGCCGACAGGCCCTTGGCGGTGTAGAGCAGGGCGGTATTCGTCGTCGCGTATTTCGGACCGAACATGTCCGTGCAAGTCGAAGGGAACAGACTGAAGATCTCGCCCCAGGTGAAGAAGATCAGCGCGGCGCAGATCACGAAGGTCCAGGGCGTTGTGCCGGCGGTGCCGAGCAGCCAATAGGCTAGACCGCCGGTCGTGAAGGCGATCGCCATGGTGTATTCGCGGCCGATCTGGTCGGAGACCCATCCGAAGAACGGCCGTGCGCCACCGTTGGCCACGCTGTCGACTATACCAGCGACGATCAAGGTGGTTCCGCCGAACAAAATGACGGTCTGCGCGACGCCGTAGTCCTTGGCGATCACCGCGATCTGCGCCGTAACCATCAGGCCGCTGGCGGAGACCAGCACGAACATGACGTAGAGCAGCCAGAAGATGGGGGAGGCAAGCATCTGTCCCGGCGTGCTCGAGGTCTTCGACTGCAGCACTTTCGCAGCCGATGTCGACGGCACCTCGCCCGGCAATGGCGAACGCAGCAGCCAGGCCAGGACGAAAATGATGATGCCCTGACCCCAGGCGAACCAGAAGAAGGTGTCCGCGTATCCGATCGAGGCGATCATCATCTGGATGGGAATCACTGTGACGACTGCGCCGCCGCCAAAACCGCCGGCCGTCAGCCCGACCGCGAGGCCCCGCCGGTCCGGAAACCATTTCACGGCATTGCCGACGCAGGTGGCATAGATGCCCCCGGCACCGACGCCCGATACGATGGCGCCGAAGTAGAGCATCTCGAGGGATTCGGCCTTGGAATTAATGAGCCAGCCGAGCAAGACAAAAATCCCGCCGACCGCGACCATGAGTCTCGGCCCGCGCAGCGGTCCAAGCGAATCGACGATCCAGCCCTGAAGTGGCGTCAGCCAGGTCTCCAGCGCGACGAAAATGCTGAAGGCGACCTGGATGGCGCCGACATCCCAGGAATGGGCTTTGGCCATCGGCCCCACAAAGTAGGTCCAGCCATACTGAAGATTGGCGATCATCGCCATGCAAACCACGCCGATGATGAGCTGCATCCAGCGGTATCCGTTGGATGGTGCCTGGCTCGACGGTACTGCCGCGTTCGCGACCATTGTGTTCCTCCCGATGCGCGCCTTTTTAGAGTGCACCCCACGGGCGTCATGCGCGTTCTAAAATTCTGGTATAATATATTCCAAGACGCAAGCGTCGATTTTGCCGCAGGTCACCGTTGATTGGCCCTACATTGCTACCGCCGCGCGATCGCGCTGAAATTGCACGCAGTGCGCGCTTTTCCTCGGCGCGACAATCCCAACTGAAGTCAATCAATCAGATTTGACGATCAAGGGATAGGACAGCGACGACAAAAAATGGCCCGACCAGGTCGAGCCATTTTGGAGGGCGATTTGTTCGCAGGCGCGCTCATAGAAGCGGCGCGCGAGCGAAATCGCAATTGACGTCGGTGTCAGATTCCGGTGCGCGGCACGTCGCCGTTGCGGATGGTCAGTTCCGCATAGCTCAGAAGCAGGCGGTCGATGGTCGCGAACAGGCGGCCGAAAAGGCTGCAGGACGGGGCGAGGGCGATCGAGGCGGACTTGGACATGGGCATACTCTCTTGAATTCCAAAGCGATGCTTGATTCATTCGTCGGAGAGGGATTTATGTATACCAGATGCCAGATTCAACAAATTTGTTTGCATAGCAGCAATTTACACCGTGCATCGCAACATTGATCGGTAAAAACTAATAAAAACAAAGGGTCGCCCGCGCGGGCGACCCTAAATTTCCAATCCTATTGTGTATTTGACGTTTATTCCGCCGCTTGCTTGCGGGGCGGATCCAGCGCGCCGGAATCGTGGATTTCGGCTACCTGATGGTCGCTTAAGCCGAGCACCTGGCGCAGGATCTCGTCGGTATGCTCGCCGAGCAGCGGCGACCGCGCCACCTCGCTGGGAGAGTCCGAGAGTTTGATCGGGTTGCCGACCGACAGGTACTTGCCGCGGGTCGGATGGTCGACCTCGACCACAGTCCCGGTGGCACGCAGCGAGGGATCCTCCGCGAGCTCCTTCATGGACAGGATCGGGCCGCAGGGGATGTCGTATTGATTGAGGATTTCCATGGCCTCGAACTTGGTCTTGGTCATGGTCCACTGCTCGATGCGCGCGAAGATTTCGTTCAGCCGCGGCAGGCGGGCAGGCGGCTTCGCATAGTCCGGGTGGGTCTTCCAGTTCGGCTCGCCGATCACATCGCAGATCTTCTCCCAGACCGGCGCCTGGGTGATGAAGTAGATGTAGGAGTCGGGGTCGGTCTCCCAGTCTTTGCATTTGAGGATGCGACCAGGCTGGCCGCCGCCGGAATCATTGCCCGCGCGCGGCACCGCCGCACCGAATGGAATGCCTTCGCCGAACTGGCTGTATTCCTTCAAGGGGCCATGGGCGAGGCGCTGCTGGTCACGCAGCTTGACGCGGCAGAGATTGAGCACGCCGTCCTGCATCGCGGCGGTCACGCGCTGGCCCTGACCGGTCTTGGTGCGCTGGAACAGCGCGGTGACGATGCCAAGCGCGAGATGTAGGCCGGTGCCGCTGTCGCCGATCTGCGCGCCGGTCACGAGCGGCACGCCGTCGCGGAAGCCGGTGGTCGAGGCGGCGCCGCCGGTGCACTGCGCGACGTTCTCATAGACCTTGCAGTCTTCGTACGGTCCGGGACCAAAGCCCTTGATCGAGGCCACGATCATCTTGGGATTGATGCTGTGGATCTTCTCCCAGGGAAAGCCCATGCGATCGAGCACGCCGGGGCCAAAATTCTCCACCAGCACGTCGCACTTCTTGATCAACTCGGTCAGCACCTCTTTGCCCTTCGGGTTCTTGGTATCGAGCGTGATCGAACGCTTGTTGTGGTTGAGCATCGTGAAGTAGAGGCTGTCGACGTTGGGAACGTCCTGCAGCTGGCCGCGCGTGATGTCGCCGACACCCGGGCGTTCCACCTTGATCACGTCGGCTCCGAACCACGCCAAAAGCTGCGTACAGGTCGGTCCCGACTGCACGTGGGTGAAATCGAGGATGCGAACCCCCGTCAGCGCCTTGGTCATCTGTTTCTCTCCTAAAAGTCTGTCTCTGCTGCGGTCACTCGCGCTGATACGAACGACGCGTTGCCGCTCACTTCTTCTTCAGCACGCTCTGCGGATTGAGATTGCCGATGCGTCCGCTCTCGGAACCTGCCGCCGGATCGATCACCGCGTTGATCAGGGTCGGCTTGCCGGAATCCATTGCTTCATTCACCGCGCGCTTCAGCTCGTCCGGGGTCGTCGCGTTGACGCCGACGCCGCCAAAAGCTTCCATCATCTTGTCGTAGCGCGCGCCCTTGACGAACACCGTGGTCGCCGGATCTGACCCGGCGGAATTGAGGTCGGTGCCGCGATAGATGCCGTCATTGTTGAGGATCACGACGCAGACCGGCAGCTTGTAGCGGCAGATCGTCTCGACCTCCATGCCGGAGAAGCCGAAGGCACTATCGCCCTCGATCGCCAGCACCGGCTTGCCGGTCTCGACGCTTGCGGCAATGGCCGAGCCCATGCCGATGCCCATGACACCCCAGGTGCCGACGTCGAGCCGCTTGCGCGGCTGATACATGTCGATGACGCCGCGCGTCAGGTCGAGCGCGTTGGCGCCCTCGTTGACCAGGATGGCATCGGGCCGCTCCTTGATGATGGTGCGCAGCACGCCGAGCGCGCCGTGATAATCCATCGGCGAATTGTTGTTCATCAGCCGCGGCGCCATTTTCGCGACGTTCTCTTCGCGCTTCTTCTGGACGGCGCTGGTCCATTCGGTCGGCGGCGCGAGCCAGTTCGCACTCATCGCTTCCAGGAAAGCGCTGACGCAGGACGCGATGTCGCCGACCACGGGCGCGGCGATCTCGACGTTGGAGTCCATCTCCTTCGGCTCGATGTCGACCTGGATGAACTTCTTGGGCGCTTCTCCCCAGGTCTTGCCCTTGCCGTGCGACAACAGCCAGTTGAGACGGGCGCCGATCAGCATCACCACATCGGCATCCTTCAGCACGGTCGAGCGTGCAGCGCCGGCGCATTGCGGATGCAGGTCGGGCAACAGGCCCTTGGCCATGCTCATCGGCAGGAACGGCGCACCGCTCTTTTCGACGAAATTCTTGATCGCCTCATCGGCCTGCGCATAGGCCGCACCCTTGCCGAGAATGATGAGGGGGCGTTTCGCGCTCTTCAGCACATCCAGCGCGCGCTTGATGGCGGCGGGGGCGGGGAGCTGCGCCGGCGCGGGGTCGATCACCTTGACCAGCGACTTCTGCCCGGCCTCGGCATTCATCACCTGCGAAAACAATTTTGCCGGCAGATCGAGATAGACGCCGCCCGGGCGGCCCGAGACCGCGGCGCGGATCGCGCGGGCAAAGCCGATGCCGATATCCTGGGCGTGCAGCACGCGGAACGCCGCCTTGCACAAGGGCTTTGCAACCGCGAGCTGGTCCATCTCTTCATAGTCGCCCTGCTGCAGGTCGACGATCTCGCGCTCCGAGGAGCCGGAGACCAGGATCATCGGGAAGCAGTTGGTGGTGGCGTGGGCGAGCGCGGTGAGGCCGTTGAGGAAGCCGGGGGCCGAGACCGTCAGGCAGACCCCGGGTTTCTTGGTCAAAAAGCCGGCGATCGCCGCGGCGTAGCCGGCGTTCTGTTCATGGCGGAAGGAGAGCACGCGGATGCCGGACGCCTGCGCCATGCGGCCGAGATCGGTGATCGGAATCCCCGGTACGCCGTAGATCGTATCGATCCCGTTGAGCTTGAGCGCATCGATGACGAGATGGAAACCGTCCGTCAATTCCTGCTCTGCGCCCGCTGCCTCGGTTTTCTGCGCGGTATTCAGCATGGGCCTTCTCTCCCTCTAGGACGGGTTATCGTCTTCTGTGGTGTGAACTTGCTAGCTGAACAGTTCCTGCCCGTGCGTCTCGACGTAAGTCGCAAGGCCCAGCGTGTGGTCGCGTGCACGCTTTTCAGCAAGCTCGGTGTTGCGTTCTTCCAGCGCCTCGATGATCGCAAGGTGTTCGGGCAGCGAGGCGGCGATGCGCTCGGTGCGGCCGATCGTCAGCTGACGATAGCCGCGCACATGCAACAGAATGTCATTGGTCATGTCGACCAGCACAGGCGATTCCGATAGCGAGATCAGCGCCTGGTGGAACGCGATGTTGGCCTTGGAATATTCCTCGACATGATCCTGCGGCAGGCGGTCGTTGCCAAAATCCTTGAAGAAGTCGCGCAGCGCCGAAATGTCCTTCTTGCGCGCCGTGGTCGTGATCAACCGCGCCGCCATGCTCTCGAGCGCGGCCCAGGCGCGGATCATGTCCACGATCTCGTTCTTGGTCCGCCGCACCACCATGATGCCGCGCCGCGGCACGGTCTTCACAAAGCCGTCCTGCTCCAGCATCGCGATGGCTTCGCGGATCGGGGTGCGGCTGACGCCCAGCCGTTCCGACAGCGCGCGCTCGTCCAGCATTACGGGCTCGGGCGTGGCGTAGATGTCCATTTTCAGGATGGCATCCTTCAACGCCTCATAGGCCTTGTTCTTGAAACTGGTCTCCGGCGCGATCCGGACGATTGCGATGTCAGCCTCGGCCATAGTCGGCGGCGCCTTGCTCTGTTTCTGCATGGATATGACAAATCTCCTGATGAGGGAGACGTCTACTTATCAGAAGAATGCCCGATAATTTTTGGCATGCCAGATGCCAGACTGTCAAGTTGAGAGCTTTTTCAATGCTTCATACCAACGGTCTGGCTTGACAACGAGACCTCTGGCATACCAAATGCCATGAAAGGGAGGAAGTCACATGTCAAGTGCCAAAGATGCGGTCCGCAACGTCTTCGACCAGGTGAAAGCCGACAAGCGCACGAGTCTCACCGCGCCGGAAGGCAAACTGGTGTGCGACGCCTATGCGATCCCGGTTCCCCTGGAGGGATTGGCGAAGTCGGCCGCCGAGGCCGCCAAGATCGCCTCGGACATGGGTTTTCCGGTGGTCATGAAGATCGTCTCTCCCGACATTTTGCACAAGACCGAGGCCGGCGGTGTCATGGTGGGGGTGAAGAGTGCCGCTGACGCGGAAAAAGCGCACGGCACCATCCTCGCGAACGCGAAGAAGTACAAGGCCGATGCCAGGATCGAGGGCATCCAGGTGCAGCAGATGCTCGCCGGCGGTACCGAGGTCATCGTCGGTTCAATCACCGACGGCTCGTTCGGCAAGCTCGTGGCCTTCGGTCTCGGCGGCGTGTTGGTCGAGGTTTTGAAGGACGTCACGTTCCGTCTTGCGCCAGCGACCAAGGACGATGCGCTGTCGATGCTGGACGGCATCCAGGCGCATGAGATGCTGAAGGGCGTCCGCGGCGGCGACCCGGTCAACCGCGATGCGCTGGCCGACATCATCGTCAAGGTCTCGCAGCTGGTCAGCGATTTCCCCGAAATCGTCGAGCTCGATCTCAATCCGGTGTTCGCGACCAAGGCGGGAGCGACCGCCGCCGACGTGCGCATCGTGGTCGACTTCGACTACAGGCCGCGCCCGGCGCCGCGCCCGACCGACGAGATCGTGGCCGCGATGAACCGCATCATGCAGCCGAAGGCGGTCGCCGTGATCGGCGCCTCTGCCGAGGACGGCAAGATCGGCAACTCCGTGATGAAGAACCTCATCAACGGCGGCTACAAGGGCGAGATCCTGCCGATCCATCCGAA
>Ga0213876_10000669_pt1 | contig 24435 bp, 21 predicted proteins | sample BarmaccomBMRX_R9_FD_160113 | JGI IMG/M metagenome (GOLD analysis project Ga0213876, IMG submission 160113) | Root-associated microbial communities from Barbacenia macrantha in rupestrian grasslands, the National Park of Serra do Cipo, Brazil - RX_R9 | ecosystem: Host-associated > Plants > Roots... | reverse complement strand
ATGAACGGCACCAGCCGGGCGATCTCTGTCTCGGCGTCGACATTGTCGCCCGGGCCAGCTTTGACGCCGCCCACATCGATGACATCGGCGCCCTCGGCGAGGGCACGGTGCACGGCGTCACGGGCGGCCTCGTCGCTGAACGTCGCACCCATGTCGTAGAACGAGTCCGGGGTGCGGTTGATGATCGCCATGATCAGCGCGCGATCAGCTGCGACCGGTCGGCCGCACAGCGTTGCCTGCACGCCTCCATAGTGCCTGGTGCCGAAGAAACGGGATCTGCGCAGTCGCTGAGAGCCGGGCAAATCGTGCTCCCCACCGCGTCAGGGACTCATGTGGCAGTTGCGGCCATTGTGTGCCGTGTGACTGGCTCAGTCCTTGGGACGTTTTCCGCCCGCCACCTCGTCGGGGTATTCGCCATAGAACGACACGTAGCCCTCGTCGCGGCCGGCCAGCACGTACAGCGGGTCCTCAACCTCCGAACCGTAGGCCTGCTCGCGCAGCTCCACCTTGCGGCTCTTGAACGTCGAGGTGTGTTCCAGCGACTCCACCACCCGCACGAACAGCGGCAGCGCATAGGCGGGCAGCTGCTCATACACCACGCGCGCCAGCGTCTTACCGTCGAACTCGGCGCCGTCGCGCAGTTTGACCGCGGCCATCCCGGCACGTCCACCGGTGTTGGGCACCTCGACGCCGTAGACCGTACACTCCTCGACGGCGTGGTCGGACGTCAGTGCGGCCTCGACCTGCGTGGTGGCGACGTTCTCGCCCTTCCAGCGGAAGGTGTCACCCAGCCGGTCGACGAACGAGGCGTGACCCATGCCCTGCGGACTCAGCACGTCACCGGTGTTGAACCACACGTCACCCTCACGAAAAGCGTTGCGCACCAACTTCTTTTCGCTCGACGCCTTGTCGGTGTAGCCGTCGAACGGTGACAGCCTGTTGACGGGACTGAGCAGCAGGCCGGGTGCACCGGCGGGCACCCGCCGGACCCGTCCGTGTTCGTCGCGCAACGGGGCACCGGTATCCGGGTCGTACTCGACGTAGGCCAGTGGCAGCGGGGAGACGCCGGTGGTCCGAGGCACGTTGAAGATGTTGATGAAGGCGGTGTTTCCCTCGCTGGCGGCGTAGAACTCACACACCCGCGCAATGCCGAATCGGGACGTGAACTCCGTCCAGATCTCCGGCCGCAGCCCGTTGCCGGCCATCATGCGCACCTGGTGGGCGCGGTCGGTCGGCTTGGGCGGCTGGTTGAGCAGATACCGGCACAGCTCGCCGATGTAGATGAACGCCGTGGCCCGGCTGGCGATCACCTCGTCCCAGAACCGCGAGGCCGAAAACGACTTGCCCAGCGCTAGCGTCGCCCCCGAATTGATCACCGACGAGAGCGCGACCGTCAGCGCGTTGTTGTGATACAGCGGCAGGCAGCTGTACAAGGTGTCGGAGCCCTTGAGCCGCAACCCCAGCCCGCCGAACGCGGCCAGCGCCTTCAGCCAGCGCAGGTGGGTCATGACGCTGGCCTTCGGGAACCCGGTGGTGCCCGACGTGAAGATGTAGAACGCGGTGTCCTTGGCCTGCACCGCCGAAGCCGAGGCCGGGTTGGCGGCCGGGGCTGTGGCGGCGAATCGCTCCAGGTCCTCGATGGTCAGCGTCTCGGCACCCGTGCCGCCGCACTCGGTGACGGCACTGACCAGATCCGTCTCCGCGACCAGCACCTTGGCTTCCAGCAGGCCCAGGCTGTGCGCCAGCACCTCGCCGCGTTGGTGGTAGTTGAGCATGCCGGCGACGGCACCGCACTTGACCGCGGCCAGCATGGCCAACACCGTGTGGGGCGAATTACGCAGCATGATCGCAACGACGTCGCCGTGGCCCACGCCCCGTTCCGCCAGCACCGCCGCGTACTGGTTGGCCTTGGCGTTGGCCTCGCCGTAAGTCAGTTCCAGATCGCCGAACCTGATGAAGACCCGGTCGCCGTAGCGGGCCGCCTTGCCCTGAAACACCGAGCCGATCGACTTCTTGGAATTCGGCTGAGCCAGCAACCCGGTCAGCGTCCCCCGCACGATCACCGGCATGTCGGCCACCACGCCCGGCACCCGAGACGCGATATCGATCAGGCTGACCTGGCTAGGCACGTGATTCCTCGATTCCTCATGACACTTGGGCCGGATGACATCCGAGCCGGATGACACCCGGGAGACCCGCACCGGATGACACTTAGGCCGGCGCGCACGCCTCAACCGCGTCGCCCACCTTATCGACCACCACCAGCCGATCCATCGCTGACCGCGAGATGTAGCCGCCGTCAACCAAGTCGCGCAACCAGGCCCACAGGCCGTCGTAGTGTCCCAACGGATCCAGCAGCACGATCGGCTTGTCGTGCATGCCCAGATACCCAGAGGTCCACGCGTCGAACAACTCGTCCAGGGTCCCCACACCTCCCGGCAACACCAGGAACGCGTCGGCGCGGTCTTCCAGGACCCGCTTCCGTTCGTGCATCGTGTCCGTGACGATCAGCTCATCGGCGTGGGTGTCGGCGACCTCGGCGCGCATCAACATCTGCGGGATGACACCGATGGTCCGGCCACCGCGCGCCCGCGCCGCCGCGGCCACCGCACCCATGGCCGAAACACGGCCGCCCCCCCACACCAGGGTCCAGCCCCGGCCGGCGATCGTTTCGCCGAGTTCGGCGGCCAACTCGAGCAATTCGGGGTGTGTGGGCCCGGACGCGCAGTACACGCAGACCGCCCAGTCACCGGATGAACCCCGCATACCCGAAACGTAGACCACCCCGGTGGGGCCCGCCCGTTGACCCGTGGGACCTATCGCGCCATAAAATCCGGCGGTGCCGATTCGATGGAACGTGCCGCACCACGCGGCCGCGTTGGAGCAGGTGGATCTGGCACTGGATGAGCCGGCCCGCAGCGGTGCCGTCGTACTCGGGTCCGACGGCGGCGGCAAATCGACGTTGGCCCGGTTGGCCGCCGAGCACTTCGCCAGGCGGCACCCGAATGCGCTCACCCGCTGGGTCATCGGCACCCCGACCGAACGCGTGGTGCCGTTCGGGGCGTTCGGTCACCTGGTGGAAATCGCCGACCTCGGCAAGCCGGCCGCACTGTTGCGGGCGGCCAGGTCATCGCTGGGGGGCGAGGAGCTGTTGCTCGTCGTCGACGAGGCGCACGACCTCGACCTGCTGTCGGCCACGCTGGTGTACCAGATCGCGCTGGCGGGCACGGTCCGGATGATCGTCACCGCCCGTCCCGACACCGCCCCCGAGGCCATCGCCGCGCTGTGGGCCGACGACCTGCTGCAGCGGATCGACATCGAAGCCCCCGGCGGGGCAACGGGGCCAGACGTCGACGAGTTCATCGCGGAGTTGCCGGCGGCCGCGCGGTCGGTGCTGGAGTATCTGACCGTCTTGGAGCCGCTGTCGGTGGCCGATCTCGCCACGCTCGCCGGCGACGGCGCGGTCGACGAGGCCGTCGAGTGGGGTGCCGCGGAAACGCGGGTGCGGGGCGGGCGCCCGGACGATCCGGTGGTGTACACCGCGCACCCGCTGTTCGCGCAGCGAGCGCTTGCCGCCGTGGGTGCCGAGGGCCTGCGGCAACGACGGACCGATCTGGTCGGGTTGCTGTCGCAACATCCGTTGGACCACCTCAGCGACCGATTGCGGCTGGCCTCGCTGGCGCTGGACAGCGCGGCCCCGCAACCGGTGGACGAGGTCGTCGATGCCGCGCAGCAGGCGCTGCGCCTGGGCGACATGTTGCTCGCCGAGCGGTTGGCGCGCACGGCCGTGGATCGATCGGGCGGACTGGAGGCGCGGCTGGCCCTGGGGTACGCGCTGGCCTGGCAGGGCCGCGGCCGCGAGGCCGGCGCAGTGTTGGCCGCGGTCGATCCCGCCGACTTGTCGGAGACCGAGTTGATGTCGTGGGCGGTGCCGCGCGCGGCAAACCAGTTCTGGATGCTCGGCGAGCCCGAGCGGGCCACGGCGTTCCTGCAGACCACCCGCAACCGGGTCACCGAACCGACGGCACGGATCACGCTGGATGCGCTGACCGCCACGTTCGCGATGAATGCCGGAAACCTGCAGCGCGCAATCACCTTGGCCACCGAGGTGCTTTCCGGGCCGCCCGCCGGTGACATGGCCGTGGCCTGGGCGGCCAGCGCGGCCGCGTTGTGCTCGGCGCGGATGGGCCGCTTCGACGATGTCGAGCGGTTTGCCGAGCGGGCCTCGACCGCCGAGCATCCGGGGCTGCTGCGGTTCACGGTCGGCCTGGGTCAGATCACGTCGCTGCTGATGGCCGGCGAGGTCGATCAGGCGCGGGCCATGGCCCAACGGTTCACCGACTTCGCCGAGCTGCAGCAGCCCGGCCGGGCCATCGGCGAAGTCCTGCTGGCGAAGGTGTTGATCGTCAAGGGCCAATTCGACTCCGCGGCATCGATGTTGGAGCCGGCGGCGGCCGCCTTGGAACGCACCGGATACTCCTGGGGCCCGCTGTCGTTGACGCTGTTGGCGACCGCACTGGCGCAGCGGGGAGAAATCGCCGAGTCGGCAAAAGCGTTGCGGCGCGCGGAGACCCGGCACGGGACGAAGTCGGCACTGTTCGCCCCCGAGCTCGGCCTGGCGCGCGCCTGGACCAGAGCAACGGCCCGGGACGCGACGGGGGCCGTGACGGCGGCACGGGAAGCGGCCCGGACGGCAGAGCGTGCCAACCAGTCCGCGGTGGCCCTGTGCGCCTGGCACGACGCCGTTCGCCTGGGTGATCTGCGCGCGGTGGAGCCGGTGACCCGGCTCGCCGCCGAAATCGACTGTGCTATAGGCCATATCATGGCCGCCCACGCCCGGGCGTTGGTCGACGGTGATCACGCAGGCCTAAAGGCTGTGTCCGACGAGCTGGCGGCCGTCGGGATGGCCCCCGCTGCCGCCGACGCCGCCGCACAAGCGCAGCGATAACCTCTGGCCGAGCGAGCTATCCGGGCACCGTGGGTAAACCGTGACCCAATTGTGTTGGCGCAGTGACTCGCACACATCACTGTTACCCAAAGTGATTTTCCCCGCGTTGGAGGCAGCATGCGTGTCCGACCCTCGGGATTGGTCCGCCTGGTTGCGGCCGTCCTGATGGTTGCCGCGCTGAGCACCGACGCGCCGTCCACCGCCCGCGCGGCGCCCACGGCCGGGCCGACGCTGCCGCTGGGCCACGCCGGTCGATGGATGACGGACGCCGCCGGTCGCGCGGTCGTGCTGCACGGACTCAACCAGGTGTACAAGGTGCCGCCGTACCTGCCCTCTGCCGACGGGTTCGGCGACGACGACGCGACTTTCCTTGCCGCCAATGGTTTCAACGCGATGCGGGTGGGCGTCATCTGGGCGGCCGTGGAGCCGCAACCGGGCAGCTACGACGACAACTACCTGGCCGGAATCGCACAGACCGTCCAGACGCTGGGCGCGCACGGTGTCCTCAGCCTGCTCGACTTTCATCAGGACCTGTACAACGAGGCGTTCCAGGGCGAGGGCGCACCGGCCTGGGCCGTGGCGAACAACGGGCTACCCAATCCCCAATTGGGCTTTCCCGCAAACTATTTCGTCAACCCCGCCGAAGAGTATGCCTGGCATGCCTTGTGGCAGAACGCACCCGCGCCGGACGGGGCCGGACTGCAGGACCACTACGCCGGCGCCCTGGCACATGTCGCCGCCTACTTTCGTGGCAACCCCAACGTGTTTGGCTACGACGTGTTGAACGAGCCGTGGCCCGGCATCGTCTGGGAACCGTGTGCCGATGTGGTTTTGGGCTGCCCACTTCTCGATGCGAGGATGACGGCCTTCTACAACCGCGTCGTGCCGGCGCTGCACGCCGCCGACCCGACCCCGCTGGCGTTCGTCGAGCCGAACACCCTGTTCGACGAGGGCATCCACACGGACCTGGGCCACGTGGCCGACCCCAATGCCGGTTTCTCGTTCCACGACTACTGCGCCGCCGAGGCCGAGCTGCACATCAACATCACGTGCCGTCTGGAAGACGGGGTCACACTGACCAACGCGAGCCTGTATTCGGATTTAAACCGCGTCCCCGCGCTGTTGACGGAGTTCGGCGCCACCAACGACGGCAAAAACCTGGCCGAGGTCATGCGCCATGCCGACCGGCATCGCATGGGGTGGCTGGAGTGGGCCTACACCGGCAACGACAAGACGAGCTCGTCACCCACGGAGCAAGCCCTCGTCTACGACCCCAGCCAGCCGCCGGTCGGCGGGAACGTCAACACGGCCAAACTGGCTGTACTGGCCGCGCCGTATCCGCAGGTGGTCGGCGGCACGCCCAGGTACTGGTCGTTCTGGTCGGGCACGTTTCGGCTCTGCTATTCGACCGAGCGGCCTGATCACCAGGGCCGATTCGGCCCCGGCACCCAGACGGTGGTCTCGGTGCCGCCGATCGAGTACCCGAACGGCTACCAGGTGACCGTCCGGGGCGGGCAGGTCGCGTCGGCGCCCGGAACGCCTCAGCTGATCGTCGTGGGCGATGGCAGCTCCGACACCGTCGACGTCACGGTGACGCCGGGCTAGCCACCGGCGAGCGCAGGGCTAGCCCGGCGAGGCTAGCCACCGGCGAGCGTGCGTGTACGTACGGTGGCGCGCCGCAAAACATGTACAACTGCGCACGCTCGGAGGCTGACGGCGCAGGCGGCCGCGGCGGTCACCAGGGTGGCTCGCCCTAGGTACTCAGGTACCGCCGCAACGTCTCCACCGCTTCGGTAATCCGCTTGACGGCCACCCGCTCGTCGCTGCGGTGCGCCAAATTCGGATCGCCCGGTCCATAGTTGACCGCCGGGATCCCGCGGGCGGCAAAGCGCGATACGTCCGTCCAGCCGTATTTGGCGCGGACCTGCCCGCCGGCGGCCTCAACCAGAGCCTTGGCGACGGGGGCCGACAGCCCGGGCAGCGCTCCCGCCGCGGCATCGGCCTGCTCAATCGACACGTCCAGCCCGTCGAACACCTCGTGCACGTGTTGCAGCGCCGCATCCGGCGACCGGTCCGGCGCAAAGCGGTAATTCACCGTCACCGAGGCCGCGTCGGGAATCACGTTGCCAGCGACGCCACCATCCACGCGCACCGCCGACAAACCCTCGCGGTACTCACACCCGTCGATGTCGACGCGGCGAGCCTGATATCGGGCGAGCCGGTCCAGCACGGCACCCAGCTTGTGAATTGCGTTGTCGCCCAACCAGGATCGCGCCGAATGCGCCCGTGTTCCAGAAGCGCTGACCAGCACCCGCAGCGTGCCCTGGCAGCCGGCCTCGATGAAGCCGGCGGTCGGCTCGCCCAGAATGGCGACATCGGCCACCAGCCAGTCTGGGAGCTCGCGCTCGATGCGCCCCAAACCGTTTGCCGCCGAATCGATTTCCTCGCAGTCATAGAAGACCAGCGTCAGGTCGTGTGCCGGTTCGGCCACCGTCGCCGCCAGGTGCAGGAAGACGGCGTCGCCGGCCTTCATGTCCGAGGTGCCGCAGCCGTACAACTCGTCGCCCGCACGGCGGCTGGGCAGGTTGCCGGCCGCCGGCACGGTGTCCAAATGCCCGGCCAGCAGCACCCGCGTCGGCCGGCGCAACTGAGTGCGCGCCAACACGGCGTTGCCGTTGCGAACGATCTCGAATCCCGACGTCTGGGCGCGCAGCGCGGTCTCCACCTCGCTCGCGATGCGGCCCTCGGCACGCGACTCGCTGGGGATGTCGACCAGCGCGGCGGTCAGCTCGATCGGATCCGCACGCAAGTCCAGCACCGCTCCATTGTGCCCAGCAGACGCAAAAGCACCATTCTGGTCGGCGCGTCGGGGGCTTTTGTGTCTGTTCGGCGGCACAAGTAACCTGACCGCCGTGACTGGAGCAGGCGCGGCAGGCGTTGGGTTGGCGACTATCGCCTCCGACGGATCGATCCTCGACACGTGGTTTCCCGCACCGGAACTGACCGACTCGGGCAAAACCCTCACATCGCGACTGGCGATGTCCGACGTCCCCCCCGAACTGTCGGCTCTGATCGGACGCGACGACGACCGCGGCACCGAGACCATCGCGGTACGCACGGTCATCGGCTCGCTGGACGATGTCGCCGCCGACGCGCACGACGCCTACCTACGCTTGCATTTGCTCTCGCATCGCTTGGTGGCGCCGCACGGACTGAACGCCGGCGGCTTGTTCGGGGTATTGACCAATGTGATCTGGACTAATCGCGGGCCCTGCGCCATCGAAGGTTTCGAGGCGGTCCGCGCCCGTCTGCGCCGGCATGGCCCGGTGACCGTATATGGCGTCGACAAGTTCCCGCGAATGGTCGACTACGTCCTGCCGACCGGGGTCCGCATCGCCGACGCCGACCGGGTGCGGCTGGGTGCCCACCTCGCGCCGGGCACCACCGTCATGCACGAGGGCTTCGTCAACTACAACGCCGGCACCCTGGGCGCGTCGATGGTCGAAGGCCGCATCTCCGCCGGCGTGGTGGTCGGCGACGGCTCCGACGTCGGTGGTGGGGCATCGATCATGGGAACGCTGTCCGGCGGTGGGACGGAGATCATTTCGATCGGCAAGCGGTGTCTGCTGGGGGCCAACGCCGGGTTGGGCATTTCGCTGGGCGACGACTGCGTGGTCGAGGCCGGCCTGTATGTCACCGGGGGCACAAAGGTCAGCATGCCCGACGGCAGGTCGGTCAAGGCGCGCGAACTCTCCGGCGCCAACAACCTTCTGTTCCGGCGCAATTCGCTGACCGGGGCGGTCGAGGTGGCATCCCGCGACGGCCGGGGCATCGTGCTTAACGAGGAACTGCACGCCAACTAGCGAGCGCCGATCGCAGTGCCGTAGGTCTCGGGCAGCAGGTACGTGCACACCAGGCTGACCGCCACCAGGCTCGCCAGCATCAGGCTGACCGCCCAGACGCCGTAGGTCGCCAGCAGGGTGCCGGCGATCATCGGCGGCACGGCGCCGCCGGCGATGCCGCCGAGGTTGACCGCCAGCGCCGAGCCGGTGTAGCGGTATCGGGTGGCGAACAGTTCCGGGATAAACGACGCCGTGGGCCCCGAACCGATCCCGACGACGGCGTAGACGCCGACGATCGCCACCGCGTACCCGACGGGGTGCCCGGTGCCGATCAACGGCATCACCAGCATCGACCACGGCAGACACGCGGCAAACCCGATCAACATCATCCGGCGCCGCCCGACCCGGTCGCACAGCGTGGCCGAGGTCGCGACGGACGCGACGCTTGCCAGCCCGCCCAGCACACCGATGGACAAGATGAAGTTGCGCGAATATCCGAGGTGATGATGCGCGTAGCCGGGCAGGAAGGTGCTGGCCATGTACACGAGCCCGAAGCAGGTCAAGACGCTCCCGGCGGCCAGGACGACTTCGCGGCGCTGTAGACGCAGCACCTCGGACACCGGCGCGTCGGGCACCAGGTTGCGGGCCCTTTCCGCGGCGAAAACCGGAGTTTCTTCGATGTTGAGCCGCACGTAGAGGGCGATCACGATCAGCGCGGCGCTGATCAGGAAAGGAACGCGCCAGCCCCACTCCATGAAGGCGGGGCTGCTCTCCCCGATCGTCCAGTTCACGCCCAGGAAGGTCAGGCCACACAGCATCGTCGCCGTGCCGCCGCCGATGAGGGTGAACATGCCGAACCGGCCGCGCTTGCCGGGCGGTGCGGATTCGGCACTCAGCAGCGCTGACCCGGCCCATTCGCCGCCGACGGCAAACCCTTGCAGCAGCCGCAGCGCGGTCAGCAGCACCGGCGCAATCGCGCCGACGGCCGCGGTGGTGGGGACCAGGCCCACGCACACGGTGGAAAAGGCCATGATCAGCAATGTCGCGATCAGAGTCTTCTTGCGGCCCAGCCGGTCCCCGTAATACCCGAAGACTGCCGCGCCCACCGGGCGGGCCACAAACGCTGCGGCGAAGGTCCCCATCGAGGCGATGGTGGCTATCCCAGGGCCGAGGTGCGGAAAGAACACGGCGGGAAACACCAGCGCGGCGGCGGTGCCGTAGATGAGGAAGTCGTAGAACTCGATCGCCGAGCCGACGTAACAGGCCAGCGCCACCCGCCTCATCGGGGTGGGCGTGGGCTCAGCTTCCCGCGTTACCAGGGAGCCAGCTGGGCGCTGCTGCGTCGACACGATGACGAGGGTAGGTGAAGGTGCGCGGTACCGCTCGTCAGAAACGCTGGCGCCCCCCGGTTTCGCGAGCGTGCGTGTTTGCACAGTGACACGCCGCTTACCGTGGCATTCTGCGCACGCTCGCGACCGAAAAACTAGGCCTCGGACAGTAACTGCTTCTTGAGGACCTTGCCCATCGCGTTGCGTGGCAGCGCGTCCACGACCCGCACCTCGCGCGGTCGCTTGTGCACCGAAAGCTGTTGAGCGACATACTGAATCAGATCATCCGGATCGGCCGAGCCGACCACGAAGGCGACGATCCGTTGGCCCAGATCCTGATCGGGCAGCCCGACGACGGCCACCTCGTCCACGCCGGGATGCCCCAGCAGCGCCGTCTCGATTTCGCCCGCGCCGATCCGGTATCCGCCGGACTTGATCAGGTCGACGGACTCGCGCCCGACGATGCGATGCATCCCGGTACCGTCGACGACCGCGACGTCGCCGGTGCGGTACCACCCGTCGGTGGTGAACGCCTCGGCGGTTGCCTCCGGCCAGTTCAGGTAGCCGTCGAAGAGCATCGGGCCCCGAACGTGAAGTTTCCCAACGGTTTCAGCGTCGTGCGCGACGTCGTCGCCGGCGTCGTCGACGAGTCTGGTCTGCACGCCGGCCACCGGCAGTCCCACCCAGCCGGCCCGACGCTCACCGTCGGCGCGGGTGGACAGCGTGATCAATGATTCGGTGCTGCCGTATCTTTCGACGGGCCGGTGTCCAGTGAGCCGCTCGAGCCGGTCGAACACCGGCACCGGAAGCCCGGCGCTGCCCGAGACCAGCAGCCGTGCCGGCCGAAGCGCCTCGGCCGCGGCCTGGTCGGACACCAACCGCGACCACACCGTCGGCACCCCGAAATACAGTGTTCCGCCCTGGGCCGTCCCGGCCAGCGCGTAGCCGGCCGGCGTCGGTTTTCCGGTGTGCACGAAGCGATTTCCCCGTCGCAGCGACCCGAGCAGACCCAGCACCAGCCCGTGCACGTGGAACAGCGGTAGCCCGTGCACCAGCACGTCATCGGCGGTCCACTGCCAGGCTTCGGCCAGCGCGTCGAGGTCGGCGGCGATTGCTTGCCGGCTCAGCTGTACGCCTTTGGGCAGGCCGGTGGTGCCCGAGGTGTAGATCACCATGGCCGGGACCTCCGGTGGCGGCTCGGCGTACCGGTGCCAGGACCGGGCGTGCAACCGAACGGGGATGTGCGGCAGCCCTTCCGCCTCATCGGGGACGGGTCCGAGCCAGGCCTGCACTCCCGAATCGGTGAGCATGTGCCGGCGTTCGGCGACGCCGACGTCGGCGGGCACTGGGACGAAGGGCACGCCGGCGATCAGGCAGCCCGTGATCGCGAGCACCGTCGCCGCCGTCGGCGTCGCCAGCACGGCGACACGGCGCGCGCCGGCGACCCGCTCGGCCACCGATGTCGCGGCGCCCACGAGGTCGCTGCGGCTTAGCGTCACGCCGTCGATGCGCACCGCGTCGGCGATGTCTTCGGCGGTCGCGGCCGACGGATTCAGCGAGGCCAGCAGCACGTCAGCCCCGCTCGTCCCAAATCTTCGTCAAGGTGGACAGGATCTCCTCGCCGCGGCCCAGCCCGGCGAGATGACTCTCCTGCGGCAGGCGGGACAGCTCGGCGTCCGGCAGCCGGGAGACCACGTGCTCGCCGTGGGCGAACGGGATGATGTGGTCGTGATCGCCGTGCCACCAGCGGACCGGGACCTTCACCTCGTCGAGCCGGAATCCCCAGTCGCGGGCGAACAGCATGATGTCGTTGAACGGCGCGGCCAGCTGCTTGCGGCTGCCGTTGAGGAGATCGTCCAAGAACATCGCCTTGAACTCGGGACGGGTCAGCAGATGCCGGTCGGCTTGCGGCGAGATCGCGGCGTATGCGTACAGCGCGAGAGACGCAACCGGCCGAATCGACTGAACCAGCATGCTCGCGCCGATGCGCAGCGGGTTGCCCCCGAACTTCAGCAGCGGCGCGACCCGCAGGCCGAGGTTCATCGCTCCGCCGCTGATCGCGTCGGGACCTTGCGTCGGCGCCACGCCGCCAAGCACCCCGACCGTCGCCACCCGATCGGGCAACCGCGCCGCACACGCCAGGGCGTACGGACCGCCGCCGGACAGGCCGATGACCGCCATCCTGTCGATCCCGAGGGTCTCCGCGACGCTACGCAGATCGTCGGCGAAGGCGAGGATGTTCTCGTACCGATGCGGGGTCGACGAGCCGATTCCCGGCCTGTCCAGACCGATCAGACGGATGTTGTGCTCTTGGGCGTAGACCCTGGCCTCCGTCGGGATCTGGCGGCGGGCGCCGGGTGTGCCGTGCAGCCAGACGAACGCGCGCCCCTGCGGGGCACCGAACTCGGCGAAGCCGATCTGGCGGTCTTCACCGACGGCGATGTTTCCTTCAAGCTTCGGACGGGCAATCGCGAGGACCATGTCCAGCAGCTTCGCATGTCGACCGCAGCCCCGCGAGGGGTCCCGTCATGCGGGAACCCCGATGGCCATTGGCTCCATGTACTGGTGCACGCCACCGATTCCGCCACCCTCACGACCCAGCCCGCTCAGTTTGAATCCACCGAACGGCGCGGCGCCGGGACCGCAACCGTTGACGGCGATCTGGCCGGTGCGGATGCGACGGGCGACACCGACCGCCCGGTCCACGTCGCCGCCCCATACCGCGCCGGAAAGCCCGTAGCGGGAGTTGTTCGCGATCGCGACCGCGTCGTCGTCGTCCCGGTACCGCAGCACTGTCAACACCGGCCCGAACACTTCCTCTTGCGCGATGGTCGAATTCGGTTCGGCGTCGGTGAGAATCGTTGGTTCGAAGTAGAACCCGACATCCAGCCCGGCCGGACGGCCGCCACCGGTCACCACCTTGGCCCCGTCGTCGACCGCCCCGGCGACATGACCCTCGACCCGCTCGCGCTGCGCCGCGCTGATCAGCGGGCCCATCTGTACCTCGGGATCGGTGGGGTCTCCGACCTTCACGGCGCGGGCCAGCGCGGCGAGCCGATCAACGACGTCGTCGTGCAACGAATCGGGCAGAAGCAGCCGGCTGTGCAGGATGCAGGCCTGTCCGGCGTGCAGCGAGCAGCAGTCGAACAGCATCTGCTCGAGCATCGCGTCGGTGACCTCGGTGTCGTCCAGGACGATGCTGGCCGACTTGCCGCCCAGCTCCAGCAGGACCCGCTTCATGGTGTCCCCCGCGGCGGACATGACCTGGCGACCGACGACCGAGCTGCCGGTAAAGCTCACCATGTCGATCCGCGGATCGGTGGTGAGCAGCTTGGCCGCCTCGACCCCCGACGGCGTGACGACGTTGACCACTCCCGCCGGGATGTCGGTGTGCTCGTCGATGATCCGCGCGAGCGCCAGCCCTGCCAGCGGCGTCAGCGGCGACGGCTTGAGCACGACGGTGTTGCCGGCGGCCAGCGCGTGATTGAGCTTCATGACGTTGAGGCAGTGCGGGAAGTTCCACGGCGTCAGGATTGACACGACACCCAGCGGCTCGTGCCGCAGCAGCGTGGTTCCGGCACCGATTCCGGTGACCGCTTCGTCGGCCAACTGCGTGGCGAGCTGGGCGGCGTGCATGGACAGGAACGCCGCCCCGTCGACCTGCATCACCCGCTCATTGGCGATGCAGCCCCACTCCACCTGGGACAGTGCGAAGAAGTCGTCTGCATGCCTCATCAGGGCTTCGCCAAGCTGGTTGAGGCACTCGCCGCGCTGCTGCGGGCTCGTCCCCGCCCAGGGCCCGCTGTCGAAAGCCTGCCGGGCGGCCCCAACCGCCGCGCCGACCTGGGCGAGGCTCGCGTCGGGCGCCGCGGCGATGGCCTCCTCGGTGGACGGAGAGACGTCGTCGTAGCGCCCGTCCTCCGGTTGGACCCACTTTCCGTCGATGTAGAGCTGGTAGGTGTCTATGAGGGCTTGTGCAGGTTGCGCATTGGCCATGTGGCTTCCTCATCGAGGTCGGTCATCTAATCACCTGGTGTACACCCGCTGGACTCCAGCGTCAATCATCGAAGACCCAATTCCGCGCTATTTCAATATGTTGTCGTCGTATTGACAGCGCGCGCCGGCGCGGAGTAAGTACATTGAGCAGGACAGATTGCGCTACTCTGTCGGATAGCGAGGCTGGCCTTGAAGACCGATCTTCCGCTGCACTCGCCCGATCTCCCGCTGCACTCGCCCAACCTTCGAAAAACAGCTGCAGGAAAGGCAGGGTAAGTGACCGACGCAGAGTTCCAGAGCAAGCTGCGCGCACTCGTCGACCAGCCCACCGGAGGCACCGGAAAGCCCTCGGTGGCACCGGATCCGGTCAACCAGCCGATGATTCGACACTGGGCGTATGCGCTCGCCGACATGAACCCCGTCTACATCGACCCGGAGTTCGCGGCCACGTCGCGGTTCGGCGGCATCGTCTCGCCACCGGTCATGTTGCAAACCTGGACCATGCCCTCGCCCAAACTGGAGGGCATCGGGGACCGAGGCGGCGCTCCCATCGAAATCAAAAGCAACCCAACGGCATTCCTCGACGAGGCCGGCTACACGAGCACCGTGGCGACCAATTCGGAGTTCGAGATCGAACGCTATCCCCACCTGGGCGACCTGATCAGCGCGACGACGGCCTACGAGTCGGTCTCCGACGAGAAGAAGACCGCGCTAGGCACCGGCTACTTTCTTACCTGGCTGACCACCTACACCAACCAGGACGGCGAAGTGCTGGGGCGACAACGATTCCGGGTGCTGCGGTTCAGGCCGGAACGCTGATGGCGACCCGGATGGCGCCGGCGATCAGTCCGGACACCGAATTCTTCTGGAATGGGTTGCGCGAGAACACGCTTCTGATCCAGCGCTGTGGCGGCTGTGGGACGCTGCGCCACCCGCCGCGCCCGATGTGCCCCCAGTGCCGGTCCCTGGACTGGGCAGCAATCGAGTCATCGGGCCGCGGCAGCGTGTACAGCTACGTGCTGCCGCACCAGCCCCGATTCCCGTTCTTCGACTACCCCTACATCGTGGTGCTGGTCGCGCTCGACGAGGGTGTGCGGCTGGTGTCCAATCTGATCGACGTCGATCCTGCCGACGTCACGGTGGGGATGCCGGTCGAGATCTGCTACCAGACCTTTGACGGGGCCAACGGGGACCTGGTGCTACATCAGTTCCGTCCGAGCGCCTAGGTAACACCACAATGGATTTCTCTCTCACCGAAGAGCAAGAGAGCACGACGAACCGCGAACCGCATGGCGATGTGTTCCTTGGCAGCGCGCTGGTTTCAGATCGTGACAGGCTCGCCGGGTCGATCGAGCCGCTGTACACCCGGTCCCTGGTCGCCCTGAGCGCGATCCAGCTCGACGTCGCCGAGCGCGCACCACCTATCCCCTGCATCGTTATTGTCGGCCAAGCACAACGAAGCCGCCCTCGGCCCGGCTTCCAGCAGCTGGCCCGTACCGGCAGCACATATTCGGAAGGACTTCCATGACCACCACCGCCAGCCGAACCACAACGTTGCAATGGCAGGACATCTCGGTCGGCGACGAGGTAACGCCACTCGAGATCCCTATCACCACAACGATGATCGTCGCCGGCGCGATCGCGTCCCGGGACTTCATGCCGGTGCACCACGACCACGAGTACGCAAAGAAACAGGGTTCGCCCAATCTGTTCATGAACATCCTGACCACCAACGGTTACTGCGTGCGGTTCCTCACCGACTGGGCAGGACCGGAGGCGATGGTCAAGAATTTATCGATTCGCCTTGGCGCGCCGTGCTTTCCGGATGATCCCCTACGCTTCACCGGCAGCGTGACCGGGAAGACGGAGGGCGCCAACGGCGAGAACTTTATCGAGGTCACGTTCAAGGGTTCCAACAGCCTCGGCGATCACGTCTCCGGCACCGCGATTCTCAGCCTGCTCGACGGGGCCGTCGAAAGGACCAGAGCATGAGCAGTTCGCTGCCGGGCGCTACGGCCATCGCTGGGATCGGGCAGACCGAGTTCTCCAAGGAATCCGGCCGCAGCGAACTGCAATTGGCGTGCGAGGCGGTTAGTGCCGCACTCGACGACGCCGGCCTGGCACCCGGAGACGTCGACGGCATGGTCACGTTCACCATGGACTCCAGCGACGAGATCGACATCGCCCGTAACGTGGGCATCGGAGACCTGACCTTCTTCAGCCGCGTGCACCATGGCGGCGGCGCCGCGGCCGGCACGGTAGTGCACGCGGCCATGGCCGTCGCCACAGGCGTCGCCGACGTGGTGGTGTGCTGGCGCGCTTTCAACGAGCGTTCCGGCTTCCGATTCGGCGGCAGCGGGCGCACCAGCTCAGAGACCCCGCTGTTCATGGCGCACTACGCCCCGTTCGGATTGCTAACTCCCGCAGCGTGGGTCGCGTTGCACGCCCAGCGCTACATGTCGACCTACGGGGTCACCAACGTCGACTTCGGCCGCATCGCCGTCGTCGACCGTGCCCACGCCGCCACAAACCCCGACGCCTGGTTCTACGAACGCCCGATCACCCTGGAAGACCACCAGAACTCCCGGTGGATCATCGAACCGGTGCTGCGACTGCTGGATTGCTGCCAGGAAAGCGACGGCGGTGTCGCCCTGGTCGTAACGAGTGCGGCGCGCGCCCGCGATCTGCGGCAACCACCGGCGGTGATCACCGCCGCCGCGCAGGGCGCGGCCTACAACGGCGAGATGATGACCAGCTACTACCGGGATGACATCACGGGTCTGCCGGAGATGGGGGTGGTCGCCGAACGACTCTGGCGCGATTCGGGCCTCAAGCCCCAGGACATCCAGACCGCGTTCATATACGACCATTTCACGCCGTTCGTGTTCACCCAGCTCGAGGAGCTCGGCTTCTGCGGCCGTGGTGAGGCCAAGGATTTCGCCACAGTCGAGCGCCTGTCGTTGGGCGGAGACTTTCCGATCAATACCAACGGCGGCTTACTCGGCGAGGCTTACATCCACGGCATGAACGGCATCACCGAAGGTGTCCGCCAAGTCCGCGGCACCTCGCACAACCAGGTCGACAACGTCGAGCACGTCCTCGTCACCTCGGGCACCGGGGTGCCCACCAGTGGACTGATCCTCGAACCGGCCGGCTGAGACCACCATGCCCACGCTCGCACTGCTGACCGCGATCGATTCAGCGAAAAAACCATTGGTAATCAGTGATCGCGTTGCCACGCCGCACTTTTGGTTCCGCGGTTTGGTACCCCGAGGCGCGTTGGTGTCCTGATGACCCAGTCTTCGTTGACCCAGACCACCGAGACCCGCGATCTCATCATCAAGGCCGCGTACGCCTGTTTCGCCAAACACGGCATGCTGAAGGCGACGATCGTCGACATCGCCAAGATGGCCAACGTGTCGCGCAGCACCATTTACGAGTACTTCCGCGACAAGGCGGCCATCGTCGAGGCTTGTGCCGAGCACGCGTCGGAACGGTTCTATCGCGATATGTCGACGGCCATGGCCCAGGGCGACTCGCTAGAGGAAAAGCTCAGTAGTGCAGCGGTATTCGTGGCACAGGCGCGGCGGGCCATCGCTTCGGAGAAGTACTTCGACGAAGAGGCGATCAGCCTGCTACTCACCAAGGACGCCGCCGTGCTATTGCGCGAATGCGTCGAGTTCCTAGCGCCTTACCTCAACGCGGCCAAGCTCACCGGCGAAGTGCGCAAGGACCTCGACGCCGAAGGCGCCGGCGAATGGTTCGCCCGAATCCTGTTCTCGCTGTTCAGCACTCCGTCGTCGACGCTGGATATGGATGATCCCGACGCCGTCGCCGATTTCGTGCGCGCCCACGTCGTACGCGGCTTTACCAGCGATCGCCCCCGGACCCGGCGTGCGTAGGACTCGACTTCCGGCGCCTGTCTACCGGTATCCACTGGTGGTCGAAGTCGTCTGCGGCTGCTGCCTTTCCGTCGAATCCGACCGTGGTTACTGATCACTCCGCGGCGGGGTAGCTGGCGTTCTGCAGGAGCAGAAGAAATCGTTGATAGTTGCTGACCTTTTCTTGTAGCGAGCGCAACACCTGGAACCAGTAGGCATCAGCGCCCCGACCGAACCGCAGCCCCGAACCGACCAGCGTGCTCCCGAAGCTGATGTCAGTGAGAAACATCGCACGCGCCCAATCCAGGTCGGACAACGGCTCCTTGTTTTCTATCGATGATGTGAGCCGGTTGATGAGCTGGAACCAATCATGCTTGGTTGACCAGCCCAATACGGGGCACAGCAGCCGATAGGTGTGCTGGGCTGTACCCGCGTATTCGTTGAGTGCGAGCACTATGAGCTTCCGTTCTTCGTCGGTCAGTTCAATCGCGACTAGCTCAGGTTCGGTCATAGACTCTCCTCACGAGATGTCGGGCCAACTGTAATCATCGGCCACTGGCTGAAGGGTTTCCAATGATCGCGTTCTAGTCAGGGGGCTCGCCTAGCAGTGGCGTGTGATGTTGGTGCGGTATATGGATGGGATGTGGCCCCGTCGCGGGGGCGTCCCATGGAGTGCCGATGCCAAAGGGGAGACGCGGCATCGGCTGACCGCCTTCACTGATGCCCGGCGAAAGCCGACCTGGCGGCAACACCTCGACCGGCGCATCAGGCGGTACGGGCTCTCTTACTGCGGGCGGCCCAAGCCGTGGCCCTGCGGGGGCTGGAATAGGTTCGTCGGCAAGCTGACTGGGCTGGAACGATTTGACAGTTCCTCCGAATTTTCCGTCTACATAATTGGGTTTTTCCTGCCTATCGGGTTTGAACACTGTGCCGCAATCGGCCCCATTCGGATCGCGCACAATAAGCACATTGTCTCGGGGATCGTAGATAACTGGAGCGCCGTCACTACTGCTGGGCCCGAGCCGCAGGCCTTCTGGGCTTTCGATCGATGCTTTCATCTTGTCGTAAATCAGCTGGGCAAGTTGGTCTTTGGTCATGCCGGGGAAGTCGCTCATGTGCCCTTCGGGCCCGCTGGCGTGCCCGTACGCGATCTTTTGAGCAGCCCGCATGAGCGGATCGCTGCTCCAACCCCCCGGCGGTGGAACGGGTTCAGGATTCGGCGCGTCTTTGAAGGTGTGATTGTCGACGAGGCGGATCCCACCAGTCCCCTCCGAAAACGAAAGGGAATCAATGCCTTCGGTGGCGGTTGCAACTTGTACCGCGATTCGCTGGTCAGCCGCAACAAGAGTGGCCACCCGATGCTGGATAAAACCCGCATGCTGAAGCGCCTGGGCACGCCGGGCCGCGCGGAACTCTGCCGAACCACCGTGTATGCGGTCGGTCACCGCGTAATGTTCGCCGACGTCAAATCCCTCCGCCCGGGCGTCGGTGACCGCGTCCATCGCGAGCTCCTTGCAGGCCTGCAGCTGCTCTCCTGCTCGGCGCGCTATCGCCGCAGCCTCGTGCAACTGGTACGACACCGCACGGACCTTCACCATGTCACCGTAGGCTCTTTGCTGGGCTTTGGCCGCCGCCACACCCGTCCATGAAGTGACGCCGTGCGACGAGAGTCGGCCATGGATCTGCGTGAACGCCTCTTCCCACAGATCAGCAGTGTGTGCCCAATCGCGGGCCGCCGCAATCAGATACGTGACGTCTAACCCCCGGACTTGCGACAACGTCGGCAATGTTGCGGTCGTCACCTAACACGTCCGCAACTGAGCCGACGAACCTGCCTCGTTCTCGGCGTAACCATTGGCCGCCGAAAAAAGATCACTGACCGTCGCGCGCGTGCGCGCCGCGCATCTAGCGCTCGCGGCGGCCACTTGCACCTGAGCGTCGTTGACGGCCGCGCCGCTACTCAACCACGACACGTCCGGGCACGGAATGGGTGCGCCGTTGTCCGCCAGCATCTCGGCCAACGACTCGCAACACCCAGCCAGCGCGCGCAAGCCGCTGACCTGCAGTTCGGTAACGGTCCCCGGCAGCCCCACACGCAGAGCGTAGAACCGAGGACCGTCGGGCACACTTCACTCCCGACTTTGACTCTGCGCTGAGGGCGGGTCTTACTCGATAAAGCCCACCCTCAGCGCAGAGTCAAAAACCCTAAGCGCAGGATCAATGCGACAGCGCCCGCAAGAAGAACGTCAGGTTGGCTGGTCGCTCGGCCAGTCGCCGCATGAAGTATCCGTACCACTGCGATCCGAAGGGAACATACACGCGCACCGGGTTGCCCGTGCCGGCCAGCCGCCGCTGCTCGTCGTCGCGAATGCCATACAACATCTGGTATTCGAAATCGGCAGCACTGCGCCCTGATTCAAGCACCATACCGGGAACAGCCTCGATCACGTCCGGATCATGGGAAGCCACCATCGGATAACCGCATCCACCCATCAGCACTCGAAGGCAGCGCAGATAGGAATCGGTGACTTCGGCGCGGCCTCGGTAGGCCACCGACGCCGGCTCGTCATACGCGCCCTTACACAACCGAACTCGGGCCCCGGCGACCGCCAGGTCCTGGCAGTCACCCAGGGTGCGTCGCAGGTAGGCCTGCAAAACCGTGCCTAGCCAGTCGAAGTCGACCCGAAGCTCGGCCGAGAGCGACAATGTCGAATCGGTGGTGGTGTGGTCCTCGGCGTCCACGGTGACCCAGGCGCCGACCTGCTGGGCCCGCTCGCAAATGGTTCGCGCGTTGTCCAGCGCGATCTTTTCGCCGTCGCGCTCCAGCCCCTGCCCCAGCGCCGAAAGTTTCAACGACACCTCGAACGGCCGCACACCGTCGGGAGTCGGGTCAGAGCCCAACGCATCAAGCAACTCGAGATACGCCCGCGCCGTAGCGTTGGCACCTTCGGCATCGGTGACGTTTTCACCCAGATAGTCGACGCTGACATAACGTCCGGAATCCCGCAGCGCACCAACGATATCCAGCACGCTGTCCAGGGTGTCCCCGGGAACGAACCGGCGCACCACCCGGCGGGTCACCGAGGAGTGTTCGACCGCGCGGCGCAGCCCGTCGGCCCGACTCGCCGCCAGCATGGCCGGGCGCACGGTGTGGGCGAACAGTCCGGCCATCAATCCGCCATCATGTGCGGGTAGGTGTGGTCGACGGCCGGAACGAACGTCTCCTTGATGGTGCGAGCCGACGTCCAGCGCAAAAGATTCAGCGGCGATCCCGCTTTGTCGTTGGTGCCCGACCCGCGCGAACCCCCGAACGGCTGGCGACCGACCACAGCACCAGTTGGTTTGTCGTTAACGTAGAAGTTTCCGGCCGCGAACCGCAGTCGCTCCTGCGCGTTCAGTACGGCCGCGCGGTCATCGGCGATCACCGCACCGGTCAACGCGTAGCGGGACCCGGCGTCAATGACATCCAGCACGGACTCGTACTGGTCGTCGGGATAGACGTGCACCGACAGCAGCGGACCGAAGTACTCGGTCGAGAACGCCTCATCGGTCGGGTCGTCGGACAGCAGAACCGTCGGGCGCACGAAATAGCCGACGCTGTCGTCGTATTCACCGCCGACCGCGATCGTGACCCCTGCGACGCCCTTGGCGCGTTCGATAGCATCGACATTCTTGACAAACGCGCGCCGGTCGATCAGCGCTCCGCCGTAGTTGGTCAGGTCAGTGATATCGCCGTAGCGCAATTCCGCCGCGTCGCCAAGGAAGTCGTCACCCATCCGCTGCCACACCGAACGCGCGACGAATGCGCGCGATGCCGCCGAGCACTTCTGCCCCTGGTAGTCGAACGCCCCGCGAATCAGGGCTGTGCGCAATACCTCCGGTCGCGCGGAAGCATGCGCGACCACGAAGTCTTTGCCGCCGGTCTCTCCCACCAATCGCGGATAGCTCTGATAGCGCTCGATACTGGTGCCCACCTGCCGCCACAGCTGCTGGAAGGTGGCCGTCGACCCGGTGAAATGAATACCGGCGAGCCGCGGATCGGCCAGGGCCACATCGGATACCGCGAGGCCGTCGCCGGTAACCATGTTGATCACCCCCGGCGGCAGCCCCGCGGCTTCGAGCAGTTGCATGAGCAGGTAGGCCGACAGCGTCTGGGTGATCGACGGCTTCCACACAACCGTGTTGCCCATCAGCGCCGGTGCGGTCGGCAGGTTGCCGGCGATCGAGGTGAAGTTGAAAGGTGTGATCGCATAAACGAAACCGTCGAGTGGGCGGTATTCGCTCCGGTTCCACTCACCCGGGCCGCTCACGGGCTGTTGCGCCAGGATCTGCCGGGCGAACGCGACGTTGAACCGCCAGAAGTCGATCAGCTCGCAAGGTGCGTCGATTTCGGCCTGGTACACCGACTTCGATTGGCCGAGCATAGTTGCGGCGGCGATCTTTTCGCGCCAGGGCCCGGCCAGTAGATCGGCGGCTCGCAAGAACACCGCTGCACGTTCATCGAAAGGCATTGCCGCCCAGGTGTTCTTGGCCGCCATTGCGGCGTCGATTGCCGCGGAGGCGTCGGCGCTCTGAGCGTTGGTCAGAGTGCCCAGCTTCGCGGAGTGCCGATGCGGTTGCACGACATCGATCGGATCGCCGTCGCCCATCCGGTGTCGGCCGTCGATGACGTGCGGCAGGTCGGTCGGATTGTCGGCAAGCTGTGCCAGTTCGGCGCGTAGCCGGGCGCGTTCGGGAGAATGTGGCGCATAGTCGTGGACCGGCTCGTTGGCAGGCACCGGAACCTGGGTGATCGCGTCCATGGAGCCAAGGATCCCCGGCACGCCGGGATGAATGCTTGGCTGATCCGACAAGATAGAACACAACGGCTAGTAGAATCGGACAATATGACCGGTGTCGGGCTAGGGCAGCTGCTGCTCGCTTTGGACGCCACGCTGGTCAGCCTCGTGGCAGCCCCGCGCGGCTTGGATATGCGGGTCGCCTCGGCGGCGCTGATCGACTCCGACGATGTCCGGCTCGGCCTGGCGCCCGCAGCGGGGTCGGCCGACGTCTTCTTCCTGCTCGGCATCGCCGACGATGAAGCGAGGCGCTGGCTCGACGGGCGGGCACCGGTCGCGATCTTCGTCAAGGAGCCGTCCGACGCACTGGTGGCCAAGGCCGTCGCAACCGGGTCAGCGGTCGTCGCCGTGGAGCCGCGGGCGCGCTGGGAGCGGCTCTATCGATTGGTCAATCAGGTCTTCGACCACCAGGGTGATCGCGCGGCGGACGATCCCGGCACCGATCTGTTCGGCCTGGCCCAGTCCCTGGCCGACCGCATCCACGGCATGGTCAGCATCGAAGACGCCCAATCCCATGTGCTCGCGTACTCGGCTTCCAACGACGAAGCCGATGACCTGCGCCGACTGTCCATCCTGGGCCGTGCCGGCCCGCCCGAGCATCTCGAATGGATCGGCCAATGGGGCATTTTCGATGCGCTGCGGGCCGGCCGCGAGGTGGTTCGCGTCGCGGAGCGCCCCGAGTTGGGGCTGCGTCCCCGGCTGGCCATCGGGATTCACCACGCGCCGGCCGCCGTTCGAGGCCCGCCCGCGTTCGCCGGAGCCATCTGGGTGCAGCAGGGCTCACAACCCCTGGCCGACGACGCCGACGAGATGATGCGGGGCGCGGCGGTGCTGGCCGCCCGGATCATGGAGCGGCTGGCGACGAGGCCGTCCACGCACGCGCGGCGGGTGCAACAGCTGCTGGGCATCGGTGACGCTCAGCCGGCCGAGCCGGCCGACATCGCCCGCGAACTCGATCTTCCGGTCGACGGCAACGCCGCGGTTGTCGGCTTCCACGCCGTAACCACCAAACATCGGTTGGCCGACGTTCTGGCTCTGAGCGCCAGCGCTTTTCGGCGCGACGCGTTGGTTGCGTCCAACGGGTCGCGGGTCTATGTGCTGCTACCGCACACCGCGGCGACCCGGTCGGTCGCCTCGTGGGCGCGCGGCACCATCAGCGCGCTGCGCGCGGAGTTGGGCGTGACGCTCCGGGCCGCCATCGCCGCGCCGATTGCGGGTTTGGCCGGAGCGGCTGCGGCACGCCGCGAAGTGGACCGCGTGCTCGACAGTGCTGAGCGCCACCCGATCTCGATCGGCCAGGTGACGTCGTTGGCCGAAGCGCGCACGACGGTGCTACTTGACGAGATCGTCAGCCTGATCGGAACCGAAGAGCGCCTGGTCGACCCGAGGGTGCGTGATCTGAATGCCACGGATCCCGTGCTGGCTCAGACCCTGCGTGCCTATCTGGACTGCTTCGGCGACATCGGCGCCGCCGCCGAGTGGCTGCAGGTGCATCCCAACACCGTCCGCTACCGGGTGCGGCGGATCGAAAAGCTGTTGTCGACGACGTTGACCGATCCCGATGTGCGGCTGCTGTTTTCGCTCGGTTTGCGGGTACTCGAG
>Ga0213876_10000668_pt1 | contig 24442 bp, 23 predicted proteins | sample BarmaccomBMRX_R9_FD_160113 | JGI IMG/M metagenome (GOLD analysis project Ga0213876, IMG submission 160113) | Root-associated microbial communities from Barbacenia macrantha in rupestrian grasslands, the National Park of Serra do Cipo, Brazil - RX_R9 | ecosystem: Host-associated > Plants > Roots... | reverse complement strand
CCTGATCACGAGTACCTTCGGAAAACTGGCCGACCGGCTTGTGGAAATCGGAAACGGGTAGGGAGTCCGGTCACACAGCGGGCACAGCGATCGGGCGGGCACGACGGAAGAGTTCACACGGCGAACCACGGCGAACCACGGCGGGAAGAGGGGGAAGGGAAAAGAGTTCGGAGTTCGGAGTTCGGAGCGGCAGCATGGAGGGTGGGTGCGAGTGCCAAGCTCACAGTTGCCCAGGGTTTCTTAATCTGTGTCAATCTGTGTAATCTGTGGATGTATTCTCTTTTCTGCGTGCTTCTGCGTGTTCTGCGGATGATCGGGGGAGATTGGACCCGGTGATATGACGTCTCCGAACGCCGAACTCCGAACGCCGAACCCCGAACTTTTACCCTTGCAGCCCGCCCGTTTGCCCCTATGTTGCTACCCTTTCTTCACCTATGCCAACGAGCGAAAACATCGATCTGGGTGCGTTTCGGCTGCACGAGCAGGATACCGGGAGTGCCGACGTGCAGATCGCACTTTTAACCCGCCGGATCAATCAGCTGACTGAGCATCTTAAAGGGCATCGCAAGGATCATTCCTCCCGTCGCGGTCTGCTGAAACTGGTGGCTACCCGGCGGAGTTTGCTGGATTACCTCAAGCGCACGTCGCAGGACCGGTATAAGACGGTTATCGAGAAGCTCAACCTTCGTAAATGATTACGCGCCGCTTGGGGGGTGGCAGCAGCGGTTTTCCCGAATCGCGGCGGCGCAGGCGCAGGCTTTTTCCAAGCGGGCGCTTGAGAAATGGCCGAAATGGCGTAGCTATTCAAGGCTTGGTTAATTCGTAGTTGACCATGCGTTGCAGTACGCCAAGCCACACCTTCTACAAACCCGCAGGGAGTTGTACAACCCTTAATAACCTCTACGTGTCGCCGACTCCGGCCTTGATCTTAGGTCCGAACCCCGAAACGCGGGTTCGAGGCTCGGACCTACGAGTAAAGGCCGATGCGTTTGTGAGCACCTGGGGATCCGCACATGCATCACAGCGTTTCTAAACTCATTGGCACCGCCAATCTTACCTTCGAGTCCGGCAAACTCGCAAAACTTGCCGATGGATCAGTTACGGTTCGTTCCGGCGACACCATCATCCTGGTCGCAGCCGTGTCGGCCACCAGCATCAAGGAAGGCCAGGATTTCTTCCCTCTAACGGTCGATTACCGCGAGAAAGCGGCCGCCGCCGGCAAGTTTCCGGGCGGTTATTTCAAGCGGGAAGGCCGGCCCTCCGAAAAGGAAACCCTCACCGCGCGCATGACGGACCGGCCGTTGCGTCCGCTGTTTCCAAAAGGGTACTTTTACGATACCCAGGTCATGAGCGTCCTGCTCAGCGCTGATGGCGAGAATGACCCCGATATCCTGAGCATCAACGGGGCTTCGGCCGCCCTGGCCGTCTCCGATATTCCGTTTGACGGCCCGATCGGTGCGGTCCGTATCGCCCGGATCAACGGCGAATTCGTGGCCAATCCGACCCACACGCAACGTCAGGCCAGCGACCTCGACCTGGTCTACGTGGGCACCTGGAACGACGTGATCATGATCGAAGGCGCGGCCGACGAAATGGCCGAAGAGGATTTCATCCGGGCACTGGAGTATGCGCATCCTTTCGTGCGCGAAATCATTTCCGCCCAGAAAGAACTGGTCGACCGCGTCGGAAAACCAAAGCGTCAGGCCGAGTTGATCGCCGTTCGCGAGGAGTTGCTGGAGGTGGCTTACCAGGTGGCCGGCGACCGGATCGAAGCCGCCCTCTACAGCTCCGGTAAAGTGGCCCGCACCAAGGCGGTGGACGCCCTTCATAAAGAGGTCGAGACCGCGGTGCTGGAGCGTCATCCGGATGCCACGCCGTTCGACATTTCCCAGGCGTTCGATTACCTGCAAAAGAAGGCGTTCCGGGTCAGCATCCTGGATAAGAAAACCCGCTGCGACGGCCGCGGCTTTTTTGATATCCGGTCGCTGCAGGCCGAGGTCGGGTTGCTCCCGCGTTCGCATGGTTCGGCACTTTTCTCCCGCGGCGAGACGCAGGCGCTGGCGCTGGCCACGCTGGCCTCAGCCGAAGAAGCCCAGATGCTGGACGGGTACACCGGCGGCGACCTTTCAAAACGTTTCATCCTCCATTACAACTTCCCGCCGTTCAGCGTCGGTGAAACCGGGCGCGTGGGGGGCGCCAGCCGCCGCGAAATCGGCCACGGCGCATTGGCCGAACGCTCCATCGCGCCGGTCATCCCGCCCGAACTCGATTTCCCGTACGCCATCCGCGTCAGTTCCGAGATCATGGAATCGAACGGCTCAACCTCCATGGCTTCAGTCTGCGCCGGGGTGATGGCCTTGATGGATGCCGGCGTGCCGGTCCGCCGCCCGGTGGCCGGCATTTCCGTGGGGTTGGTGACCGAGTACGAGGGGGACCGCCTCACCCGCTACACGACGCTGACCGACATCATCGGTTCCGAAGACCACTTCGGCGACATGGATTTCAAACTTTGCGGTACCCGCCAGGGGATCACCGGCTTCCAGCTCGACCTGAAGCTGACGGGAATTTCGCACGCGATCATGGCCGAAGCGATTCGCCAGGCACGCGATGCCCGCATGAAGGTGCTCGACGTCATGCACGCCGCCATTACGGCGCCCCGCAAGGAACTGAGCCCGTACGCCCCGCGGATTGAAACCGTGAAGATCCATCCGGATAAGATCGGGCTGTTGATTGGTCCGGGCGGCAAGACGATCAAGGGCATCGTCGCCGAGACGGGCGCGGAGATCAACATCGACGATGACGGTTCGGTGCACATCTACTCCGCCAATCGCGACAGCCTGAACCGGGCCAAGGAAATCATCACCGGCATGACGAAGGAGATCGAGGTAGGCGAGACCTACCACGGCCGCGTCGTGTCGATTAAGGAGTTCGGTGCGTTTGTCGAGGTTTTGCCGGGTAAGGATGGCCTGGTCCACATCTCCGAGATGGCTGACTTCCGCGTCAAAAACGTCGAAGACGTCGTGAAGGTAGGTGACCTGATCTGGGTCAAATGCATCGGCATCGATGAAAAAGGGCGCGTGAAGCTCAGCCGCAAGGTCGCCATGCGCGAGCGAAACGCTGAAGCGGAATCGGCCCTCCAGGAAGAAGGCGCCGTTTAAGTTCAGAAAGGAGTAGCGTTCAGCGCGGGTCCGGGTATCGGTCTCGTTTTGCCGTCCCTTGAAAAAATTACGGGACGCGCAACCCTGACGTGGGTACGACTGCCGTGCTGAAACGTTCGCTTCCATTTCTCCTGATCGTGGCAGCCTGGGCCGGTATCTACCTGCCCGGACTCGGTTCCCTTGAAATCCGGGGTGAGGAAGGCCGCCGGATTCTGCCGGCCGTTTCAATGCTCGAAACGGGGAACTGGCTCGTGCCCCGCATCGACGACGTGCCGTACCTGAGGAAGCCGCCGATGGTTAACTGGCTGGTCGCCACCAGTTTCATCCTCTCAGGTCGCCGCAACGAGTGGACGGCCCGGTTGCCGTCGGCGCTGGCCATCCTCGCGCTTGGTCTCGGCGTGCTTATCGGCCTGCGACGGTGGCTGGGAACCGATCACGCCGTGTTCGCGGCCCTGGCGGTCCTGACTACTGCTGAACTCATCGATAAAGGCCGGTTGATCGAAATCGACGCGCTGTACGCGGCCGCTTTCGGCCTGGCAGTCGCCGCCTGGATCGGGCTCGACGGGAACTCCAGCCGGTTCCGGTGGGTCGTCTCCGGTTTTTTCCTGGGGATCGGCTTGCTGCTTAAAGGGCCGTTGCTCCTGCTGTTTTTCTATCCGTTCGTCACCATCGTCCTGGCCCGCTCCGGGAAGCTTGCCGCCCTCTGGTCGCCCCAGCACCTGGCCGGTTTGGCGGTGATGCTGCTGGTGTTTGCGGCCTGGCTGGTGCCTCACCTGCTGAACCCCGAAGCCAAGGGCGCCGTCAGCACCTGGTCCAGCCAGTACGCCGAGCGGTTTGATTGGGGTGATTACCGCCCGGCAAATACGGTGATCAATCTCGGGCGCGCCCTGCTGAATTTCCTGCCCTGGCTGTTGCTCTTGCCCTTCGGCCGCAACAATCGCCGCCTCGAAGACCGGCCGCTGCTTGCCGGCCTGGAATGGGGCGCCCTGGCCACTTTCATCCTCGTCATGCTTTTGCCGGGCGCGCTGCCGCGTTACGCGCTGCCGCTGGCTGTGCCCGTGGCGGTCCTGGCTGCGTACCGGCTTCGCGAAAATTCCGGGCTGACGGCGCCCGTCATCCGCGTCGTGCTCGCGGGCTTGATCCTGATCGTGCTCGCCTCTTTCTGGCTGCTCGTGGCGCCCGGTGGCCGCCAATACGTCATTCCCGGCGCCATGCTCGCTTTGGGAGCGGCGATCTGGTTGCACTTCGAGGACACTCCGCGGATCAAGACCCTGAATTGGGCCGCCGGTGCCCTGGCCGTTTCGGCGACGTTGTTTTACTGCGGAAAAATTCTTCCCGAACTGCGGCACCGGGAGTCGCTGCGGCCCGAAGCGGCCAGAATCGAGAGCTTCACCCCCGGGGATAAAGTTCTTATCTATGCCGCGGGATTGGACACGCCGCACGTGCTGTTCTATTTGCGCACGCCGCACCGGTTGGAACCGGGAGTTGACGCCGTGCCGGCAGACGCGGAATACCTTTTGGTTGGGCGCGCGGAAGTGGACCGGGTCAGGCAGCGGTTCGGTGAGCGCGCCTCGGAGTTGTGGCGCCACCAGGAACGGGGCGGGAACCAAACATTCCTGTTTCGTGTTAGGAACTAGCGGAACCGGTTCTCGGGTGCTCCGGCCGTCTCTCCCGTCGTTTACCCTTTAACTCTTCTCACTTTCCCGCCGTGGTCGCCGTGTTCCGCTATGGCGCCGTGTGATTCTTTTACGCCGTGCCCGCCGTGTGCCCGTGTGAACTCCGTCGTGGTGCCCGCCACCCCCGCCGCGCCCGCCGTGTGGCCCGTAACCACATTTCTGACGGTTTCATTCAGATTCTTTTTGCCATTAGAAACTTTAATATTAGCCTCTTTCATCGTCTTGGCTCCAGGGAACCGAAGTTCGTTTTTTTTGGTTGCGTAACCAAGCGGACCCAATATTCTCGGGCGCTTTAAGATTCCAGACTCCAGACAGTTCGCCCTTTGAAAACGACTACGCTATTCCGAGAACGGCCGATTCGTAACACGCGCGTTCGTAAATTCCCGCCGCTTCAGGGCGGTGTGTTGTCACTGGTTTGAGGTCGCATGGCTAATTTTTTTCCCCGCTGGACGAATTATCTGCCGCTGAAAATCGTGTTTTGCCTCCTGGTGCTCGGGGGGGTCGCATCGGCAGCTTATTGGTACTACTTAACCCCGGACTACATGCGGAAGGGCTACCAACCGGTGCAGCCGGTTCCTTTCTCGCATGACATCCATGTGACGCAGTTGGGGCTGGACTGCCGGTACTGCCACTCGTACGTCGAGGTGTCGCCGCACTCCAATCTCCCGACTACCCAGACCTGCATGAACTGCCACCAGCAGGTGCAGGCAAACAACCCGAAGCTCGCGGCCGTGCGCGAAAGCTGGGCGACCGGCAAGCCGCTGAACTGGGTGTGGATCCACCAGGTGCCGGATTTCGCTTATTTCAACCACGCCGTACACGTGAACCGTGGGGTGAGCTGCGTCAGCTGTCATGGGCAGGTGAATCACATGGACGTGGTGTACCAGCACGAACCGCTGAGCATGGGGTGGTGCCTGGATTGCCACCGCCATCCGGAAGGCCGCCTCCGGCCGGTCGGCCAGGTGTTTAACCTCGACTGGAATCCGGACGCGGGCCAGACCCAGCTCCAGATCGGTTCCCAGCTCAAGGAGCAATGGAACATCAATCCGCCCCAGAACTGCGCAGGTTGTCACCGTTAAATGAAACGAATTTTTCATCATCCCCCGGCCAAGTCGACCGGGCGCCGCTACTGGCGCAGCGTCGAGGAATACGCGGACACCCCCGAGTTCCGCCAATGGCTTCAACGCGAGTTCCCCGACGGTGCGGCTGAGTTCGAAGCCGACGGCGTTTCCCGGCGCAATTTTCTCCGTCTGATGGGTGCGTCGCTGGCGCTGGCCGGCGTCGGGCTGAGCGGCTGCCGCCGGCCCCAGACCTACCTCGTCCCTTACACCAAAAGCGTCGAATGGTTGATCCCGGGCCGGGCCGTGCTTTACAGCACGTCAATCCCGGGGCGCCTCGGCGGGACCCCGTTGATCGCCACGACTTACGAAGGGCGCCCGACCAAGCTCGAGGGCAATCCCGTGGTGCCGTTCAGCAACGGTGGAACCGACGCGCTGACCCAGGCTTCGATCCTGCAGCTCTACGATCCGGATCGTGCCCAGACGTTCCTGCAGGACGGGAAAGAAGTTCCGCCTCAGGCGTTCGATGAATACCTGAAGGGCGTCCAGCAGGAGTTGAAGGCGAACGGCGGCGCCGGTCTTGCCCTGTTGATCGATGAGCAATACGCGCCGGCCCGGGACCGGCTCCTGGATGACCTGAAACGGCAGTACCCGCAGATCGCCTTTTATTCCGGCGATCCGCTCGGGCACCGGGAGGTCCATGCCGCCACCGAAGCGCTTTTTGGTCCGGACGTGCTGGCGCGCCCGATGTTTTCGAACGCCGACGTGGTGGTCGCCCTCGACGCGGATTTCCTCGGGTTGGAGCAGCGCGTCGAACAGGCCTGCGAATTCGCGGGGCGCCGCCGGGCGCACGGCTCGGCCCGGGGCATGAACCGCCTCTACGTCGTCGAAAATCGCTACAGTCTTACCGGCGGAATGGCTGATCACCGGTTGCGCTGCGCCGCGTCCCAGATTCCCGGGTTTGCCGTTGCCCTGGCCAGGCAGGTCGCCGCTGCTACCAATGACCGGGTCCTGAGCGCCTTGGTAGGACAGGTCCGCGATAACGGGAGCCAGTTCGATCCGAAGTGGGTCACGGAATGCGCTAACGATCTGGTCGGCCGCATGGGGCGCAGCCTGGTTTTACTCGGCTCGCGTTACCCTGCGTGGGTGCATGGCGTGGTGCTCGCGATGAACAATGCGCTCCGGGCGCTCGGCTCGACCCTCAGTTTGGCCGCTGCGCCGCGCGTAAAAACGGCGAGCCTCGAGGAGCTGGCCGCCGGCATCAAGGCGGGCGCGGTGAAACGGCTGTTCATTCTGGCCGGCAACCCCGGTTACACCGCCCCGGCCGACTTGCGGTGGCCGGAAATTCAAAAGGCCGTACCGGAAGTCGTCCGGCTCGGTTATTACGTCGACGAAACGTCGCCCGGCGCCAAATGGCACGTGCCGGAAGCGCATTTTCTGGAAGCCTGGGGCGACCAGCGGGCCACCGACGGAACCTACCTGCCGGTGCAACCGATGATCCTGCCGCTTTTCGGGGGCCTCTCGCAGATCGATGTGCTTTCCAGACTGCTCGGGGTGCCGGGCGGATTGGAGGCGGTGCGCGAGACCTTCAAGGCGTTTGTCAAAGACGACGATTTTGAAGCGGCCTGGACCCGCTTGCTGCGTGAAGGCTACGCCCGCGGCACGGGCTACACCCCGGCGGGGCAGGAATTTAACCCGAACGGGCTCCCGAACCTGCTCAAGACCGTCGCGCCGCTGCCGGCCCCGGCGAACCCGAGCGCCCTGGAGGTAGTCTTTCCGGCTGACTACAAAGTTGATGACGGCCGGTACACCAACAACGCCTGGATGCAGGAGATGCCGGATCCCATCACCAAACTGACCTGGGATAATGCCGCGCTGCTCTCCAAAGCGACCGCGCGCGCGCTCAACGTCGCCGATGGCGACATGGTCGAAATTACGGTCGGCGACCGCCGCCTGCAGGTCGCGGTGCTGATCGCACCCGGCCACGCCGATTACTCGATCACGCTGCCGCTCGGCTACGGCCGCCCTGCGGTGGGTAAGGTAGGGCGGGGGACCGGTTTCAATGCGTACGAACTCCGCACGGCCGCGGCGCCGTACGTGGCGACGGGAGCCACGGTCCGGCTGGTCCAGAAAGGCGGTTACCACCTGGTGCAAACTCAGATGCACCACAGCATGGAAGGCCGCAACCTGGTGCGGGAGGGCACCGTCGACGATTACGCCAAGACGCCGGATTTTGCGCAGCGGATCGGGGATGACGCGGAGATTCGGCCTAACCTCTCGCTGTACTCGCACCCGCCGCTGAATGCGCCCAACCAATGGGCCATGGTGGTCGACCTCAATACCTGTACGGGATGTTCGGCCTGCGTGATCGCCTGCCAGGCGGAAAACAACATCCCGATCGTCGGCAAGGACCAGTGCGACCGGACCCGCGAGATGCATTGGATGCGCATCGATCGCTACTTCGCCAGTGCGGACGGCGATCTGGCCAACCCGCGCCTGGAGGAAGAACCGGAGATGGTCATGGAGCCGATGATGTGCCAGCACTGCGAGAACGCGCCGTGTGAGACCGTCTGCCCGGTCAACGCGACCGTCCACAGTGAAGAGGGGCTGAACGTAATGGTTTACAACCGCTGCATCGGCACCCGATATTGCTCCAACAACTGCCCGTTCAAGGTGCGGCGCTTTAACTTCTTCAACTACAACGACCGGCCGGTGCTCGACCGCATCGAGCACGGGCTCCCCGGCTTCCAGGGCAAACAGCAGCTCTACCTCGGGCCGCTCGCCCACTGGGGCATGGACGAAATCTCCAAGCTCCAGAAAAATCCGAACGTGACGGTCCGGATGCGCGGGGTGATGGAGAAGTGCACCTATTGCGTGCAGCGCATCGAGACGGCAAAAATCCAGCAGCGCGTGAAGGCCGGGGTGACCGGCGACCTCACCCTGCCGACCGACTCGGTGAGGACTGCCTGCCAGCAGGTTTGCCCGACGGAGGCCATCGTCTTCGGGGACCTGAAGGATCCGCAGAGCCACGTCTCCAAGGTGCGTGCCCTGCCGCAGAACTATCATCTTCTGAAGTACCTGAACGTTGAAACGCGCACGAGCTACCTCGCCCGGCTGCGCAATCCCAATCCCAAAATGCCCGGCGCCCAAAAGATCGGAAAAATCAACGTCGAGCACGAGCGCGACGGCGGCGAAAAGGCAGGTAACGAGCCGGGGCCGGCCGCCCGGCTCCAATCACCGGAGGAAACGTATCATGGCTGAATCGGCAGCTTCCGCAGCGTCCACCGTCCCCTTCGAAGAGCGCATGCCAAGGCCGCCCTTGGTGGAGAATAACCGCTCCATGCCGTGGATCAGCGACCTGATCTGCGGGATCGTCGAAAGCAAGACGCCCATGTGGTGGTACGTCAGCATCGCCATCACCGGCTCGTTGGCCGCGTTCGGGATCTTCTGCATCTTTTACCTCCTGTTTACCGGCGTCGGCGTCTGGGGCAATAACATCCCGGTCGGGTGGGCCTGGGATATCACCAACTTCGTCTTCTGGATCGGCATCGGTCACGCCGGCACGCTGATCTCGGCGATCTTGTTCCTGACCCGCCAGAAATGGCGCACGTCGATTAACCGCGCGTCGGAAGCGATGACGCTTTTTGCCGTGATCTGCGCCGGTATTTTTCCCGGCATCCACGTCGGGCGCGTCTGGATGGCCTGGTTCCTGGCGCCCGTGCCGGTCCCGAACTGGATCTGGCCGAATTTCCGCAGCCCGCTGCTCTGGGACGTGTTTGCAGTCTCGACTTATTTCACGGTCTCGGTGTTGTTCTGGTTCCTCGGCCTGGTTCCGGATCTGGCCACGATGCGCGACCGCGCCCGCAGCCTGGTCGGCCGCTTCGTTTATGGCGTGCTGGCATTGGGCTGGCGCGGGGGCAACCGGCAGTGGCGCCACTATGAAATGGCTTACCTGATCCTGGCCGGCCTTTCGACCCCGCTGGTCTTGTCGGTTCACTCCACGGTGTCGTTCGACTTCGCTACCTCGGTTCTGCCCGGCTGGCACACGACCATCTTCCCGCCTTACTTTGTGGCGGGCGCTATCTTCGGCGGGTTCGCCATGGTCCTTACCCTGATGCTGCCCGCCCGTTCCTTGTACCACCTGGAGGACGTCTTCACGTGGAATCACATCGACGTGATGTGCAAGATCATCCTGCTGACCGGATCGATCGTCGGTTATGCGTACATGATGGAATGGTTCGTGGCCTATTACGGCGCGAACTCCTTTGAACGCTACGCGTTTATCAACCGTTATTTCGGCCCGTATTGGTGGGCGTCGTGGTCGATGTTCGTCTGCAACGTGATCATTCCCCAGTTGTTCTGGGTTCGCGCGTTCCGGCGCAACATCATCACCGTTTTCTTTGTCAGCATGTGCGTCAACGCCGGGATGTGGTTCGAACGGTTCGTCATCATCGTGATCTCGCTGCACCGGGACTTCCTGCCTTCCAGTTGGGGCATGTACCATCCGACCTGGGTCGACATGATGACGTTCGCCGGTACCCATGGCCTCTTTCTGACCCTTTTCCTGCTGTTCATCCGGTTCCTGCCGATGGTGGCGATTGCCGAGGTCAAAGGCGTGTTGCCCGAAGCTGATCCTCACCACGTTTCAGCCCAGATTCCCGGCGCAACCCTGACCAAAGAGGAGGTCCACCCATGACCGCCGCCGCCGCCCGCCGCCCATCCTTCGCCGTCGTCGCCGAATTCGGTTCGGCTGCCGAGCTTTACCATGCCGCCGAAGGAGTCCGTGACGCAGGCTACCGCTTCTGGGACGTTCACTCGCCCTTTCCGATCCACGGCATGAACAAGGCCATGGGCCTCGGCAAAAGCCCGCTCGGGTACATCATTTTCTGCGGCGGCCTGACCGGTTTTCTCACCGCGGCCAGCCTGGAATTTATCCCCTCATCGTTCCTCTACCCGCTCATCGTGCACGGCAAACCGGTCGACTTTTTCACGGTGCCCGCATTTTTCCCGATCATGTTCGAGCTGACGATCCTGTTCTCGGCGTTCACCGCGTTTTTCGGCGTGTTCGTCCTGAACCGGTTGCCGCGCCTCCACCACCCGCTGTTCGATTACCTGCCCTTCCGGCGGGTCACGAATGATGCTTTCTTCCTGGTGATCGAGTCGGGCGACCCGAAATATTCGGAGTCCGGGACCCGCGACCTCCTCCAAGGGCTCGGCAGCAAAGAGGTGAAGGTAATCTACGCCAATGATTAAGAATTTCCTGATCGTCACTGGATTGCTCTGCATCGTGGCGATCGCCGTACTCGGATTCCAGGGGGAACGTCACAGCGCGCCGCCGATCGAGTTCTTCAGCGACATGAAGCGGCAATCGAAGATCAAATTCCAACGGCCCTCCGACTTTTTCGCCGACGGCCGCGGCGCCCGCCCCCCGGTGGACGGGACGATCCCGATGGGATACGACATCCCGGGGCACCCGTTTCAGAATTCGGAGACGCCCAGCGATATCCGCTCGCCCCTGGGTGAATTCACGGCCGGCACCGATTATTACAACACCGGAAAAATGCGCGCCAACTGGGGCACGGGGATCCCGATGCCCGCGACGCCGGAATTGATCGATCGCGGCCAGAAAGTCTACACCATCTACTGTTCCGCCTGCCACGGCGCAACCGGGCAGGGGAACGGGGTCACTTCCAAATACGGTCTGCTCGGGATTGCCAACTACCATCAGGATAAGTACCGCGAGATGGCGGATGGCCAGATCTTCAACACCATCACCAACGGCTATAACTCGATGATGCCGTACGGCGACAAGGTCACGGTCAAGGATCGGTGGGCCGTCGTGGCCTACATTCGAGCCCTGCAGAAGAGCCAGTACGCCAAACTGTCGGATGTGCCTGAGGATCAACGCCAGGCACTGGAGGCCAGCCATCCATGAGTCTGCATTCTGTCCCGAAACCGGAGCGTTTTGACGTCAAGAATCTCAGCCGGATCCTCTTGATTTTGCTGGGGATCGGCGTCCTTTCGCTCCTGATTACCCTGGCGGTGGGCGTGATCGCCCCGGCAGGGAGTGGGTTGCGCAGGCAACTGGCCTATTCCTGGCTGTTCGCCTTCGTCTACTTCTTTACCATCCTGGTCGGCTGCTACTTCTGGATCCTGGTGCACCACGCGACCGATTCCGGCTGGGGTATCCTGGTCAGGAGACAGATGGAGAACCTGGCGGTGCTTCTGCCTTGGATGGTGCTCTTCTTTATCCCCCTCTTCCTGTTTCGCAAAGACATCTGGGCCTGGATCACGGTCAAAGACCAGGCCCACGTTGACCCGGCTCTTGCGGCCAAGCTGCCGTATTTCGAATTTCGCCTCGGCCCTTTGGTGGTCCCGTTCTTCTGGCTGCGGGCGATCTTCTACTTCCTCTACTTCGGTCTGGCGGCCTTTTATTTCCGCCGGACCTCGCTCCGCCAGGACGGCGACGGCGACCCGCGCTGGTCGATCCAGATGCGGGGCACCTCTTTCGTGTGCCTGCTCCTTTTCGCCGCGAGCCTCACCGCGTTCTCATTTGATTGGGTGGCGTCGCTCGACTACCACTGGGCGTCGACCATGTGGGGCGTCTACATCTTTGCGGGCGCCGCCGGGGCAGGCATGGCCCTCATCATCCTGGTCGTGATCGCCCTCAAAAATGCCGGTTACCTCAGGGCCGTCAACGAGGAGCATTACCACATCATGGGTAAGCTGCTCCTGACGTTCTCAATTTTCTGGGGCTACATCGGCTTCAGCCAGTACATGCTCATCTGGTACGGCAATATCCCGGAGGAAACGCAATGGTTTCTCCGGCGCAACGTTGAGTCCTGGAACGTGCTGAGCACCTTCATGGTGGTGGGCCGGTTTTTTATTCCGTTTCTTTACCTGCTGTTTCAATTCACGAAGCGTAATCCGAAGTTCCTGGGCTTTATCTGCTTCTGGATCCTGGCGATGCACGTGCTGGATACCTACATCACGGTTCTGCCGTTTCTTCACCCGGCCGGGTTCCAGATAAACATCCTCGATCTGCTTTGCCTTTTTGCGATCGGGTGCCCGCTGGCGTTTCTCTTCCTGCGCACCATCGGCGACGTGCCGCTGTTCCCGGCGCGCGACCCGCGGCTGCTGGAGTCGGTAAACCTGAGCAACTGATTCTCGTCCTATGGCCAAAAGTTATCGGAACGGCAAGGGTTCACTGCCATTGGTGATCGCGGGGTTGGTGATCGTGCTCCTGTTTCTGGGCCTGGCCCGGTTCAGCGCCTGGCAACGGCAGGCGATCCCGACCTTCGATGAAGAACGGCGCCAGACCCGGCTCAAGAATCTTGCCGACCTTTACGCCGACAACGATAAGGTGCTGAACCATTACCATTGGATCGACCGGCAGAAAGGCGTCGTCGGGGTCCCGATCGAGCGCGCCAAACAGCTGATCATCGCCGACCTGGAGGCGAACAAACCGCATCCGGCCGGGCTGATCAACCCGCCGGCGCCCGCCCCGGCCACGAACAACGCCCCGGCGCCGACCGCTAACCCCTCGGCGTCGCCATCCCCGGCCGCCGGCCTGCCGCCGGCCAGCCCGGCCCCGGCCGCCGCTGCGCCTCCGGCTCCCGTCGTTAACCCGCAGTCGGTCCCCGCTCCGGCATCCGCTCCGCCTTCACAGCCGACCCCGGCCCCGCAATCAAACCCGGCCCCGCCGGCCGGAGACGCTTCACCCGCCGGAACCCCCGCTTCCACCCCTCCGCCGAAATAGGTATGCTTTCCCATTTATTCGTGTGCGCTCGCGTCCGGACTCCAACCCGAAACTCAGGAGGTTCCATCCATGGCTGATCATACCGCTGTCCCATTGATCATAGACCGCGCCCACCGCCTGGGCCGGAGCATTATCGCCTTTTACCTCCTCTCCGGAGCGGCCTGGCTCATCGTTTCCTCTTTGTTCTGGTGGTTGAACACCGCCCAGGCGTTCGCGCCGAATGCCTGGTACGCTTTTGCCGGTGTGCCGTGGCTTACCTACGGGCGGGTCTATCCGGCGTTTACCAACGCTTTTGTGTTTGGTTGGGCGTCCCTGACCGGACTCGGCGTCGCGCTTTACTTCGTCAGCCGGCTTTGCCGCCTGTCCTGGCGCGCCGGTCTGTTGATTTTTATCGCCGGGATCATCTGGAACCTGTCGTTGGCGCTCGGACTCTGGCACGTCCTCGGTGGTGGCAGCACCGGCCGGGAGTTGCTGGAGATCAACCCGTCCATTTCGTTCGGGTTCTTTCTCGCCGCGGTGCTCATCGTCACCTGGCTCCTGGTTGAGTTCTGGGCGTACCGCAACCAGTTGCGGGTCATCCCGCTCTGGTACCTGGTGGCGGCGCTGCTCTGTTTCGTCTGGGTTTTCACCACGGGCCAAGCCATCGTCAATTACTGGCACACGGGCGGGCCCGTGCAGCCCGCCATTCAGTCCTGGTACGTGAACGGCCTTTACCAACTCTGGCTGGTGCCGCTCGCGCTTGGCGCTGCGTACGTCCTGATTCCCGAAGGGGTTCAGCGGCCCGTCGCCAGTTTGCCCCTGGCCCGGATCGGCTTTTGGGGCTACGGCGCCCTGGCCGTGTGGGCAGGGCTCGGCCTGTTCCTGGGCGGCCCGTTCCCGGCCTGGATGCAAACCGTGACCATCGTTGCCAACGTCCTGCTGATCCTCCCGGTACTCGCCCTGTTCGCGAATTTCCATCGCACGCTCGACGGCCGGTACGACTTCGCGGGTGCGAACCTGCCGCTGCGTTTCGCCATGACCGGCTTTTTCCTGTTTGTCGCCGCCACGTTCTGGTCGGCGTTCATTTCGTTCCGCACGGTCGATTACATCTTTCATTTCACCCTGGGCATGGCCGCGCGCTGGTCGTTGCTGCTGGCCGGATTTGTAACCTTTACCCTCATGGGCGCGGTTTACTACGCCGTGCCGGAGTTGCTTGGGCGACGCTGGTTGCTGCCCGGCCTGCTCAGGCTTCAATTCTGGCTGGCTGCCGCCGGGGTGGGAATGCTGGCGCTTGATCAGGCCGTCGGGGGCTTGGTCCAGGGTTTCGGCCTGGCCGATGCCAAGATCGAGTTCAGCGCCGTCGTTGACATCATCCGGCCGTTCCTGCTGGTCCAGGTCATCGCCGTCGGAATGCTCTTCTTTTCCTACCTGCTCTTCGGATTTTCGCTGTTCCTCGTCCTTTGCTTCCGGTGTTTGGAACGGGTGCGCGCTGCGGCGGAACCGGTTGCCCCAGTTGAAACCCCCGCGGAGGTCTCGGTCGCTTGAAACGCTTCACACCTTATTTCCTCGGAGTTTTAGGCTTTTTCCTCCTTGGCTGGCTCGGGATGGTTTATTACCCGTACATGGCTTTTGCGGAGTTGCGGCCCGACCGCGATGCGACCACCAACGAAGTCATCCCGCCCGGGTTGCCCGGCACTGCGGTCCAGGGCTTCCGGGTCTACGCGGCCAATGGCTGCGTCGACTGCCATTCTCAATACGTTCGGGACAAGAATGAAGGATCCGACATCGACCGGAAGTGGGGGGCACGCCGGACGGTGGCCCGCGACTACATGAATGACGGGGACGTTTTTCTCGGCAGCAGCCGGCTCGGGCCGGACCTGACGAACGTGGGCGCCCGCCAAAAGGATGCGGCCTGGTACTATAAGCTGTTATACAGCCCGGCCACCGTGAATCCGGGGTCAGGGATGCCGGCTTACCGCTGGTTGTTTACCACCCGGAAAATTGCCGGCCAGCCTTCTGCGGATGCCTTGCAGTTGGCCGGTGAAGACGCGCCGCCGCCCGGTTGGGAAGTCGTTCCGAATAACGACGCCCGGGAACTGGTCGGCTACCTTCGTGCGCTCAACCGAACCTACCCGCTGCCGGAAGTCCCGGAACCAAAGGAATGAGCCTCGAATCTTCTGAACCGAATCGTCCTTACGGCCCGGAGCCCGGGCATAGCCCGGAAGCGGCGCCCGGCAGGTCGCCGCTGGATGCCGGCAGCGCGCCGGTGCCGGCCTGGTTCCTGGGCGTTCTCGCCGTCGCCGTCTTCTGGACGGGTGCATACCTTTTCACTTACAGCGGCGGCTTTGACAGCAGCGTGTTTGACTTCAAGCCGAAGTACGGGGCCGCCGCGAGCGGTCCGGCCGTCCCGCCGGATCCGAAGGAGGTCGGGCGCAAACTGTTTTCGGCGAATTGCATCACCTGCCACCAGGCCAACGGCCAGGGGGTGGCCGGCCAGTTCCCGCCGCTGGCGGGTTCGGAGTGGGTGAACAGCGATGCCACCAACCGGTTGATCGCGATTGTGCTGAAAGGGTTGCAGGGCCCCGTGCAGGTCAAAGGCCAGGCCTACAACAACGCCATGCAGGCGTGGGAAGCCCAGTACACGGACCAGCAGTTCGCCGCCATTCTCACCTACGTTCGCTCCGACTGGGGCAACACTGCGCCGCCGATTCCGCCCGAAGCCGTGAAGCAGGTGCGCGAGCAGGTTAAGGATCGCAAGGAACAATGGACCATGGCTGAACTGCAGAAAATGCCGGCCCAGGACGTCGCCAAAAATGCCGCGGCGCCGGCGGCCAAACCTGCGGCCCCGGCCAATGCGCCTGCCGCTCAGACGAAGTAACGGTATGGTAACTTTAAATTTCCGTGTTTTCAGCGTAGGTTGCCCGTCTGCCGGCTGCCGGGGTCTTTTATGACTACGTTTTACGCACACGTTTTCGGAGTTGCGTTCGTCCCGGAGGGACGGTGGATAGCAGCGAGGGACTGAAACGCTTGGGGCGAATTGCAATGACACACAGCAGCTTGGGGACCGTCTTATGGCCCGAAGGGCCAGGAGAACTTAGCCCAGGGTCTACCCTTCTCTTATGAAACCCCTTTTTTTCAGGTTTAAACGCGGCCTGCTGTTCGTAGCCGCAGTGGCATTGGCCCTGGCCATGACGGGCACTGCTTCAGCTGCCCCGCGGACCAGCGATCTCTGGTGGCTGCCGGACGTGGCCAGCCGGTCCGGAGAAAAGATCGACCAGCTCCTCTACGCCATCTTCTACCTCACGGCTGCCGTTTTTATCCTGACGCAGATCGTGTACGTCTATTTCCTAATCAAGTACCGCGCCCGCAAAGGGGTGAAGGCAACTTACAGTCACGGGAATAACCGGCTCGAGTTCATCTGGACGGTGATCCCGACCGCCATTTTTATCTCGCTCTGGGGTTACGGAAACCACCTTTGGTGGGACGTCATTCACGCGGAGCCACCCGCCGACACGCTCGAGGTCGCAATAACGGCATACCAGTTTGCGTTCAGCTTCCAGTACCCGGGCGCAGACAAAAAACTCGGGCGCACCGACGTCAAGCTGCTGTCGAACGATAATCTTTTCGGCAACGACAAAGACGATCCCGATTCCAAAGATAACTTCACGTCCCCGAACCTTGAATTGCCTGTGGACAAGCCGGTCCGGATCCGCCTGAACTCAAAAGACGTCATCCACGCCTTTTACGTTCCGGAATTCCGGATCTATCAGGACGCGGTGCCCGGGCGCACCATCGACTGGGTGTGGTTTGTGCCCACGAAGCTTGGATCCTTTCAGTTGGCGTGTAACCAGCTCTGCGGCTCCGGCCATTACAACATGAAAGCGCAAATCCAGGTTGTGTCTCAGGAGGAGTTCGACAAATGGTACAAGGAAAAAACGGCCGCAGTCGCTCTCTCGAACTCGTCTGACCGGGCGTACGTCCGAAACCCATAATCGTCGCAGTCCCTATGGCCCAGACCCTCGCTCATTCCGTTACCGAGGTGCACGGCGAAACCGCGCAGCACCACCACGAACTCAGTTTTTTTCGCAAGTACATCTGGTCGGAGGACCACAAGACGATTGCCTTGCAATACCTTTTTGCCTGCCTCTTTTTTCTGATCATCGGCGGCCTGCTTGCCCTCGGGGTGCGCTATCAGCTCGCCTTTCCCGGCACCCCTGTGCCGGTCATCGGAAAACTGCTGCCTCGATGGTTGATCACGGACAACGGCGCGATCCAGCCCGGCGGGTACAACGCGCTGTTTACCATGCACGCCACGGTCATGGTCTTCCTGGTCGTGATGCCGTTCCTCGTCGGGGTGTTCGGCAATTTCCTGATCCCGCTTAAGATCGGGGCGCCGGATATGGCGTTTCCGTTCTTCAACGCGCTGTCGTTCTGGCTGTTCCTGCTCTCAGGTTTCATCCTCCTGTCGAGCTTCTTTGCGCCAAACGGTTTTCCGGCCTCCGGCTGGACCTCGTACGCGCCGCTCTCGGCGCACGGTTCCTACAACGGCACGCAGGCCGGCCAGAGTCTCTGGTGCGTCGGTCTTTTCGTCAACGGTCTGGCCTCCATTGCCGGTGCGATGAACTACATCACCACGGTCATCAACATGCGCGCCCCCGGTATGAAGATGTTCCGCTTGCCGCTGGCCGTCTGGGCGCTGCTCGTCACCGCGTTTTTATTGCTCCTGGCCGTGCCGGTGTTGTCCGCCGCGGCCGCCATGCTCTTCTTTGATCTGAACTTCGGGACCAGCTTCTTCTCGGCTTCCAACTACGGCCAGCCCCTGCTCTGGCAGCACCTCTTCTGGTTCTTCGGTCACCCGGAGGTGTACATCCTCATTCTGCCGGCCATGGGGTTGACCTCGGAAATCCTGCCGGTTTTCTCGCGCAAACCGATTTTCGGCTACAAGGCGATGGTCTTCGCCATGGTCGCCATCGGCGTCCTGGGCTTTATCGTCTGGGGCCACCACATGTTCGTCAGCGGCATGAACCTGATGCTGTCGGCGGTTTTCTCCTTCTCGACGATGGTGATCGCGGTGCCTTCGGCCATCAAAACGTTCAACTGGCTCGGCACGGTCTGGCGCGGGTCCGTCCGGTTCACGACGCCGATGTGCTTCGCGCTGGGTTTCGTTTCGATGTTCGTGATCGGCGGCCTGAGCGGGATTTTCATGGCGTCGACCCCGGTCGATCTGTTCATTCACCACACGTACTTTGTGGTGGCCCACATCCACTACGTCCTGTTCGGCGGCAGCATTTTTGCGATCTTTGGCGCGATTTATTTTTGGTTCCCGAAGATGTTCGGGCGTATGACGAACGAGTTCTGGGGCAAGGTCCACTTTTTCCTCACGCTCACGTTCTTTAACCTCACCTTCTTTCCGATGCACAACCTGGGTCTCAACGGGATGATGCGGCGGATCGCCGATCCCACCCAGTACGATCACCTGCGCAGCCAACAGCCCATTAACGTCCTGATCACCCTGAGTGCGTTCGGGCTCGGCTTGTCGACCATCCCGTTCTTCATCAACTTCTTCTACAGCATGTTCAAAGGACCGAAAGCCCCGCGGAATCCCTGGAATTCCACGACGCTGGAGTGGACGGTGCCGTCTCCTCCCGGCCACGGCAATTTTGAGGTGACTCCGACGGTGTACCACGGTCCATACGAATATAGTGTACCGGGCATGGAGGAGGATTTCCTGCCCCAGAACCAGCCCGTGCCGGAAACGGCCCGGTTAATGCCCCATTGAGCCGCTGAAACTACTGAGATGAACGAGTTTGGATTGCCCCGGAGACTCTTGCACTGGTTCGCAAGCTTTCTTGCCGCGGCAATCCTCGTCTTGATCTGCAGCGGCGGCCTGGTGACCAGCCATGAGGCCGGCATGGCCGTGCCCGATTGGCCGAACAGCTTCGGGTACAACATGTTCCTGTTTCCGGTCTCCCGCTGGATCGGGGGCGTTTTCTTTGAACACACCCATCGCCTGATCGCGAGCGGGGTGGGCATGTTAACCCTCGTTCTCTGCGGATTAGCTTTCGCGGTGGAAGATCGGCGCTGGGTCAAAACCCTCGCGGGTGTCGCCGTCCTGGCGGTGATCGTCCAAGGGGTACTTGGCGGGCTGCGCGTCACGGAGCACAACGCGGTGCTTGGGCTGTTCCACGGCTGCCTGGCGCAAAGCTTCTTTGCGCTCGTGGCCGTCATCGCCCTGGTGACCTCCCGCTTCTGGCGGGCATTTGCCCGGCATGCAGCCGAGCCCGGGCTCCTGATATTCAGGCGCTGGACGCTCGTGGTTACCGCGATGGTCTTTATCCAGTTGGTGCTCGGCGCGGCCATGCGCCACTCGCACAGCGGCTTGGCGGTTCACGATTTCCCGACGGTGTACGGCGGGGTTCTGCCGCCGGTCACAGCAACTGCGATCGACACCATCAACCAGACGCGCGCGGCCCAGGCCGAGCTGCCCACCTCGGTTGGGCTGATCCTCCTCCATTACGTGCACCGAGTGTGGGCGGTGGCGTTGGTGATCGGGATCGTGTCGATCGGGAGTGCTGCAATGCGCCAGGCGAACTTTCCACGCATTTTGAAGAGGTTTGCCTTGATCTGGATGTTGCTGGTCGCCGTCCAGTTTGCGCTCGGCGCCTGGACCATCTGGTCCAACAAGGCGGCCGACATCGCGACTTCCCACGTGCTGTTCGGCGCGTTGACCCTCATGAACGGCGTGCTTTTCTCGGTGACGTTGTGCAAGTTTGTCGCATGCGCAAACGTCGCCGGCTCGGATCCCTCAACCCGAATGGAGGCGGCTCGCGCATGAGCTTCATCAGCGAAAAACATTCTCCGGTTACGCCGGTGACCGCGCGCGCGTCGGTGCGCAGGTTCGTGGCGGACCTCGGCGAGTTGGTGAAAGCGCGCCTGACCCTGCTGGTCCTGGTCACGACGCTCATGGGATTCCTCCTGGCCTGGCATGGCGAGATGAATTACCTTTACCTTTTCCACGTCCTGTGCGGCACCGCCCTCGCCGCCGCCGGGGCCGCCGCTCTCAACCAGGTGTTCGAGGTTGAACTGGATGCGCGCATGAATCGCACCCGGAACCGGCCGTTGCCCGCCCGGCGGATGAACCTCGATGAAGGACTCATGATCGGGGTGATCTGCTCCGCCGCCGGCATCATCTACACGAGCCTGGCCACCAACGTGCTGACGGGGCTCTTCACGGCCGTGACGGTTGCCACTTACCTTTTCGCTTACACCCCCCTTAAACGGGTTACCACCCTGAACACCATCGTCGGGGCCATTCCGGGCGCTTTACCGCCGGTAATCGGCTGGACGGCCGTCCGGGGTGAAGCCAGCTTTGAGAGCTGGATCCTGTTTGCGATCCTTTTTCTCTGGCAGATGCCGCATTTCCTGGCGATCTCCTGGCTTTACCGGGAACAATACCGGTCAGCGGGTTTCATCATGCTGAGCGGGCAAGACCCCGACTGCCGTCTGACCGGCCGGCAGGCGTTGCTCTACACCATGGGGTTGGTCTCGGTCAGCTTGATTCCGGCCGCGCTCCGGCTCACCACGTTCTGGTACCTTCCGGTTGCGCTCGCCACCGGTGTTTACTTTTTCTGCATGGCTTTGCGTTTTGCCGTGACGGGGACCGAACGGGCTGCGCGCAAGCTTTTCATCGCTTCCATCGTGTACCTGCCGATCACGCTGGGCGCGCTCGTCGTTACCCGGTTTTCATGAAGGATGGGCTGCGTAAAAAGAACCTTTGGTTCCTTACCGCGATGATCCTGTTTGCCCTGGCCCTCGCCCTTGCCGTGATCCTCTGGAAGTTGTCCATCTACCAACCTGCTTAGACTATGCAAGCCTCCGCCGTCGCCCTCACCGCTGATCAGTTGCCCCAGCAACCGCCGAATCTGGTCCGATTCGGGATGCTCACGTTCCTGGCCTCCGAAGCGATGCTGTTCGCAGGCCTCATCGGCGGGTACATCGTGCTTCGCTCCGGCGCAGGCCCAGGCTGGCAAATGCCGGAAGCGCTTAAAAACCCGACCACGATGGCCCAGACGTCCGTTGCGACCCTGATGCTGCTCAGCAGCAGTTTCACCCTGCACTTCAGCGAGGTGCGGATCTTGCGCGGGCAGCGCGGCGGCCGGTTGCTTCTCCTGCTGACCCTGGTCCTGGGCGGTTGCTTCCTGGCCAACCAGGCTCACGAGTGGTATTCCCTTTACCACGAAGGTTTCTGGTTCAACACGGCCGGGATCATGGGTTCCAGCTTCTTTGTGTTGACCGGTTTTCACGGCCTGCACGTGTTCATCGGCGCGTTGCTGCTGCTCGCTGCCTTGGCTCGGACCATGCTCGGCCTGATCAGCCCGGAGCGCCATGCGTTCCTCGACTGCAGCAGCCTGTACTGGCATTTCGTCGACATCGTGTGGATCTTCCTCTTCACGATTCTTTATATCCTTTAACGAGCTCGTGGAGAACCGGGAGGACAAGGCCTTGTTGCCTCCATCCCGGAGGGACGGCCGAGGTTAGCCGGGGACTGAACCGCCTGGGGCGAGTCCACCTCTCCGGCACGGAGGGCCGGGGTCCGTCCTGCGGCCCGAAGGGCCAAGCTCTGCCGGCCCGTTGGGCCTCCTAAGGCGTCACGCCGGTACGCCCTCCCTAACAAACGCCCGCCCCGCCGGGTTGGATTTGCTGAGGGGGGGCAAGCACCGGGGGCGATGAGCGCGATCACCCTGCTCTCGCACCCATCCTCCAAAACCCCTTTTTTACGGCCCAACAGGTATAAAGCTGGCGAAGCAGCCGGAGATCGATCGTCTTGAAAATGGATGAAATTACTGCTCGTCCGGCCGGACTCGACGGGAGACGCCGGTCCCGCGCTGTTCTCCTGGTTCTCCTAACCCTTTTCTGCCTGGCCGCCGCCGGGATCTTCTGGTCGTGGCGGCATCCGGTATCGCATGCCCAAACGGAGTTGCCCGTACTCGGAACGGTGGGGGAATTTACGCTTACCGCCGAGGATGGCCGCGAGGTGAACCGTAGTTTTCTCCAGGGACGCATCACCGTTTGCCAGCTGGTCTGCAGCCGTTGCGGGAGTCCTGGTCCGCTGCTTCTAAGCAGGTTTGCCGAGCTGGACCAAAATTTTAACCGGAGCAGCCGCCTCCAGCTTCTCTCTGTCACGATTGACCCTCAGGTCGACCAACCGCCCGTTCTGGCCCGGCTCCGCGAGAGCTACGAGGGTTCTGACCACTGGGTTTTCCTCACCGGTGACCCCGCCGAAATCACCAGGTTTGCAGCCGGGGTTTTTGGGACCGCGCCGGCCCTGCGCGGCGACCGGTTGCGCCAAGCCGCGATCGACGCGCCGGTTCTGGTCCTGGTCGATGAGGAAGCCCGGATCCGCCAAAGGTACCAGGGCCTCGATCAGGAAGTTGTGGCTGCCATCCTGGAGGACGTTGGAACACTCTTGCGCAACGGCCAAACATCGGCAAAATACCTTTCATGGCCCGGTACTTCTGGACGATCGTCATGCTCCTGTCAGCCAACCTGCCCATGGCTCTGGCCTGCGAGGGTTGCAAGGAACCTTCCAGTGTGGCTGGGGCGTCCGGGGTGAACGGGGTCAGCCTCGGATTTTCGGTCAGCGTCATGTTCATGCTCGGCATGGTTGCGACCCTCGCCGGGGGCATGCTTTGCATGATCGTGCGGGCCTGCAAACAGCTCGATGCCCGCACCGGCGCCGTCTCCATCGCGAAGTCGCAACCTACCGTGTAAACGTTGGGCGTTCCGGCTTCAGCGCCGCCGCGCCCGGCCAGACCGTGGGTGCGCCCGTTAGCGGTCTTCTTCTCTTTGGTGGGACACCCTTTTCTGCTGACGCCCGCCGTCACCCTGATTGTCGGGTGGAGGACGTTCGGCGGCCCGCAGGCGCTTCGAGCCGTCCTGACCATCGTGCTGGCGTGTCTGGCGCCTGCCTCCATCTACATTGGCCGCAAGGTGCAACGCCGCGAGTGGAGTGACCTCGACGTTTCGGCGCGAAAAGATCGACCCCACCTTTTTACGCTCGGGCTGATTCTGCTCGCGCTCACGGTCGCCGTCCTGATCGTCACGCGCCAGCCGCCGGTCTTTGCCAGGGGTTGCGCAGGCGCCATGCTTCTGATCGCCGCAGCCTGGTTCTGCAACCGCTGGTTGAAGCCGTCGATGCACACGGGGTTCGTGTTGCTGACCGCCGGCGCCTTGTGGCGTTCCGATTTGCCGCTCGCCCTGGCCCTGGCGGGCCTGGCCGCCGCGGTCGGTTGGTCCCGGCTCGTGCTGGCCCGCCATACGGTGCCGGATGTCGTCGTCGGAGCCCTCCTCGCGGTCCTCGCCGTCGCGGTGGTGTTCTGATACGATTTCGATGACCATCGAGGTAAAGTTTTGTCTCAGGCCAAACGGGCCGGCAGACCTTAGCCCAGGGTTCCATCCCACTGCCATTTAGTTAAGGATACAAGGCCGGGTATTGCTTTGGTCCCGCAGGACGGCTGAGGTTAGGCAGGTACTTTAGCTCGACTTTGGCCATTTTCTAACCAAGCCGATGCCGCCAAATCGGGCCGTTCCGTGTGCTTTGGCGGGCTTTTTGGCTGTCGAGGTATCCGTCCGACCTGGCGAAAACGCATCCGCGAGGCCGTAAGTGGCTCATTTTCAGCATTTCCTCCGTTAGAAAATGGCCAGAGTCGAGCTTTATTCCAATTGCGGATCAAAGAGATAGTTTACCCGGGCTTGGCGTGGGAGGTGCTTCTTGCTGAATGGCGGGCGAGTCGCTGGGCGGTGACCCGGTTG
>Ga0213876_10000666_pt1 | contig 24572 bp, 23 predicted proteins | sample BarmaccomBMRX_R9_FD_160113 | JGI IMG/M metagenome (GOLD analysis project Ga0213876, IMG submission 160113) | Root-associated microbial communities from Barbacenia macrantha in rupestrian grasslands, the National Park of Serra do Cipo, Brazil - RX_R9 | ecosystem: Host-associated > Plants > Roots... | reverse complement strand
CTGCGGTTTCCAGCACCGCGGCCACACCCGAACCGTTGTCGTTGATCCCCGGTCCCGCGGGGACGCTGTCCAGATGCGCACCGAGCATCACCACATCGGAGGTCGAGCCGGTCTTGGTCTGCGCGATGACGTTGCGGGCCTTGAAATTCTGAGTACCCGCGGTGAGCTTGACGGTGACCGGTCCCGACTGCCCGCGTAGCGCGATTCCGTCCGACTTGGTCATGCTCACAACCGGGATCTTGACGTCGGTGTCTGCTCCCAGGGTGCCGCCCATCTGTTGCTCGTCGACGTTGTCGACAACGATCATCGCCACCGCGCCGCGCTGTGCCGCGGCGTCCTCCTTCTGGGCGAACGGGCAGGTACCACGGTTCACCAGCACCACCGCGCCCTGCACCGGAGTCTTGTCGTAGTCGGCGGCGCTGCAGCCCGGGCTGTCACCGGCGGGCGCGGCCACCAGCGGGGCAGTCACCCCGTCGGACGGGGTGCCCAGGCTGTAGTCCAGCGCACGCGCCTCTAAGGTTTTGCCGCCAATTGTCACCGAGCCGGGGTCGGCGTGGAAGACGCGGGCCGAGAACTCGGGAGTTTGCACGTCAAAACCGCTGTTGCGCAACGTGTTGACCACGTAGTCGACGCTTGCCTCATATCCCGGGGTGCCGACCGCGCGGGTGCCGTTGTTGGCGTTGGCGATGTCCTGCAGCCTGCCCAGGTGCGCCATCATGGCGTCGACGCTGACCTTGTTGCGCAAGGCGGCGGCAAAGTCTTCCGCTGCCGGGCTGCCGCCCGTTGTCGCCGCCGGGTGTGGGTGTTGCCAACAGCCCCCGGTCAAACACGCGATGACGGCCAGCACGGCGAGCACCACCGGTGCCGTCCTCGATTTGTGCACCATCGGGTCTACGTTAGACCGCTGGTCGCACCGAAATCAGATGTGCAACGCGGTGAATGGCGCAAAAGGGATGTTGCGCACCACAAACCATGTCACGACCAAAACCAGTGTGACCATCGCGGCCCAGCGCCGATGCTGCCAACTCAGCACGCGTCGGCCCGACACGCGGCCATAGGTCCAGGCCAGGTACGCCCACACCACCAACACCACCGCCGCCAGGCCCAAGGCGTTAAACCTGGCGGCGGCCCCCAGATTGCCGTGCATGAGGGAGTACAGCATCCGCAGACTGCCGCAGCCGGGGCAGTCGATACCCAGCAGCGCCTTGGTGGGACACACCGGCAGCGGACCGTTCGGGGTCGTCGGGTCGCCCGCCCAGATGGCCGCGCACGCCAACGTCGCCGACGCGGCCACCAGCAACGGCGCCCCCAACCTCAGCGGGACCGGCCCCTGGCGGGTCACCATGAGCGAAACCCGGGCTCAGAACATCGCGGCCAGCATCGCCGCGTTCGAATGCGTGGACAAGCCCCCGGCGATCGCGATGATCGCGTAGATGATGCCCACGACGACCCCGATGACGGCCGACCAGATGACAAACTTCTTGGCGCTGTCGGCGGCGGCCTGCGCCTCGGCGTATTGACCCTGAGCCCACAGCCCGTTGACCTGGCTGGACTTGACGATCGCCACGATCCCCAGCGGGAGACAGCAGAACAACGTCACCAAGATGGAAAACACCAGGTAGTTGTTCGGCGCTTGACCGGCTGGCGGCTGCTGCGGCGGATAACCGGGCGGAGGGGGTTGCGTCATGGATTCTCCCGTCAAGAGAAGTTAGCTGGCGTGAAGCGGTGCTTACCCTACCCTGAGACCTGCCGCTAGGGCACTAGCAATTGTGAAATCTTGGTTGCCGCCAGCGGTAGGGCCCCCCACGGGGAAGAGCCACGTCGGCATGACGGACAACCGCCAGGCTACCGAAACAGCTTGGCCGGGCTGGGTTCTCGCGTGCTGTGCGCCACGCCGGGCCATCCGGAGCGGCCGCGCAGCTAAGTCGCCCCAATCCGCGGTGATCAATACCCAAACAGATAATTTCCACCGGAATGTGTTGCCCGATCAGCACATAGCATTACGATGCTTTAGAGCAAAGGCAGTGTTCGTTGTGCGTGGCGCAAATACACTGCCGGCACCGATACGAGCGGCCCGACGATTGCGAGGAGTGTCGAGAATGTGTCATCTCGCCGCGGTGCTGCGGGCGGCATCGGCCACCGTGCTCACGGGTGGTTGCGCCTGCCTGGGGACTGCCACCGCGTCCGCCGACCCCACCGACACGCTCGCCGCCTCCCTGTCGAAGGGCTACTCCTCCAGCAATTGCAAGCCCGTACAGATCGACGGCACGGTAGCGGCGATCGAGTGCGGGCAGAACTTCGATCCCAACGGACCCGTCTGGGCCAGGTATCTGCTCTTCAGTAACAGCACCGATCTCGCCAGCTCGTTCACCACCAGCATCGGTTCTCTGCAGCAAGGCAATTGCGGGGGCGCTAAGTCACCGACCACATGGCAGGTGGGCTTCAACCCGTCGGGCGGTCAGGAAGCCTGCGGGACCTACCACGGCCAGGCCGAGATCATCTGGACCACCGACGCCAAAAACGTGCTGAGCGTTCTTCGCTCGTCCGGTGGCGACGTCTCCTCGCTGCACTCTTGGTGGTCCGGCAGCCCATGACCTCCCCAATCGGGCTACCCGGGGCGTCCGAAAACACATGATGTCGTTACGCTTTCAGCGTTCCCGTATCATCCGCGAGATCGGACAGCCGCCCACGATTGCTACCCAGACTAATAATTTTCGCCGGAATGTATTGCATGAGCAGGAGATAGCATTACGATCCGATTTGGAGAAAAGATATTCATTCCGGTGGGTGACGCAAATACACACCGAATATCAGCGCCCACCCGCACGATCGGTCCGACAACTAAAGGAGTCAAGGATGTCTCATCTCGCCACTGCGCTACGGGCCGCATCGGCGGCGGCGCTTATGGGCAGTTTCGCCTGCCTGGGTACCGCCACCGCGACCGCCGACCCCGCCGACACGCTCTCCTCCGCCTTTTCGAAGGGCTATTCCTCCAGCAACTGCTCCGCACAGCAGATTTCCGATGTGCAGTCCGTATTCCCCAATGTCGTGGCCGTACAGCAGTGCGGGCAGAACTCCGACCCAAGCGGACCGGTCCTGGGCAAGTATTTCCTGTTCGCCAACAGCGCCGACCTGGCTAGCGCGTTCACCAAGCTCATCGGCAGCGACACCCTGACCAATTGCGGGGACGCCAAGTCGCCGACCACTTGGCACCAGGGCAGCAACACCGACTCGGCCGGCCAGGTGGCCTGCGGGACGGACTCCGGCCAGGCCGAGGTCATTTGGACCGTCGACGCCAAGAATGTGCTGGCCTTCATTCGCGCATCCAACGGTGACACCGGTTCGCTCTATCAGTGGTGGCGGACCAACGGCTGAGCCAGTCGGCCGGTCACGAGGGCCGGTGAACTACTCAACGAGCCAGGACGGTTCGTGAATTCAACGCTGGGCTGACGGCTCGAGTGGCCGATGCCCGGTTTTGCTTCGATGCCCGAAATAGCTTGAGTCGACTGGGATTTCGATCACTTTTCGAAGTCATTTCGAAGGCTCATAGAACTCGGTTGTCCGCCAGGGCATTCCGCGCGCCAACGGACGGCCCGGAGGCGTTTTTGGGAAAAGCATTCATTTCGGTGAGCCGCGCAAATACACTCCGGGATACCAGCGCGTACGACAAACGTAAGGAGTCCAGGATGTCTCACCTCATCAACGCGCTGCGGGCAGCTACGGTTGCGGCGCTCACGGGCAGCTTCGCCTGTCTGGGCGCCGCCACCGCGTCCGCAGATCCCACCGACACGCTTGCCGCCTCGCTGTCGAAGGGCTACACCACCAGCAACTGCAGCCCGCAGACGGCCAGCGGCGTGCTGGCCGTGATCCAGTGCGGACAGAACTCCGACCCCAGCGGGCCGGTCTTCGCCAAGTACCTACTGTTCGCCAACGCCAGCGATCTGGCCAGTTCGTTCACCAACAGCATCGGCTCGGACACGCTGACCCACTGCGGGGACGCCCAGTCGCCGACCACCTGGCACCAAGGCAGCAATACCGATTCGGCCGGACAGGTGGCGTGCGGGACCTACCAGGGCCAGGCCGAGGTCATCTGGACCACGACCGCCAAGAACGTGATGAGCCTGATCCGCGCATCCAACGGTGACACCGCGGCGTTGTACTCCTGGTGGCGGACCAACGGCTGACGTTTTACAGCGCGGCCACCACCAGATCGGCGACCGCTCGCATACCGGCGGCATTGGGATGCAGCGGCGCCGGCCGACCGGGCAGCGGCACACCGGATCTCGTGGACTTAGCGGTCCATGGCATGGAAGACCACGCGTGGTGATCCCGGCTGGCCGCGCCGGCCCGCACGATCTCGCACCCCGTAGCCGCCGCGGCTTCGGCCGTGAGCTGTTCCAGGGTTGCGGCCACGTGGCGACCCAGCTCGGCGTCGGATTCCGACAGGGGCGGGGCCCGATGGCCCGCGGGCGGCAGCACCGTCAGGTAGTCGACGAACAACACCCGGGCGCGCGGGGCGCGTTCGCGTAGCGCCGAGCCGACCGCACACAACGACTCGAACACCCCGGCCAGCGCCCCATCGCGCGCGTCGCGGTCCAGCAGGTCCGAGATCCAGCCGCCGACCACCGGAAGCCGCCGGGTCAACCGCGGCAGCGACGCGGCCATCAACAATGGGATGTAGCCGACGTCGTTCCCCCCGATGGTCACCGTGACGACGGCTTCCGAGCCGTCCAGGGCCAGGATTTGGGCCTGCGTTCCGCGCTGTTTTTCGGCGAGGACGTTGGCGGTGGTCGCACCGGAGAAGGTGACATCCACCAGGTTCAGGCTCAGTCGTTCGGCGACCAGATGCGGGTAGTTGCGGGCAGATCGGCCCGCCGCCAACGGCGCACCCTGCGCGCGGGGATGGATACCGGGACCGGCCGCCATCGAACTGCCCAGCGCGACATAGCGTTTCAATACTTCACCGGCTCATCGAGCGGGACTCGACGCCTGGGCCCAGAACCGCTTGGGGATCCGTCCGGCCCGCCGGGCCAGGTAGCCGGCGGTGACTGCGCCGGCCATCGCGGCGGCCATCGCGGGTGGGTCTGCGGCGCGGGTCACCGCGGTCGCCAACAACACGGCGTCGCAACCCAATTCCATCGCCAGCGTGGCATCGCTGGCGGTGCCGATGCCCGCGTCGAGCACCACCGGAACGCCGGCGCGGGCGACGATCATCTCGATGTTGTGCGGGTTGGTGATACCCAGGCCGGTGCCGATCGGGGAGCCCAGCGGCATCACCGCCGCGCATCCGACATCCTCCAGCCGGCGGGCCAGCGCCGGGTCGTCATTCGTGTACGGCAGGACGACGAAGCCGTCGTCAACCAATTGCTCTGCCGCCCTGACCAATTCGACGGCATCGGGCAACAGCGTGCGTTCGTCGGCGATCACCTCGAGCTTGACCCAATTGGTGTCCAGCGCCTCGCGAGCCAGGCGCGCGGTCAACACGGCCTCCGCGGCCCCGCGGCAACCCGCCGTGTTCGGCAGCGGCGTGATGCCGAGCCGGTTGAGCAGGTCGAGCATTCCCGTTCCGCCCTCGGCGTCGACCCGGCGCATCGCGACGGTGGTCAACTCGGTGCCCGAGGCGACCAAAGCCTGTTCCAGCACCGCCAGATTGGTTGCTCCGCCGGTGCCCATGATGAGGCGTGAGGCGAAGCTACGGTCGGCGATCGTCAATTTGCCCGTGGAATCCGGTCTAACCACCCTGCACCGCCGTAACCACCTCGAGTCGCAACGGGCCCGCGGGCCCGGCCAGCTCAGCAAGCCTGGTCGCCCAGCCTGATCGCGGCAGCACCGCCGAATCCAACGCGACCGCTACGCCACGGTCCGGGAAGCCCAGCGACTCCAGCAGCGCGGCGACCGTGATCTGCTCGTCGACCTCGGCCTTTTGCTCGTTGACAATTACGATCATCCCGCCACCCCGACCGGAACAAGTTCGGACACAATCTGTTCCGCGGTCCAGGGGGCCAGCAGGAATCCCGACCGCCCGTGCCCGGTGGCAACCAGCGTGCGGGCGTCCAAGCGCCGCACGATCGGCAGGTTGTCAGGAGTCATCGGCCGCAAACCGGCGGCGCACTCGGCCAACTCGTACTCGCCCAGCGCGGGCAACACCGTGCACGCGTCGTCCAGCAGATCACGCACCCCGGACACCACCGGGGCGACGTCGCGACCGTGTTCGTACTGGGTTGCGCCCACGACCACCCCGTCGGCGCGCGGCACCAGGTACACCTGCCGGCCGTGTACCCGTGCGCGGATCACCCTCTGCGGCACCGGCGTACAACCCCTGCGCCAACGCAACCGCAACACCTCACCCTTTACCGGCCGCACCGGCAGGCCGGGCCACAACGCGGGGGCGTCGATGCCGTTGGCGATCACCACCGCGTCACCCTCGGCACCGGACAGGTGTGGCACCGGGGCTGCCCACTGGACTCCGAGCCGCTCGCAGTCCAGGTTCAGCGCGTCGAGCAGCGCGCGGTTGTCCACCGCCAGTTCCGTCGGTGCCCGGAACCCGTGTCGGATGCCTTGTGCCAGTAGGGGTTCGACCTCACCGGCGGCCGACTCCCAGATCACCGGATGGCCCTGCGCAGACAACCAGTCCGCGACGGTGCGCAGGTCCGCGACGTCCGCCCGGTCGACGGCCACCACCAGCGACTCGCGCGCGGTGACCACCTGCGGGCCGAGCCCGTCCAGAAAGCCCTCGCGCCACAACCGCAGCGACTCCAGCCCCAGCCGCAGCAGCCGCTCCTCGCCCGGCCAGCCTTCGCTGTGCGGGGCCAGCATGCCCCCGGCAACCCAGGACGCGCCGCGCTCGCCGGTGCGGTGCACCCGAACGGACCATCCCGCCTGCGCGGCGCGGCGCGCCACCGACAGACCAATGACCCCGCCGCCTATCACGGCAAGCGAGCCGGCCTTCGACATCCTCCGCTCCCTTCGCCGGCATGATCCGGATCAGGTGTGACGGTCAGGGCAGGTCGAGGTTGCACTGGCAGCCAAACTCGCTTAGCCCACTCTCAGCCCCGCCGATTACCCGGGACTCCCGTGTCGAGACTCCACGCTAGCGGTTAGCGTCGCTGTGTGCACCATCCCCGTTCCCGGTTGGCGACGGCGACCCTGTATCTGTGCACCGACGCCCGCCGCGAACGCGGCGACCTGGCCCAGTTCGCCGACGCCGCCCTGGCCGGCGGAGTGGACATCATCCAGCTGCGCGACAAGGGTTCGGCCGGCGAGCGGCGGTTCGGTCCGCTGGAAGCGCGCGACGAGCTCGCCGCCTGTGAAATCCTTGCCGACGCGGCCGGCCGGCACGGCGCTTTGTTTGCCGTCAACGACCGCGCCGACATCGCCCGGGCCGCCGGCGCCGACGTGCTGCACCTGGGCCAGGGCGACCTGCCCCCGGCGGTGGCGCGCGACATCGTCGGGCCGGACACCGTGATCGGCCTGTCCAGCCACGACCCGGGCCAGGCGAGCTCGGCCGCTTTGTCAGGCGCGGGGGGGCCCGACTACTTCTGCGTCGGCCCGTGTTGGCCCACCCCTACCAAGCCGGGCCGCGCCGCGCCGGGCCTGGAGCTGGTCAGGGCGGCCGCAGACCTCGCCGGCGACAAACCGTGGTTCGCCATCGGCGGCATCGACGCGCGGCGGCTGCCCGAGGTTTTGGCCGCCGGCGCCCGGCGCATCGTGGTGGCCCGGGCGATCACCGCGGCCGAGGATCCGCGCGCCGCGGCGCGGCAGCTCAGCTCGGCGCTTGCAGCAGCGAACTGATCCGCAGACTCAGCTGCGACGGCGCCTCGTCCGCGTCACCCGGCATGCACCAGACAAAGACGCCCGCCTCGATCTCCATGGTTCGCGGCAGGCGCCGCCGCCGTTCGTCGCCGTGGCCCAGCGGCACCATGGCCGGGGAGGTGCGCAGCCGCTGCCAACTGGCCGCGAATCCGGGATGCAGGGGCAGGTCGGCCACCTGGTCCTCGCCGACCCAGCGCATTTCGACGCTCTCCCGGTTGGGCACGGTGTCCAGCAACTCGCCCGCGTCGGCGATGACGGTGGTGTAGGTCCAGGCGGTACCCCTGCGCCCGAATACCTGGGCCGTGACCACCGCCCCGCGCACCGCGAGTCGCTCGGCGGTCAGGCCGGCCTCCTCGTGCGCTTCGCGGACCGCGGTCTCCTCCGGGGTTTCATGGCTGTCCCGGGCACCTCCCGGCAACCCCCAGGTGCCGCCCTGGTGACTCCACGGGGCCCGATGCTGCAACAGCACCGCGGGGGTCCCGTCGGCGCGCGGCGCCCGCAGCAGCAGACCGGCGGCGCCGTACCTGCCCCAGTAGTGGACACCGCGCTCGGAAACCACCCATCCGTCACCGTCGCCATGCACTGGTTCAGGATATGCAGCGCAATTGGGTCTGCCTCCACACATCCACCCGAACATTCTCTTAGGATTCACTTATAGAGTTTTGGGCTAGGCGGTTCCGGGCCGAGAGATGGCCGCAAGTGGCCGGGAGAGGCAAGAGTGACGGTTGAGCTGGCACACCCGTCCACCGAGCCGTTGGGCACTCGGTCGCCGGCCGAACCCGCTCACCCCCGCTGGTGGTTCATCTCGACCACGCCCGGCCGGATCCTGACCATCGGCATCGTGCTCGCGACGCTCGGTGTGGTCAGTGCGTTCGCCACCTCGACGACCATCAACCACCGCCAGCAGGTGCTGACGACGGTGCTCAGCCACACCGAGCCACTGTCGTTCGCGGCGGGCCGGCTGTACACCACGCTGTCGGTGGCCGACGCCGCGGCGGCCACCGCGTTCATCGCCCAGGCTGAGCCCCGCACCGTCAGGCTGCGCTACGAGCAGGCCATCACCGATGCCGCGGTGGCCGTGACGCGGGCCTCCAGCGGGCTCACCGACGACCCGCTGGTGCAACTGCTGGGCCGGATCAACGCCGAACTGGCCGTCTATACCGGGCTGATCGAGATCGCCCGCACCAACAACCGGGAGGGCAACCCCGTCGGGTCGTCGTATCTGTCGGAGGCGTCGGGGCTGATGCAATCGACGATCCTGCCCGACGCGCAGCAGCTTTACCAAGAGACGTCAAACCGGGTGGACAGCGAGACCACCGCGTCCACGCAGTTCCCGCTGCCGGTCATCCTGGTGGTCGCCTCCACGGTGGGCTTCGGTGCGTTCTCGCACCGGTGGCTGGCCCGGCGCACCAGGCGCCGAATCAACCCCGGCCTGGTGGTGGGCGCGCTCGCTATCCTCGTCATGGTGGTGTGGGTCGGAACGGCGTTGGCAATTTCCACGACCGCCAGCCGTAGCGCCAAAGACACGGCGGCCGAGTCGCTCAAGACGGTGACCAACGTCGCGATCACCGCGCAGCAGGCCCGGGCCGACGAGACGCTGTCGCTGATCCGGCGCGGCGACGAAGAGGTCCGCAAACAGTCGTTCTACCAGCGCATTGACTCCATGCATCAGCAGCTCGACGAGTACATGGCGCGCAGTGACGCCGTCGACAAGACCGATCTGCAGGGCGCCGACCAGCTGCTGGTCCGGTGGCGCCAGGCCAACGACAGGATCAACGCCTACATCGCGGTCGGCAACTACCGGGCCGCGACTGAGGTCGCGCTGGGCAGCGCCGAGGACGACTCCACCCCGGCCTTCGACAAACTCCAAGACGCGCTGAGCAAGACCATGGAGCAGGGGCGGATCCATCTGCGCAACGACGTGCTCAACGCGCGCGGTGGGCTGTCCGGCGCCCAGGTCGGCGGTGTGGTGCTCAGCCTCGGTGGGGCCATCGCGGTCGCGCTGGGCCTGTGGCCCCGGCTGAAAGAGTATCGGTGATGATGCGCCGGCCCAGGATCCGACGGGCGTGCGGCGCGCTTGCCGCGGCGATGCTCCTGGCCGGCTGCAGCCATGCCGAATCGCTGAAGGTGGCGACGGTGCCGACCCTGCCGCCGCCCACGCCGGTCGGCATGGAGGAAATGCCGGCGGAGACCCCATTGCCGCAGGACGATGCCAGCGCGGACTGCAACGCCACCGCCAGCCTGCGGCCCTTCGCCACCAAGGCTGAGGCCGACGCCGCGGTGGCCGACATCCGCGCCCGCGGCAGGCTGGTCGTCGGGCTCGACATCGGCAGCAACCTGTTCAGCTTCCGCGACCCGATCACCGGCGAGATCACCGGCTTTGACGTCGATATCGCCGGCGAGATCGCGCGGGACATCTTCGGGGCTCCCACGCACGTGGAATACCGCATCCTGTCGGCCGCCGAACGCGTCACCGCCCTGCAGAACTCGGCGGTGGACGTCGTAGCCAAAACCATGACCATCACCTGTGACCGGCGCAAGCTGGTGAACTTCTCCACCGTCTACCTGGACGCCAACCAGCGCATCCTGGCCCCGCGGGACTCGCTGATCGCGAGGGTGTCCGACCTGTCCGGCAAGCGGGTGTGCGTGGCCCGGGGAACCACGTCGCTGCACCGGATCCGGCAGATCAATCCGGCGCCGGTCATCGTGTCGGTGGTCAACTGGGCCGACTGTTTGGTCGCGATGCAGCAGCGCGAGATCGACGCCGTCAGTACCGACGACTCGATCCTGGCCGGGCTGGTCGAAGAAGACCCAGACCTGCACATCGTCGGGCCGAACATGGCCTACCAGCCCTACGGCGTCGGGATCAACCTGAACAACACCGGGCTGGTCCGGTTCGTCAACGGCACGCTCGAACGCATCCGCACCGACGGCACCTGGAACACGTTGTACCGCAAGTGGTTAGCCGTCCTGGGCCCAGCCCCTCTGCCACCCAGGCCAAGGTACGTGGACTGATGACCGACCAGGACGACGTTGGGCCCCCCACCCAACCCGAGGACGACGCGCAGTCCACCGCGTCACCGGAGGCGTCGGCGTTGCGGCCGCAGAGCACCCAGGCGGTCTTCCGCCCCGATTTCGACGACGACGATGACCAGGACGACGAGGACGACCAAGACATGCTGCTGTCGGTGGTCAGCGCCGACACCGAACCCCAGGAGCGGATGACGACACGGGTGCTCCCCGCGGTCAGACAGCTCGGCGGTGGCCTGGTGGAGATCCCGCGGGTACCCGATATCGACCCGCTCGAAGCCCTGATGACCAACCCGGTGGTGCCGGAGTCCAAGCGGTTCTGCTGGAACTGCGGACAGCCGGTCGGCCGGTCCTCGGGCAAGGGGAAAGCCGATGGCGACGGCGAGTCGGAGGGCTGGTGCCCACACTGCGGTAGCCCGTATACCTTTCTGCCGCAACTGAATCCGGGCGATGTCATCGCCGGCCAGTATGAAATCAAGGGTTGCATCGCGCACGGTGGACTGGGCTGGGTCTACCTGGCACTCGACCACAACGTCAACGACCGTCCGGTGGTGCTCAAGGGCCTGGTGCACTCAGGGGACGCCGAGGCCCAGGCGATCGCCATGGCCGAACGGCAGTTCCTGGCCGAGGTGGTACACCCGTCGATCGTGCAGATCTTCAACTTCGTCGAGCACACCGACCGGCACGGGGATCCGGTCGGTTACATCGTCATGGAGTACATCGGCGGGCAATCGCTCAAGGGGGGCCGCAAAAAAGGCCGCAAAAAAGGGGAAACCGAGAAGCTCCCGGTCGCCGAGGCGATCGCCTACGTGCTGGAAATCCTGCCCGCCCTTGGCTATCTGCATTCGATCGGTCTGGTCTACAACGACCTCAAACCCGAAAACATCATGCTCACCGAGGAGCAGCTCAAGCTGATCGACCTGGGCGCGGTGTCGCGGGTCAACTCGTTCGGATATCTCTACGGCACACCGGGTTTCCAGGCGCCGGAGATCGTCCGGACCGGCCCGACGGTGGCCACCGACATCTACACCGTGGGTCGCACGCTCGCGGCACTGACGGCCAACCTGCGCACCCGCAACGGCCGCTATGTGGACGGGCTGCCCGACGACGACCCGGTGCTGACCAGATACGACTCGTTCTGCCGACTGTTGCGCCGCGCCATCGACCCCGACCCACGGCGGCGGTTCACCAGCGCCGAGGAGATGTCCGGGCAGCTGATGGGTGTCCTGCGCGAGGTGGTCGCCCAGGACACCGGGGTGCCGCGGCCGGGGTTGTCGACGATCTTTTCCCGCACCCGCTCGACGTTCGGCGTGAATCTGCTGGTCGCCCACACCGATGTCTACCTGGATGGGCAGGTGCATTCGGAGAAGCTGACGGCCAAGGAGATCGTGACCGCCCTGCAGGTGCCGCAGGTGGATCCGGCCGACGTCGCCGCCCCGGTGTTGCAGGCCACGGTGTTGTCCGAACCGGTGCAGACGCTGGATTCGCTGCGGGCCGTCCGGCACGGCGGATTGGACGCGGAGGGCATCGACGTGTCCGAGTCGGTCGAGCTGCCCTTAATGGAAGTCCGCGCGCTGCTGGACCTGGGCGACGTGGCCAAGGCGACGCGCAAGCTCGACGACCTGGCCGAGCGGGTGGGCTGGCGCTGGCGGCTGGTGTGGTACCGGGCCGTCGCCGAGCTACTGAACGGCGACTTCGACTCGGCCATCAAGCACTTCACCGAGATCCTGGACACCTTCCCCGGCGAGCTGGCGCCCAAGATGGCCCTGGCGGCCACCGCCGAACTGGCCGGCAGCCCCGACGAGAACAAGTTCTATCAGGCCGTGTGGAGCACCGACGACGGCGTGATCTCGGCGGCCTTCGGATTGGCCCGAGCCCTGTCCGCCGCCGACGACCGGATCGGTGCGGTGCGCACCCTCGACGAGGTGCCGGCCACTTCCCGGCATTTCACCACCGCGCGCCTGACCAGCGCGGTGACGCTGCTATCCGGCCGGTCGGCCGACGAGATCACCGAGGAGCAGATTCGCGACGCCGCCCGCCGGGTGGAGGCGCTGCCGCCCACCGAACCGCGTGTGCTGCAGATCCGCGCCCTGGTGCTGGGCGCCGCGATGGACTGGCTGGAGAACAACCGGGACGGCCGGAAGGCCAGCACCAACCACATCCTGGGCTTTCCGTTCACCGAACACGGGCTGCGGCTGGGCGTCGAGGCGTCGCTGCGCAGCCTGGCCCGCGTCGCGCCCACCCAGCGGCACCGCTACACGCTGGTGGACCTGGCCAACCGGGTGCGCCCCACCAGCACGTTCTGAGTTCCGCCGGGTCGGCTTGTCGGCCTTTTGCCGCGTCGCCGCGTGTGCTCGCCGCGCGTGCTCGCCGCGGCTGTCCTGCGGCCGTCCTGCCTGCACCGAGCGTGAACTCTGGGCGAAAATCGCGCCCGATTTTCGCCGTCACGTCACGCTCGGCGGGTGCTCGCGCGGCCCGTCCGCGGCCATCCGCATACCGTTCGCCGAGCGTGAACTCTGGGCGAAAATCGCGCCCGATTTTCGCCCTCACGTCACGCTCGGCGGGTGCTCGGCGGCGGCCCGTTCACCCGTCTGAGCAGGCCCGCAAGCGAATCGCAAGGAAACGCCCGCACAGTTAACTCATGCCACAGGGGGCACAGTGGATCGCCACCGCACGCATGCTGCGGCGCGCTGGGTTCGGGGTCAGCGGACCCGAGGTCGACGCGGCGGTCAAGCGCGACTGGCCGACGTACGTCGACGCCATGCTGGCCGCCGACCCCGACGCCGACCCGAGCGCGGTGGCCACCCCGATGCCGGCGCTGAGCCAGCCGAGCGCACCCGGTAAGAAGGCGACGCCGGCGGCGCGCAAGGAATATAACCAGCAGCTCACCGAGCAGGAGACGGTGCTGTCGCGCTGGTGGCTGCAGCGCATGGTCGCCGTCCAGCAGCCGGTGCATGAGAAGCTGACGCTGTTGTGGCACAACCACTTCGCCACCTCCGCGCAGAAGGTGCGGTCGGCTGCCCACATGGCGGCGCAGAACCAAAAGCTGCGCGCCCTGTCGCTCGGTGATTTCCGAACCCTGGCATACACGATGCTGACCGACGCCGCGATGTTGCGCTGGCTGGACGGGCAGGCCAATACCGCCAAGGCTCCCAACGAGAACCTCGCCCGGGAATTCATGGAGCTGTTCGCGCTGGGCCATGGCAACGGCTACACCGAGGACGACGTGCGCAACGGCGCCCGGGCGCTGACCGGGTGGGTGATCGGCCCCGGCGGTGAGACCTCGCTGACCCCCAAACGGCACGACGCGGGCGCCAAGACGCTGTTCGGCGTCACGGGCAATTTCGATGCCGGCAGTTTCTGTGACGCGGTGCTGGGTCAGCCCAAGTCGGCGGAGTATGTCGCGGGGCGCCTGTGGCAACAACTGGCTTCCGACGACCCGCCGTCATCGCAGGCACTCGACCGGGTCGTCTCGGCGTACGGGCCGCGGCGCAGCCTGCGCGCGATGACCCGGGCGATCCTCACCGATAGCGAGTTCATCGGCGATCGGGCCGCCCCAACCGGCAGGGTCAACACCCCGGTGGAGTGGCTGGTCGGGGTGCTGCGCACGCTCCAGGTGCCCTTGGATGATCCCAAACAGCTGAAGCTGGCCGAGGCGACGTTGCGAGCGTTGGGCCAGCGCCCCTTCTATCCGCCCAGCGTGGGCGGGTGGCCCAGCGGTCAGGCGTGGCTGTCTACCGCTAGCGCCGGCGCCCGACTGCGCGCCGCGACTCAGCTGGCGAGCGCCGGCGATCTGTCCGGCGTCGAAAGCGTCGGCCCCGGTGATCGCATCGACGCGGCCGGCTACCTGATCGGGGTCGGCGCGTGGTCGCAGCGCAGCGCCGAGGCGCTCAGACCTTTGGTGAACCGGCCGGCACAACTCGTCGCCGCCGCCGTCAACACGCCCGAATACCTGACGTCCTAGCGAGAGTGCCATGCCCGAAATCAATCGCCGCAAGTTCCTGCTCGCCAGCGCCGGCGTGGGCGCGGCCGGCGTGCTGTCCGGGGCCGTCGCGGTCAGCTGGCCCGACTTGATGCGGGCCGCGCAGGACCGGCCGCTGCCGGCAGGCGCCGGCGTGCTGGTCATCGTCTCGCTGTACGGCGGCAACGACGGGATCAACACCCTGATTCCCTACGCCGACAACGCATATCACGATTCTCGGTCGGACCTTGCGTACGCGGCGGCCGACGTCCTGCACCTCGATCAGCAACTCGGGCTCAACCCTGCGATGAAGGGGCTGGCGCAGTTGTGGAACCAGCACCAGCTCGCGATCGTGCGCGGTGTCGGCTATCCGCAGCCCGACCACAGCCACTTCCGGTCCATGGATATCTGGCAGACGGCTTCGCCAGCCGAACCGGTCTCGACCGGTTGGATCGGCCGCTGGCTCGACGCCACCGGCGACGACCCGCTGCGCGCTGTCAACATCGGGCCCGTCCTGCCACCGTTGGCAGTCGGCCAAAAATACACGGCCGCAGCACTTTCCACGTCTCCCGGGACAGCGGCGGGCAGATTCGACACCATCATGGACGCGCTGGGCCGTGACGACCCCGGTGACAACCCGGCGATGGCGGCCGTGGCCAAGGCCTATCGCGCCGCGCGCACCACCGACTCCACCTTCAAGTCGGTCAAACCGTCTGACAAGGCACACAATTCGCTGGCCACGCAGTTGAGCATGGTGGCCGCCGCGGTGCGGGCCCGTGTCCCCACCCGGGTATACATCGTCCAACTCGGCGGGTTCGACACCCACGCCAACGAGCGCGACACCCAGCAGCGCCTGCTGACAACTTTCGACCAGGCCGTCAGCGGGTTCCTGCAGGAGATGGCCGGCACCAAGGTCGTGTTGATGGCGTATTCGGAGTTCGGGCGCCGGGTGAAAGCCAACGCGTCCCAGGGCACCGACCACGGCACCGCGGGGCCGGTCTTCGTCGCGGGTGCACCCGGCGGACCCGTCAAAGGCGGCTTCTACGGCGACGAGCCCAGCCTCACCGACCTGGACAACGGCGACCTGAAGTACACCACCGACTTTCGCGACATCTACTACGAAGTGCTGGCGCGGACCGTCGGCACCGATCCCACGCCGTCGGTCGGCACCGGCCGCAAGGCCCTGGGCTTCCTAACCGCCTAGCACGCTGACGCAGTCACGGGCGATGGCCAGTTCCTCGTCGGTGTGGACCACGAGAATCGTGATCGGTGCATCGTCGGCGGAAATGCGGCCTTCACCACGCGCATTGCGGTCCTGGTCGAGGACCAGACCGAGCCCGGCCAGTCCGGCTAGCGCATCTCGCCGCACCGCCGCGTCGTTCTCACCGATGCCGGCCGTGAAGGTCAGCACATCGGTGTGCCCCAGCACCGCCAAATAGGCGCCGACGTATTTGCGTAATCGGTGAATGAACACGTCGTACGCCAATTGTGCTGCGCTGTCCCCAGACTCGATCAGCTGGTGCAGACGGCGGAAATCGCGCTCACCGGCCAGGCCCAGCACCCCGGACTTGTGGTTGAGCAGCGATTCGACCTCGTCCACCCCCATCCCGGCGTTGTGCCACAGATAGCCGACGACGGCCGGGTCCACGTCGCCGCTGCGGGTGCCCATCACCAGACCTTCCAGCGGGGTCAGGCCCATTGACGTGTCGACCGGGCGGCCGCGGGCGATCGCCGACGCCGACGCGCCGTTACCCAGATGCAGCACAATCTGATTCACGCTGTCCAGCGGCCTGCCCACAACCGAGGCGGCGCGCTCGCTGACGTAGCGGTGCGACGTGCCGTGGAATCCATAGCGGCGGATCTGCCACCGTTCGGCCAACTCACGGTCGATGGCGTACGTCGCGGCCGCGGCCGGCAGATCGTGAAAGAACGCCGTGTCGAACACCGCGACATGCGGCAGGTCGGGCAGCAGTTTGCGGGCCACCTCGATGCCCCGCAGTGCGGGCGGGTTATGCAACGGGGCCAGCGTCGACAACTCCCTGAGCCTGTCGATGACGGTCTCGTTCAAGACCGTCGGTCGGTGAAACTCCTTGCCGCCGTGCACTACCCGATGTCCCACCGCCAGCAGCCCGCAGGCGTGCAGGTCGATGCCGTCGTCGGACAGCATGTCGAACGCGCGCCGCAGCGCGGCTTCGTGGTCGGGGACCCCTCCCGAAGCCTCGCCGATCTGTTCGACGTGGCCGGAGGCCCGCGCCATGCCCGAGTCGGGGTCGACGAGTTGGAACTTCAGCGACGACGAGCCGGAATTGATCACCAGCACAAGGTGATTACTCATGGGCGTCCTGTGCCTGGATCGCGGTGATGGCCACGGTGTTGACGATGTCTTCGACCAACGCACCCCGGGACAGGTCGTTGACCGGCTTGCGCAAGCCTTGCAGCACCGGCCCGATCGCGATCGCCCCGGCGGTGCGCTGCACCGCCTTGTAGGTGTTGTTGCCTGTGTTCAGGTCGGGGAAGATCAGCACCGTCGCGCGACCGGCCACGGGCGAATCACCCAGCTTGGTGGCCGCGACGGACAGGTCCACCGCGGCGTCGTATTGGATTGGTCCCTCCACCAGCAGTTCAGGCTCCCGCTCGCGCACCAACTCCGTTGCCGCCCTGACCTTGTCGACGTCGGCGCCGGAGCCCGAGTCGCCGGTGGAGTAGGACAGCATGGCAACGCGGGGCTCGATGCCGAACTGGGCCGCGGTGCGCGCGGAGCTGATCGCGATATCGGCGAGCTGTTCGGTGCTGGGGTTCGGGATGATCGCGCAGTCACCGTACGCCAGCACCCGATCGGACAGGCACATCAGGAAGATGCTGGACACCGTCGAGACGCTGGGAACGGTTTTGATGATCTCCAACGCCGGCCGCACGGTGTGCGCCGTGGTGTGCACGGCTCCCGAGACCATCCCGTCAACCAACCCGTTGTACACCATCATGGTTCCGAAATATGTTGAATCGCGGATGATCTCGTGGGCCTGCTCGGTGGTGATGCCCTTGGCCTTGCGTAATTCGGCGTATTGGTCACCGAACTTGTCGAGCAGTTCGCTGGTGCGCGGGTCGGTCACGTCCGCACCATCCAGGTTGACGCTGAGTTCGGCAGCGCGCGAACGGATCTGGGCCTCGTCGCCTAGAATGGTCAGATCCGCAACGCAGCGCTGCAGCAACCGCCCGGCGGACTTGAGGATGCGGTCGTCGTCTCCTTCGGGCAGGACGATCCGCTTGCGGCGCGAACGCGCCTGCTGCTGCAGCCGCCGGGTGAACATCTGTGGCGTGGTGACGGTCGGGATCGGGATCGCCAGCTGCGCCAACAGGTCGTCGACATCGATATGGCGGTCCACGAGTTCCAGCGCGGTGTCGATCTTGCGTTGCGACGTCGCGGTGACCCGCCCGCGGGCCTTGGAGGCCGCACTGGCCGTGTCGTAGGTGCCCAGTACGGTGGTGATGATCGGCAACCGCAGACGCAGGCCCGTAACCAGCGCCGCGATGGACGGATGCAGCTCGAACCCGCCGTTGAGGACGATGCACGACAGCGACGGAAATCCTTCGGCCGCATGGGCACTCGCGACCGCGAGCACCACGTCGGAGCGGTCGCCAGGGGTGATCACGGCCATGCCGTCCCGCAACCGCTCCAGGACGTGGTCAGCGGTCATCCCGGCGACCAGCACGCCCATCACCTCGCGGTCGCGCAGCGCGACGTCGCCGCTGACCACCGTGCCACCCACGGCCTCCCGCAGTTCGGCTACCGTCGGCGCGGACAACAGGGGTTCTTCGGGCAGCACGTAGCTGCGCAGGGCGGGCGGAAGGGCCTCCGCCAGGGCACGTGAGACCGCATCAACGTCCGTGGGCTCGCACCGGTTGGCCACCACCGCGGCGGTGTGGGCCCGTTGGGCGGATAACTCCGACAGGCAGACCGCCACGACACTGGCGATCTCGGCGGGCGTGCGGTCCTTGCCGCGCACCGTCAACAGCACCGGCGCGCCGAGATTTACCGCGATCCGCGCGTTGACCGAGAGCTCCGCGGGGGTCGCCGAAATCCCCAGATCGGAGTAGTCGCTGCCGACGATCACCACCGCGTCGCACGCCTTGGCCATCGCCTGATACGAGTCGACGACGATGGCGATCGCGGCGTCAGGGTCGTCGTGCAGCTGCTGATAAGTCACGCCCACGCATTGCTCATATGGCAGCCCCGCGGTGGAGTGCTCCAGCAGCAGCTCCAGGATGTAGTCCCGCTGCCCCCCGGCGTCCTGCCGCGTAATCGGCCGAAACACACCGACTTTGGCGACGGCCGCTGCCAATCGATGCAGCAGGCCGAGCGCGATCGTCGACTTGCCCGTCTCCGGTTCGGGCGCGGCGATGTAGATCGCCGAACCCAGCACCACGGTTTCAGCCAAGTCGCCGCAACCTGGGCGCCAAGTCCTTTTCGAAGAGTTCGAGGAAGCGACGCTGGTCGTGCCCGGGTGCGTGGAACACCAGATGATTGAGACCCCACGTCACGTACTGGCCGACCTTCTCGACGGCCTCGTCGGGATCCGACGCCACGATCCAGCGCTTGGCGATCTGCTCGATCGGCAGTGCGTCGGCGGCCTTCTCCATCTCGATCGGGTCGTCGATGCTGTGCTTCTGCTCGGCGGTGAGCGACAGCGGCGCCCAGAAGCGGGTGTTGTTCAGGGCCAGCTCTGGATCGGGATCGTAGGAGATCTTGATCTCGATCATCTTGTCGATGTCGTCGGGGTTGCGGTCGGCGGCCGCCGCGCCCTCTAAGACGGCAGGCATCAGCTTTTCGGTGTAGAGCTCCTCGCCCTTCCCGGAGGTGCAGATGAACCCGTCCCCCGCGCGCCCGGCGTATTTGGCCACCGCGGGGCCGCCAGCGGCGATGTAGACCGGCACCCCGCCTTCGGGCACGTCATAGATGGAGGCGCCCTTGAGGCGGTAGTACTCGCCGTCGAAGTCGACGCGGTCGCCGCGCCACAGCTCGCGCATCAGCCGGACCGATTCGCGCAACCGCGCGAACCGTTCCTTGAACTCGGGCCAACTGCCCTGATACCCGGTGGCGATCTCGTTCAGCGCCTCGCCGGTGCCCACCCCGAGGAAAACGCGTTGGGGGTAAAGGCAACTCATGGTCGCAAAGGCTTGCGCGATGACGGCGGGGTTGTATCGAAAGGTCGGGGTGAGCACCGAGGTGCCCAGCTGGATCCGTTCCGTGCGCTCGCCGACGGCGGTCATCCACGCCAGCGAAAACGGCGCGTGCCCGCCCTCGTGGCGCCACGGCTGGAAATGGTCGCTGACAGTGGCGCTGTCCATGCCGTGAGCTTCGGCGGCAACGGCAATTTCGACGAGCTCACGCGGTGCGAATTGTTCGGCTGATGCTTTATATCCGAGTTTCAGTTGAGCCACTCGTCATTTCTACTCCCTATGCTCGCGACCCGCCGCGCCCGGCTTCGCCGCGCTTGCGATCGCTCCTACACTCGCGGGCATGGAGACTGAACTCGTTCAGATCACCGACATTGTTCACCTCGCGCGCGGTCACGCGGTCAACTGGACATTGGTCACCGACGACACGGGTGTGGTGTTGATCGACGCCGGATATCCCGGGGACCGTGACGAGGTGCTGGCCTCGCTGCGCAAGCTGGGCTATGGGCCCCCAGACGTGCGCGCGATCCTGCTCACCCACGCGCACATCGACCACCTGGGGTCGGCGATCTGGTTCGCCCGCGAGCACGGCACCCCGGTGTACTGCCATGCCGACGAGGTGGGGCACGCCAAGCGCGAATACCTTGAGCAGGTCTCGGTTTTGGATATCGCGCTGCGCGTCTGGCGACCTCGCTGGGCCGTATGGACGGCGCACGTAGTGCGCAGCGGCGGCCTGATCCGGGACGGGATACCGACCGCCCAGGCGCTGACCGCCGACGTCGCCGCCGGCCTGCCGGGCCACCCGAGGGCCGTTTTCACTCCGGGCCACACCAACGGGCACTGCTCATATCTGGTCGACGGGGTGCTGGCCAGCGGAGACGCGCTGGTCACCGGCCATCCGCTGATGCGACAGAGCGGGCCGCAACTGCTGCCGGCGATCTTCAGCTACAGCCAGGAGCGTTGCGTCCGCAGCCTGGCCGCGCTGGCCCTGCTGGAAACCGAGATTCTGCTGCCCGGCCACGGCGACGTGTGGCGCGGTCCTATCCGCGAGGCCACCCAGGCCGCTCTGAACAAAGCGGCGTCCTAGCCCGCTAGCCCAGGTGCTCGCGCAGCGTGTGTCCGGCATACTCCGTCCGGAACGCACCCCGCTCCTGCAGCAGCGGAACCACCCGGTCGACGAACTCGTCGAGGCCGTGCGGCGCCAGGATGAAGCCGTCGCAGGCATCGGCCTGGACATAGCGGTCGATCTCCTCGGCGAGGTGCGCCGGGGTGCCCACGAACTGCTGGCGACTGGTGACGGCGATGACCAGTTCGCGGATCGACAGGTTTTGGGCCTGCGCGCGGTCGCGGTATTGGCGCACCACCGCGGCCGAGTTCGCGATCGGATCGATAGCGGGTAGCGGGCCGTCCGGGTCGTACTGCGACAGGTCTCGACCCCATACCCGCTCCAGCATCGCGATGGCTGCGGCGCGGCTCACCTGCTGATAGCGGATGTGTCGCGCCCTGTCCTCCGCGTCGTCGGTGGTGTCACCGATGACGAAGGCCGTGGCCGCAAAGACCTTGAGCCGGTTCGGGTCTCGACCGCAGTCCTTCGCGCGGCCCTTCACGTCAGCGTAGTGGTGCCGCCCGTCCTGCACCGACGCGTGCAGGGTAAACAGGGCGTCGGCGTACCGGGCGCCAAAAGCGCGACCCTCCGCGGAGTCGCCAGCGTGCAACAGCACCGGATGCCCCTGCGGTCCCGCGGGCAGTGTCGCGAAACCCCGCACGTCGAAGTGCACACCCCGGTATTCGACGGCGCGGATGCCGTTCGGGTCGACGTAGACGCCGTCTTGCGCATCCGCCAGCACCGCACCCGGCGCCCAGCCGTCCCAGAACTTTCGCGCCGCGATCAGAAACTCCTCGAGCCGCTGGTATCGGTCGGCAGGGTCGAGAAAGGCGCCGCGCCGGAAGTTGGCACCGGTGAAGGCGTCCGATGAGGCGACAATGTTCCAGCCCGAGCGGCCGTCGGACAGGTGGTCCATCGTGGCGAATTGCCTTGCGACCTCGAATGGTTCGTTGAAGGTGGTGTCGATCGTCCCGGTCAGCCCGATCCGGTCGGTGACCCCCGCCAGGGCTGCCAGCACCGTGCAGGTGTCCAGCCGGCCCACCACGTCGAGGTCGTAGATTCGGTCGCGGTATTCGCGCCCTCGCGGCCCTTCGGCTAGGAGAAAATCGAACAGGCCACGTTCGGCGGTGCGCGCCAGGTGCACGAACGACTCGAATTCGACCGGGGAACCCACGCCCGGGAAATGCGCCGCCAAGTGAATCGGCTTGCGACTCAAGGGATCAGACCCCACCTTTGCGCGATGAGTTCATGCGAGCGCAACCGGTCCTGGTGCCGGTGGGTCACCGAGGTGACGACGAGTTCGTCGGCGCGTGTCAACCGTTGCAGCGCGGACAGCCGCTCCGCGACCTCATCCGGATCACCCACAAATTGGGTTTCCAGCCTGTCTTTCACCACGGGCAGCTGTTCCTCGGTGAGCGGCGGACAATCGTCGGGATCCGGATAGGGCACGGCGCCGACGCCGGTTCGGATGGAATACACCCACTGCCCGTAGCCCGCGGCCAGACGCCGAGCGGTGGCGCTGTCGTCGGCGACGACGATGTCGGCGGACACCACAACGTAGGGGCGTTTCAGCGCGGCCGACGGGACGAACGCATCGCGGTACGCATCGATAGCCTCCAGAGCGGTCGCCGGAGTGATGTGATAGCTTGCGACGAACGGAAGCCCCTGCGCCCCAGCAAGTCTGGCGCTTTGACCCTTGGTGCTGCCGAAGATCCACGGTGTCAGTCCGGATCCCTCGCCCGGTACCGCGTGCACGTCAAAACCCTGGACTTGGTATGTACCGTCCAGCATCGCGATGATGTCGGCGAGTTGCTCGGCGAAGTCGGGCACCACCGCCTCCGGTTGCTGAAGAATCCCCATGGTTGCTTGGACCCGCTCCGTGTCGAGGAGTCCGCGCAGGTCGAACGGCAGCGGGATCACCACACCGTCGACCTCGCGCCACTGCCGCGGCGTGCGGCCCTTGACCGACGGCTGCTTCGGCTTGAAGCCGCTGTCGCGACGTTGCCCCCGGCCGACGCCCAAGTCGATCCGGCCCGGATAGAAGGCCTCGAGCATGCCGAAACTCTCGACCACCGCGGTGACCGTCGTGTAACCCAACTGCACCGCGGCCGCGCCCACGCGAATCGTGTTGGTAGCGGCCGCGATTTGGCCGATCAACACGGCCGGCGCCGAGCTGGCGACGCCGACGAAGTGGTGCTCGGCGATCCAGTAGCGACGAAAACCCCACCGCTCGGCGTGCTGGGCCAGGTCGATGGTGTTGCGCAGCGCCGTCGCAGCGTCGCCACCCGCGCTGATCGGCGCCAGGTCCAGGATCGACAGCGGGACGGTCACCGCGGCACCGCCGCGTAGCGGTTGGGAGCCACCGGTAGGCGGAGTCGCTCGCGCAGGGTTTCACCGTCCCGGTAGCCGGTCCTGAACCGACCGGCTTTCTGCAGCAGCGGCACCACCTCGTCGACGATCACCGGCAGATCGGTGGCGTTGACCGCGGGCCGCAGCCGCGCGCCGTCGATGCCGAGGCGCTGCCAATCCAGCAGCATATCGACCAAATCCGGTGCACTGGTTGATATTACGAGACAGTCGGAACGAAAATCGGCGTCACCACCGAACGACACCACCACGTCGGCGAACACCTTCAGGCCGTGCACCTCGTCGAGGATGGCGCGCAGCCCGGCGGCATCCATCGGCGTGATGAAGACGACATCCGCGGTGGCTACCGCGAATTGGTAGGCCGGGCCCGCGTGGGCCAGTGCGGCCACCACGGGCTGGCCCTGCGGTGGCCGCGGCGTGATCGACGGCCCCTTGACCGAGAAGTACTTTCCGGTGAAGTCGATGTGATGCAGCTTGTCAGTGTCGACGTGGTGTCCGGCCACGTCGGGGCGCACCTCGTCGTCCTCCCAACTGTCCCAGAGCCGGCGCACCACCTCGACGAAATCCCGGGCCTCGGGGAACAGGTCGGCGGCATCGACGGTTCGGCGGCCGAACAGCACCGCCTCGTGCGTCGTCACACTGACCCGAGGCTGCCAGCCCGCCCGGCCGCGTGACACATGGTCAAGCGTGGCAATGGATTTCGAGATATGAAAAGGCTCGGTGTGGGTGACCGTGGCCACCGGAACCAGCCCGATGTGCCGCGTCGCCGGGGCGATGCGCGCCGCCACCAGCACGGCATCGCCGCGGCCAGCCAGGCGTTTGGGATCGATGCGTTCGCGACGGCCCGGTTGCGGCATCAGGCTGTCGTCGATGGTGAGAAAGTCGAGCAACCCCCGTTCGGCGGTGACGGCCAACTCAGTCCAGTAGCGGCCGCTGAATGGCGACGGCGCCCGGGTGACCCGCCACGCCTGCGGGTTCCAGCCGTATCCGTCCAGTGCGACGGCCAGGTGAAACATCATGCCAGCCCTTTTGCCAGTTCTTTGTGGAAGGCAACCGGAAACACTGGGCCCTCCGACGGCAGCGGCTCGGGCAGCCGGATGTATCCGGCCGCCTGATACAGCT
>Ga0213876_10000665_pt1 | contig 24591 bp, 26 predicted proteins | sample BarmaccomBMRX_R9_FD_160113 | JGI IMG/M metagenome (GOLD analysis project Ga0213876, IMG submission 160113) | Root-associated microbial communities from Barbacenia macrantha in rupestrian grasslands, the National Park of Serra do Cipo, Brazil - RX_R9 | ecosystem: Host-associated > Plants > Roots... | reverse complement strand
TATCGAAGGCATGCCGGTCGGAATCATCGCCAACAACGGCATCCTGTTTTCCGAAAGCGCGATGAAGGCCGCGCATTTCATCGAGCTGTGCTGCCAGCGGCGCATTCCGCTGCTGTTCCTGCAGAACATCGCGGGCTTCATGGTGGGCCGCAAATACGAAGCCGGCGGCATCGCCAAGGATGGCGCCAAGATGGTGACGGCGGTGGCCGGCGCGCGGGTGCCGAAGATCACCCTGATCGTCGGCGGCAGCTATGGCGCGGGCAACTACGGCATGTGCGGGCGGGCCTATAGTCCGCGCTTCCTCTTCACCTGGCCCAATTCGCGCATCAGCGTGATGGGCGGCGAGCAGGCGGCTTCCGTGCTTGCCACCGTGCACCGCGACGCCGACAAATGGTCGCCGGAGGACGCGGAAGCCTTCAAGGCGCCGATCCGCGAGAAGTACGAAGACCAGGGCAATCCATATTACGCCACAGCGCGGCTGTGGGACGACGGTATCATCGCCCCCGCCGACACACGGCGCGTTTTGTCGCTGGCACTATCCGCCTGCCTCAACGCCCCAATACCTGACACCAAATTCGGCGTTTTCAGGATGTGAGCATGAGCCTTTCCGATCTCGCCAGCATCGGCAATTTTGTCAGCGGCATCGCCGTCGTCGTCTCGCTAATTTATCTCGCGCTGCAGGTGCGGCATGCGCACAAGGCGCAGCGGGCGCTCATGCATCAGGCGCGCACGGAGCGCCTCATCAACGCCTGTCTCGGATCCATGCGAGGCGAAGTCGCCGAAATGGTGACGAAGATGGCAAACGGCGAAGAGATGTCGTCGCCGCTCGAGAAGCTACAGGCCTATTATTACATCCGCATGCAGATCGTCACGGTTGAAGATGCGTTGTGGCAGCACGACGCCGGGTACCTGGACAAGGATTCCGTCGACACGGCGATCCTGAACCTTCAGCGGGTGATGCAGCTTCCGGCGGCGCGTGCTGCATGGCTGATGCAGCGGCCGCAACTGCCGCCGGCCGTGCGCGAGCGCATGGACAAACTGTTGTCCGCGTCACTGGCTGCGGAGACCTGGGATTGGGCCGCCGACTACAAGGACGCGCAGGCTCGCGCGCTGGCCTCACATTAACAGTGCTTAGGATTGCGGTGACAGGATATAGAAACACCCATTCCGCACCGGCAAGTCCAGAAACTCTGTCCAGCATGAGCGTAAACTAGCGGTCACGCCCTACCTTACCGTCGCAAGCCGGGACGAAAGATGCGCGGGTTCTTCACGCGGCGATCGACACTGCTGCTTGCCGGCGCGTCGCTGGTGCTTGTCGCCATCAAGCTGCTGTTTCAATTCTATCCCGGCCAGTACCCGATCAAGTCGCAGGCGGCGGCGTTCAGCTGGCCGCTGGTCGGCGGCATTCTCGTATCGGCTTTCTAGGGCTTCTGGCTGACCGCGCGGCGCGTTTGCCGGAGCCGCTGGCGGATCCCGCGCGCGACCGTAGCGGCCTCTGGATCGCTATCGAAACCGGAATCCTCTACGGCATCGTCACCATCGGGATGTCCATCTGGCATCCATCTAGCAGCCCGCTATCCAGCGGTGGCTGGGAGCACGTGCTGCTACCTTGGTCGATTCCGTTCTACACCTTCGGCGCGATCTTCCTCGAGTACCTCCTGAGGCTCGGCGCGCTGTGCATCGCGTTCTGGCTGCTGCATGTCTTGGTATTCCGCCGCCGCTTTCGCCAGCCGATTTTCTGGAGTCTGGCCGCCATCGCAGCGCTGTACGAGATCTGGCCGTACATCATTATCGACATTCATGCGCAGCGCTGGGGCAGCGTCGCGCTCTCCGCGATCGAGCCGCTATATGTGTCGAACGTGTTCGAGGGGTGGCTGCTGTGGCGCTACGGCTGGTTCACGCCGATCGTCTTCCGCCTCGCGTTCTACCTCGTCTGGCACATTCTGTTCGGCGGCTTCGCAGGCCCGCTCTTCGGTCACTAGGCCGCGTCAACGGAACGGATTTCGGATCGTCAGGCCTTCAATCCTTTGGCCGTGGTGCAGGTCTTCGCTGTAGAAGGTGCGGCAGCGGGCCTCCAGCGCGCTCGCCAGCAGCATCGAATCGTAAATCGAAAACCGGTACCGCTCGGCAATATCGAGGCCACGTTCGTGTGTGGCTAAGTTCAACTCTCTGACCACAAGAAATCTCCGCAGTGTGCTCAGGAGTTCCTTGATCTCCGGGATGTGCATTCCGAATTTCTTTTTCGCCACGTTCGCAAATTCGCTTAGGACCTGCACGCTGATCACGCCGCCGCCACTCGCGAGCGCGAAGCTGTGAGAGGCTCTGACTTGATCGGCGGATAGGATATACAGAAGCACGTTCGAGTCGAAAAAGGTGTCAGCGCTCATTCGCTTCTTCGCGATCGAATTTGAAGCCGACGGGCATGCGGCCGCGATATTTCCGCAGGACAGCTAGCGCCTCTTCGATCCGGCGGTCCCGGTCGATTGCAACTGCGCGCGGATTGTCCGCCGCTATGGCGACATCGTCGCCTTCCTGAAGCCTCAGCGCGTCCACGACGTCCTTTGGCAGACGCACGCTCAGGCTGTTGCCCCATTTGGATATCTGCATCGCCGGTTCTCCTCGCCTAACCTATCTTCCAGCCTGGTGGCAGCTTGCCTTCGTATTTGCGCAGGCGCGCGCGTATGGCGCGGGATAGGGGCTTCTTTTTCTTCCCGGTATCTAGATCGGCACGTCTGATGTCGATTTGCTGGCCCGCTTTGAGTTGCAGGATATCGACAATTTCCTTGGGGAACCGGATCGCGAGGCTATTGCCCCATTTGACGACCTTCACCATTTTATGGACGTGCCTATGAGATACATCGGAAGATGTATATCATCGAAGGCAAGAAATCAATCTAACTATTCCTTCCGCCGTCATCGCCCGGCTTGTCCGGGCGACCCAATTTTCCCGCTCATGCAAAGCAAGACATGTCACCCGGATCGCGCTGTTCCGCGCGCCCGGGTGATGACGGCAGAGTGTGTTGTCTAACTGCCGGCCCTAACAGTGCGGGGCGATCTTCAGCAGCTCGACGCTGAACACCAGCGGCGTGTTGGGCGGGATGGTGCCGTCCGGCGTGCCGCGCGCGCCATAGGCGATGTTGGAGGGAAGCGTGATCTCCCACATCTCGCCCACCGTCATCATCTGCAAAGCCTCGGTCCAGCCGGGGATCACGCCGTTCACCGGAAACGAGATCGGCTTGCCCGGCGGCGACTGGTCGAAGGTGCGGCCGTCGATGAAGGTGCCCTTGTAGTTGACGGTCACGCAATCCGTGCCGCCCGGCTTCTGCGTGCTGCCGCCCTTTTTCCCCATGGCCTTGTGCTGCAGGCCGCTGGCCGTCACCTTGACCCCCGGCTTCTTCGCGTTGGCCGCGAGATAGTCGCTGTTGGCGTCCGCAAGGACGGAACTGGTCATCAGGGCCGAGGCAAGCACGGCAAGGCTCATCATACGCATGGGTCTGCTCCAAAAATGGCAGGCGCTTGTGGCACAATCGCCCGGTTGAAGCGATAGCTGCCCGGCACGATTGTGCGTTCTCCGCCCGGCGCCGAAAAAGCGTTTGCGATCAAGGGCAAAAATAAATCCATCTACCACCGCCAAAACGGCTTTACACTCGCGCTCATGATTGACAGCGAAACATTTCCTTCTGCCGTCATGGCCGGTCGGGCACGGCCAAGACCATGGAGTGGAAAGCGATGCACGCGAATGCGCGGAGTCTGTACTTCGAATGCTCCCGCATTGCACAAAGCACAACATCTGGTGCGGCTTGGTACAGCGAAAGCAGAGGGGGGTGGCCCCACTTACCACCAAACAAAACGAACAATTCCGGGTAAGGGGGGAGGGTATGGCAAGAATCGAGAAAACAACCTCAAGGCAATTACTGCATCAGATCAATGGCTTGCGGGAGTACGATGTTCGCTAAACTTCTCATAGCCAATCGAGGCGAGATCGCGGTGCGGGTGATGCGCACCGCCAAGCGGCTCGGCATCTCCACCGTTGCTGTCCACTCCGATGCCGATGCCCATGCCCTGCATGTGGCGATGGCGGACGAATCCGTACGCATCGGCCCGCCGCCGGTGCGCGAAAGCTACCTCAAGGCTGACGCCATCCTCGCTGCCGCCAAGCAAACCGGCGCCGAAGCCATTCACCCCGGCTACGGCTTCCTCTCCGAGAATGCGGAGTTCTCGGAAAGCTGCGCCGCGGCCGGCATCGTGTTCGTGGGCCCGCCGCCGTCTGCCATTCGCGCCATGGGCCTCAAGGATCAGGCGAAGGCGCTGATGGCAACAGCTGGCGTTCCGGTGGTTCCCGGCTATCTGGGCGAAGACCAATCGCCCAAGCGGCTGGCGGAGGAAGCCGAGCGCACCGGCTATCCCGTTCTCATCAAGGCGGTAGCCGGCGGCGGCGGCAAGGGTATGCGCCGCGTGGACACGAAAGCAGAGTTTTCCGCTGCACTTGAAGGCGCCAAACGCGAGGCGGCGTCGGCGTTCGGCGACGACCGCGTCCTGATTGAGAAATATGTTTCCCGTCCGCGCCACATTGAGATGCAGGTGTTCGCCGACAATCATGGCAACGCCGTGCATCTGTTCGAGCGCGACTGCTCGCTGCAGCGGCGCCACCAGAAGGTGATCGAGGAGGCGCCTGCGCCCGGCATGCCGGTCGCGATGCGCGCGCGGATGGGTGAGGCCGCTGTGAAGGCGGCACAGGCAGTCGGCTATTCCGGCGCCGGCACGGTGGAGTTCATCGTCGATGCGTCGGAGGGGCTAAAGGCGGACCGCTTCTGGTTCATGGAAATGAACACGCGGCTGCAGGTGGAGCATCCAGTGACCGAGGCCATCACCGGACTCGATCTGGTGGAGTGGCAGCTGCGCGTGGCATCCGGCGAAAAGCTGCCGCTCGCGCAGGATGCAATTCGGTTGAACGGTCACGCGGTGGAAGCACGGCTGTATGCGGAAGACCCGCAGCACGATTTTCTTCCGTCCACTGGCACTCTGGAACGCCTGCATCTGCCGGATAATTTGGTGCGCGTGGATTCCGGCGTGCGCGAAGGCGACGCGGTGACACCGTTCTACGATCCGATGATTGCCAAGGTCATAGCGCATGCGGAGACGCGCGAGGCGGCCGCGGTGAAACTCGCGCATGCGCTGGAAGAGACCCAGATCGCCGGACTTCGCACCAATAATGCGTTTCTCATTCGTGCGCTGAAGCATCCGGAATTTCTCAGTGGTGAAATTGATACGGGGTTCATTCCGCGCCATCAGGCCGAACTGATCCCACCGAAAGCTGAACCGCCGGAACACCTCACTGCGCAAGCAGCACTGTTCCTGGTGCGCGAGCGCGAACGCGCGCACCAATCGCAGGATCCCTGGGATCGGGACGACGGATTCCGTCTGGTGGGCGAAGCACTGGAATCAGTCGATTTCGTGATCGCCGGCAAGCGAAAATCCGTGCAGCTGGTGCATCGTCATGACGGCAGCCTCGAAATTGTTGGCGAAAGGATTGCCAGCGGTTCGCACGTCAACGCCATGCAGACGACGTCAGGCGACATCGCCGTGTTCGAGCGGGGCGAGACATGGATGTTGCCGCTCTATGATCCCTTTGCAGCAGCGGATATTGGCGGAAGCTCCGCGGACCGCATCAGCGCACCCATGCCCGGCAAAGTCATTCAGGTGCTGGTGCGCCCCGGTGAAGCGGTGAAGCGCGGTCAACCGCTGGCCGTTCTCGAAGCGATGAAGATGGAGCACACCCTGTCGGCCTCCGCGGATGCGCAAATCGAAAGCGTGGACGTGTCGCCCGGCGATCAGGTCAACGAGGGCGCGATCATCGTCCGGTTCGCGACGGAGAAATCCAAAGCGGCATGACCTTGCATCTCATCAAGCTGTGCGTCGGCTGCGATTCCATCGATGACCTGGTGGATTGGCAGGAACAGCGTCTCGCCGAACTCAAGAAAAAGCGTAAACCGCTTGAATTGATTCACGTCACCCGCATGATGCCCAAACGCGGCGACGAACTGCTCAAGGGTGGTTCGCTCTATTGGGTGATACGCGGACAAATCGCGGTGCGCCAGCGATTGCGAGAATTGCGCGCTGTTACGAAGAACGGCACGACGCATTGCGGGCTGGTGTACGAGCCGGAACTGGTCCACGTGATCCCGCGTTATTGCCGCCCGTTTCAGGGCTGGCGCTACCTTGCCGCCAAGGATGCTCCCACTGATGCGCGCATGGTCAAAGGCGGCAAGCGCCTCCCGCCGCAACTCCGGGCCGAACTTGCGGCGCTGGGATTGCTGTAGGTCAGACCGCCAAGTTGTCGATCAGGCGGGTGGTGCCGATTTTGGCGGCGGCGAGGATGCGGGCGGGGCGGTCGAGCGTTTCGATATGTGCCAGCGTTTCGGCATCCCGGACCGCGACGTAGTCGACGCCGCTGAAGCCGGCGCGGAAGAGGGCCTCGCGGCCCTCGATCTCGAGTGCGGCGACGCGTTCGCCTTGTTGAACCTTCTTATTAATGTCTCGAAGTACGATATTGAGCTGACTGGCAATTTTGCGTTCGTCGAGCGATAGGTAAGCGTTACGGGAGGACATCGCTAGGCCATCTGGCTCGCGCATTGTTTCGCCGGCCAGGATCTCGAGGGGCAGGCCGAGATCGGTGACAAGGCGGCGAATCACCAGCAGCTGCTGATAGTCCTTTTCGCCGAAGGTGGCTTCGTCCGGCATCACCGCGATCAGCAGCTTGGCCACCACCGTCGCGACACCAGAAAAAAAGTGCGGCCGGAAATCGGATTCCAGCCCCAGCGCCGGTCCCCCAACCTCAATGCGCGTGGCAAAGCCGTCCGGATACATCTCCCCCACAGATGGAGCGAACACCACATCAGCAAGGCCGCCGAGCTTGGCGCAATCCGATTCGAACGTTCGCGGATAGCGGGCAAAATCCTCATTTGGCCCGAACTGCGTCGGATTCACGAAGATACTCACCACGCTCAGTCCACTGCGCGCCCGGCTTTCGCGTACAAGGCTCAAATGCCCGTCATGCAGCGCCCCCATGGTAGGAACCAGCCCGATCCGCTGACCTTCTTTCCGCGCCGTTGCAAGACGCGCCCGCAACTCGGCAACGGTGCTGACAATGTCCGGCTGGCCGCCCATGCCGTCACATTAGCGCGGGAGCGCGTCCAAGGGCTAGAAATCAGGGCTACTTTCCAGCACACAGCCCGCCATGAACAGTTTCCGTAAGGCTATTTCCGACGCCTTCCTCGCCGATGAAGACAGTTTCGTCGAAGGCCTGATACCCAAGGCGCGCCTCTCACCCGCTGAGCGCTGTGCTACGGAAGCGCTCGCCCGTGAACTCGTCACCCGCATCCGCTCAGCCAAGGACAAGGGCAGCGGCATCGATGCTTTCACCCAGGAATATGCGCTCTCCAGCGAAGAGGGCGTGGTGCTGATGTGTCTGGCCGAGTCCCTCCTTCGGGTACCCGACGCTGCCACCGCCGACCGGCTGATTAAGGACAAGATCGCGTCAGCCGACTGGTCACGCCACAAGAACAAGTCGGACTCGTTGTTCGTCAATGCCTCGACCTTCGCGCTGATGCTCACCGGGCGTGTGCTGGCACTGGATGAAACCGCGAAATGGGACCTTCCGGGTATCTGGAAAAAGCTGGTGGCGCGCTCCGGCGAGCCTGTAATCCGCAATGCCGTGGCCTACGCCATGCGCATTCTGGGGCGGCAGTTCGTGCTTGGCCGTTCGATCGAGGAGGCCCTGAAACGCGCTCGGGAGCATTCGGATCAAGGCTATCGGTTCTCGTTCGATATGCTGGGCGAGGCCGCCTTCACCAGGCACGATGCCGCGCGGTACTACGCATCCTACCGCGATGCGCTGGCGACGATTGCGCACGCGTTCCCCGATCGCGGCGAACCGGTATTCGAGCGCCCCAGCATCTCGGTGAAGCTGTCGGCGCTGCACCCGCGCTACGAATGGCTCAAGCGCGAGCGCATCATGGCCGAGTTGCTGCCGCAGTTGGTGGCGCTCGGCGCGCAGGCACGGGCCGCCAATCTGGCGCTTACCATCGACGCCGAAGAAGCCGAGCGCCTCGACCTAATGCTCGACGTTTTCGAGGCGATGGGAGAGGCGCCGGAGCTGCGCCGCTGGAATGGCCTGGGACTCGTCGTGCAGGGCTACCAGAAGCGCGCGCTGCCGGTGATCGCCTGGTTGGCCGATCTCGCCAAACGGCAGGATCGGCGAATTCCCGTACGCTTGGTGAAAGGCGCCTACTGGGACACCGAGATCAAACGCGCGCAGGAATTGGGGCTGGCCGACTATCCGGTGTTCACGCGCAAAGCCGCGACCGACACCTCATATCTGGCGGCAGCCCGCGCGCTGTTTGCGGCCGGCGACTCGATCTATCCGCAATTTGCCACCCACAATGCGCACTCGCTTGCAGCCGTGCAGGTGTTCGCCGCCGAGCGCGCGGATTTTGAGTATCAGCGCCTGCACGGAATGGGTGAAGCGTTGCACGGCCTATATCGCGATATCCGCAAGGACTCTGGTGGCGCCGGCACGCGCATCTACGCGCCAGTCGGCACTCATGAGGACCTGCTCGCCTATCTGGTAAGGCGCCTGCTGGAGAACGGCGCCAACACTTCGTTCGTAAACCGTTTGGCCGATGACGACGCGCCGATCGAGGAAATCATCGCCGATCCGGTCGAGCGGTTGCTGACGAAACATCCGCTCCGCAATCCGAGTATTCCAAAACCGGTCGAATTGCTTCCCGACCGGAAAAACTCTTCCGGGTTCCTGTGGAGCGATCCGGCGATAGCGGCACCAATCGAGGAAGCGATGCATGCGGCGCTCAGGAACCCGCAAACCGCGGGACCAATCGTTTCAGGAAAAGAACCAACGCATCTCAAGCATCCGGTGTTCGATCCTTCGGATCGCAGACGCCAAATCGGCGAAGTTTCCGAAGTCACCGATGACGACGTAAAGGCCGCGCTGGAAGCCGCGTGTGGCGCGCAACACGAATGGAATTCGCTGGGCGGCGATGCGCGGGCCAAAATCCTGGAGCGCTCCGCCGATTTGTTCGAGGAAAACCGCACGCACCTCATGGCGATTGCGGTGCGGGAAGGCGGCAAGACCTTGCAGAACGCACTCGGCGAAGTGCGCGAAGCTGTCGACCTGCTGCGCTACTACGCCCATCAGGCCCGCGCGAAATTCGAGCAGCCGATTCAGCTACCGGGCCCCACCGGCGAGTCCAACGAGCTATCGCTGCATGGCCGCGGGCCTTTCTTCTGCGTGGCGCCATGGAATTTTCCACTAGCAATCTTCGGCGGGCAGGTGGCCGGTGCGCTTGCCGCTGGTTGCACTGTACTTGCGAAGCCGGCAGAGCGCACGCCACTGATCGCGGCAGCGGCCATTCGGCTGATGCATCGGGCCGGCGTGCCGGAAGAGGCGCTGCACCTGTTGCCCGGCCGCGGATCGAAGATCGGCCGCATCGTGTTGTCGGACAACCGTCTCGCGGGCGTCGCCTTCACCGGCTCGACAGAAACAGCGGTCACCATCAATCGTGCACTGGCCGCACGCGACGGGGCGCTGCCCGCCATCGTCGCCGAAACCGGCGGCATGAATGCCATGATCGTGGATTCCACGGCGTTGCCGGAGCAGGTGGCGCGCGACGTGAACGCCTCTGCGTTCGACAGCGCCGGCCAGCGCTGCAGCGCCCTGCGCGTGCTGTTCCTGCAGGACGATACCGCGGACAAGATGCAAGAGATGATCCTGGGCGCGATGGACGAGCTCACGCTCGGCGATCCGTTCGAACTTTCCACCGACATCGGCCCCGTGATCGACGAACAGGCGCGCGACGGTTTGCAGCAGCACGCCGACAAGATGACACAAGAGGCAAAGCTGTTGCGCAAGCTACCCGTGGATGTCTCGCTGAAAGACGGCGTGTTCTTCCCGCCGCATGTGTTTGCCATCGAGTCCATCGGTCAGCTGAAGCGGGAGGTGTTCGGGCCGATTCTGCATATCGTCCGCTATTCGGCCGACCGCCTTGGCGAGGTGTGCGATGCCATCAACGCCACGGGATATGGGCTTACGCTAGGCATCCACAGCCGCATCGACGACACGGCAAAATTAATCCGCGACCGCGTGCAAGTGGGCAATGTGTATGTGAACCGCAACCAGATCGGCGCCGTGGTGGGCGTGCAGCCGTTTGGTGGCGAGGGCCTATCCGGTACCGGCCCAAAAGCCGGCGGGCCGCACTACCTGCTGCGGTTCGCGCTGGAGCGCACCTACACCGTCAACACCACCGCTGCCGGCGGCAACGCGTCCCTCCTCGCTGGCGGGGCCGGCGACGGGATTTGACCCTGACTTCAATCGCGTCGCGCGCCTGAAGTGAATACAATGCAAAGCGAGTCGCAGTTGGGCGGTTAACGCGTGGCCCATGTCATCGTGTTCGGGAACGAGAAGGGCGGTTCGGGGAAGACCACCGCCGCCGTTCATGTCGCTGTGGCGCTGGCACGAGAGGGACGCCGCGTCGGGATTATCGATCTGGATGTACGGCAGAAGAGTTTTAGCCGTTATTTGGAAAACCGCACTGCCTGGCAAGCCAGAAGTAGCGGCGACCTGTTCTCACCGGAACTTATAGAACCGAGTAATTCAAATAACTTAAAAGACGTTCTGGAAGCGTTTTCTCAGCAGTTGGACGAGGCGGCGCAGAGGTTCGAATTTCTGCTGATCGACACGCCCGGCGCCGATACCCCGCTCTCCCGCGCCGCTCACGCAGCAGCCGACACGCTGGTGACCCCCCTCAACGACAGCTTTGTCGATTTCGATCTGTTCGCGCGCATCGATCCGACCACGTTCGAGATCAAAGGCCCGAGCGTTTACAGCGACTTCGTCTGGGATTGCCGCAAGCGTCGCCTCATGGCGAAAAAACCTGCTCTCGACTGGATCGTCATGCGCAACCGCGTGGCTGCTACCGAGGCGCGCAACAAGAAGCGGCTGGCGGATGCCGTTTCCACCTTGGCGCAGCGAATCGGCTTTCGGGCCATCAAGGGCTTTGGCGAACGGGTGATCTTCCGGGAACTGTTCCCCATGGGTCTGACCATGCTCGACTTGCCACAGCCGGGCCTGAGCGTGTCGCTCTCCATGTCCACGCTTGCCGCGCGGCAGGAGGTCCGTGAGCTGGTCCACGCCCTTGGCCTTCCGCAACCTGCCCGGCAACCCGTGTCGCTGGCTGGGTAGGCTTGGAATTTCATCTCCGAATGCCGAGATTCATGTGAACGGAGGGATCATGGCGAATCTGCCCGTCAAACGTTCATCGTCCAAGGATATTGCCACGTTTCTCCATGCGGCGGCCCACACCCCAACGCTGGCACAGGTGAAGGGGAGGCTGATTTTTGCCGTGGACGCCACTATGAGCCGGCAGCTCACATGGGATGCGGCCACGGAAATTCAGAGCGAAATGTTCGAGGTCGCGCAATCCATCGGCGGGCTTGGCGTGCAACTCGTCTACTTCCGCGGACGGGGCGATTTCGAGGCTAGCGAGTGGACCACCACGCCGGCGGCGTTGGCGTCAAGGATGCGGCGGGTCGGCACGCGCAGCGGCTTTACGCAGCTTCGCCGGGTGCTGTTGCATGCGGCGCAGGAAGCCCGGCGGACCAGGGTTGGTGCGCTGGTCTATGTCGGCGATTCCTTCGAGGAAAACCCGGGTGTGGTCGCCAGCGAAGCAGGCGCGCTGGCGTTGCTTGGGGTTCCCGCTTTCATGTTTCATGAGGGGAACGATCCCAATGCGGCTGCAATGTTTCGCGAGATCGCGCGGCTCACGCACGGAGTCTATGCGCGTTTCGATTCCGGCGCGGCTCGGCAGTTGCGAGATCTTCTGCGCGCCGCGGCGGTTTATGCCGCGGGCGGCGGTGCGGCGCTCCACCGCTTCGCTGAAATGCAGGGTGGGGAAGTGTTGCGACTCGCGCGTTCCATCGGCACAAAACCCGAATGATCGATCTATTGATTGGCGCCGTCGCGCTGATCCTTGTTCTGATACTATTGCACGGCTTCACCCGCGCGGATCCCAAATCGCTGGCGAAAGGCTTGCGGTATTTGAGTGCCGGGGCGCTGGCGCTCGCAGCAGCGTTCTTTCTGGTGCGCGGGATTGTTCCCGCCGCCGTCCTGCTCGGGAGCGTGGCCTATGGGGTGTTTACCCAGGGTCGCATGTGGCCGGGCGGCTGGCCCCAGTGGCATTCCGCGGGTCCGCGAACGCAAGCCCGGCAAACCACGCGGGTCGCCACGGATTGGGTGGATATAGAACTCGATCACGACACCGGCGAAATGGGTGGGCGCGTGCTGAAGGGGGCATTCGCCGGCAAATCGCTGCACCGGTTGACCGATGATGAGGCGCTGCGATTTTACGGTGAGGCTGGTATCGCGGATCCGGAAACCGCGCGCCTGATCGAAGCGTGGCTGGATCGCCGCCTCGGCGCAGACTGGCGGATGAAGACGGGTGAGAAAACGGCTTCATCGGCACAAGGTCCGGGCAGCAGCTCAAGAATGACTCGCGACGAGGCCTTGCGCGTACTAGGCCTTTCCAAAGAAAGCAGCGAAGAAGAAATCCGCGACGCCTACAAGCGATTGATGATGAACCTTCATCCCGATCGCGGCGGCACCGATTACCTCGCTGCCAAGATAAACGAAGCCAAGGACGTGCTTCTCGGTTAGCGCGCCAGCGTCGCAGGGAAGCAGGTGTGGCCGTTCCGGAGAAGCCTCGTGCAGATCGAGCGTGCTTCCGCTTCGACGAAAGTTCCGAAGCGGGCGCGGAACATCGTTTTGCCATCAGTGCCGGTGAAAGGAACGATGATCCGGTCCGCCTGGGCGAACATGCCCATCGACCGTTGCGCATAGGCAGCAAGCTGGGCTCGCGCTGTCGGCACATCGCCAAACGCTCCGATCTGCACGGTCCAACTGCGATCCGCGAGGGCGGAAGTAGAACCGGCAACGAATCTCGCGGCCGTTGATGCGGGAGTCTGGCCAGCCATATTCTTATCCCGGGGAGACGGCGCGATCTGGGGCAGCGATGATGTTTGATAGCTCGCGGGGGGCATCGGGACAGCATTGTCGCGCGGCATGGGCGTGACGCTCGGAACGTTGGTATTAACCGGCGCAGATTTCGGGAAGCTCACCTGCGCAGGGGCCGACAACATCGCCAAATTCGTGGTATGGTTCGACGGCGGAACACCGGATGGTGCGGCGGTGCGGACGGGTTGCGCGCCAACCTGGGGCTTGGGCGGGGTCGTATTGATGATCTTGGCGATCTCGTCATCATCCGTCCGCGTTTCGGCGGCCTCTTCGTCCAGTTCTCCGCCACGCGACGCAACGGCGGCGTAGGACTGCATCGCGCTTTGCGGCGGCGGCTGGCTGCTGCCAAACTGGAACCCTGCGATCACCGGAGCGCTGGCAGAACTCTGGGCCACGCTCTGCCAAGGCACTTCGGCGCGCGCCACGAGCGCCGGTTGCATGCTGATCTGCGCGAACGTCCAGTCCAGCAACCGCATCATTTCCGCATCGCGTCGGCGCGCGGTGTAGCCGCCCATCACGACACCAATCACGTGTGCGCCGTTTCGCACGACAGAGGATACCAGATTGAATCCGGAGGCGTTGGTGTAGCCGGTCTTGATGCCATCCGTGCCGGCATAGCGGCCAAGCAGATTGTCATGACCCAGATGAACCCGGCCGCGATAGGTGAACCCGGGAAGCGAAAAATAGTGGAAGTACTGGGGGAAATCGTAGGCGAGGCGCCTTGCCAGAATGCCAAGGTCGGACGCTGTGGTAATCTGCCGGTCATCCGGAAGGCCGGAAGCGTTGTGATAGAACGTGTTTCGCATTCCAAGCTCGTGGGCCTTCTGGGTCATGAGCTCGGCAAAATGGGATTCGGTTCCACCGATCCCTTCCGCGATGGCGACGGCGATGTCGTTTGCAGACAGCACGACCGCCGCGCGGATGGCCATATCCACCGGCAGCCAATCGCCGGCCGGCAGGCCCAGTTTTGTCGGCTTTTGCCATGCCGCATGCTGGGAAATATAGATGGGCGAATTGAGCGTGACCTGCCCCTTCTTCAGCGCGTCGAAGAGAAGGTACAGGGTCATCATCTTGGTCAGGGACGCGGGATGCCGCTGGGCGGAGGCGTTCCGGCCGTATAGAACCCGACCTGTGCGGCCATCGAGAACCAGTTCTGCATCCTTGGCAGGATCCGTGGGTGTGCCCCAATCGACAGCTGCCGGCCGCCGGTATGCGGGATGCCAATTGCTGTGTGCGGTCTTGTGCCAGGTCTTGTGGGTTGGGGCGCGGTGATGGGAGCGGGCAAGGGCAGGTTGCGCCAGACAGACGATGGCCAGAAGAATCGGCGCGGCGAGGCGGACCCAATCGGGCCGAAAGCTGGAATCGCCGCGACCTTGTCCTCTCATACCCAACACCAAGCGATCCGGTTTGCGAAGCCCTCGAGAAGAATGCGACCAAAATTCGGCACTTTGCAACCCATTGAAGGCAAATTTACCTTATGTTACCGTTGTTTACCTTCCGTTAACGTTTGTTCGCCCCATCGGCTTCCTGCTTGATCCGGCAAAAGGCGTTAATCGCACAGGATCCCCTTGACAGGCGTTATGCTGCACTGCATATAACCCATGTTGCACTGCAACAGGGATCGCGAGGTGCGGACCCGGCGGTGCTCTTGGAAAGGATCATCCAATGGCAACGAAGATGAAGGCCGCCGGCGATCGTATGAAGGACGCGGCGGAAACGATGGCGATGAATGGCGCGGATGCCGTGAAGAACGGCTTCGAGAAGGCCGTGAAGGGCTACGACCAGGTGCTCGGCTTTGGCAAGGAGACCGTCGAGGCTTACCTGAAGGCCGCCAACGTGGCCGGCAAGGGCGTCGAGACCATGCAGAACGAGATGTACAGCTTCTCGAAGCAGTCGGTTGAAGAGACGCTGGCGGTGACCCGGGCGGTTCTGGGTGCCAGAACGGTTCATGAGGCGATCGAGATTCAGAGCGATTTCGCCAAGTCGGCCTTCGATACCTATGTCGGCCAGATCAACCGCATGAATGAGATCATGCTTTCGACCACAAAGGAAGCTTTCGAGCCCATCCAGGGCCGCATTCAGGCTTGGGCGGAAGTCGTTCAGACCGCTCGCGCGGCCTAAGTTTTTTACGACATCGTTCCGCGGTTCCTCCCCCCAAAGCGGAACGGTTTAGAAAGGGCTCGGGATTTCTCCCGGGCCCTTTCGCTTTGCAACCGGACGCCTATATGGGAATCTCGGCCCTGCCTGACGGGTTCGTCTCGGTGCCATTTTTCACCTTACCGGCAACACACTAGGGAGAAGCGCGACTTCGTGCTTATACTCTGCATCCGATGAGCGATGGGCACGATGACAAGACGGGCCAGAACAACGGTGCCGGAACCGGTGTCGCCATCAAAACGCGCCCGAAAACAAAGAAGCCAAGCCTCTACAAGGTTCTGCTGCTGAACGACGACTACACGCCAATGGAATTTGTCGTTCATATTCTGGAGAGGTTCTTCAATAAGAGCCGCGATGAGGCCGTGACCATCATGCTGCACGTCCATCGCAGCGGCGTCGGCATTTGTGGCGTGTTCACTTACGAGGTGGCCGAGACAAAGGTGGCGCAGGTCATTGAATTTGCCCGCCGCCATCAACATCCTTTGCAGTGTACCATGGAAAAAGAGTAGCGTTCGCGCATGCCGTCTCTTTCCCGCAGTCTCGAACAGGCGTTGCACCGGGCCATCAAGCTCGCAAGCGATCGTCATCATGAGTATGCGACGCTCGAGCATCTGCTGCTGGCGCTGGTTGATGATGGCGACGCGCAGCAGGTGATGAAGGCCTGCAACGTCAATCTCGACGCGCTGCGCGCATCGCTGCGAAAATATGTCGACGAAGAGCTGATCACGCTCGTCATCGAAGATGGCGAGGACGCCAAGCCGACGGCCGGGTTTCAGCGCGTGGTGCAGCGCGCGGTGCTGCATGTCCAGAACTCCGGACGCGATGAAGTGACGGGCGCCAATGTGCTGGTCGCGCTGTTCACCGAGCGCGAGAGCCATGCCGTCTTCTTCTTGCAGGAACAGAACATGACGCGGCTCGATGCCGTGTCCTACATCAGCCATGGCATCGCCAAACGCCCCGGCATGAGCCAGCAGAAAGCGGCGCGCGGTTCCGATGATGACGAAGACGGGCCTGACAAGCCGAACAAGCAGGGCACTGAAGCGCTCGAAGCTTACTGCGTCAATCTGAACGAAAAGGCGAAGTCCGGCCGCATCGATCCCTTGATCGGGCGCGACTCGGAAGTCGAGCGCACGATCCAGATCCTCTGCCGCCGGTCGAAGAACAACCCGCTATTCGTGGGTGATCCCGGCGTCGGCAAGACAGCCATCGCCGAGGGGCTCGCGCGCAAGATCGTCAAGCGGGAAGTGCCGGAAGTCCTGCGCGACGCAACCATCTACGCCCTCGACATGGGGGCCTTGATCGCGGGCACTCGGTATCGCGGCGACTTCGAGGAACGGCTGAAATCAGTCGTGAAGGAGCTGGAGGGCATCAAAGGCGCGATCCTGTTCATCGATGAGATACACACAGTGATTGGCGCGGGGGCCACGTCCGGCGGCGCCATGGATGCATCGAATCTGCTGAAGCCCGCGCTGCAGGCCGGCGTTCTGCGCTGCATCGGTTCGACGACCTATAAGGAATATCGCCAGTATTTCGAAAAGGACCGCGCCCTCGTTCGGCGCTTCCAAAAGATCGACGTCGCCGAGCCGACAATCCCGGATGCCATTAAAATCCTGAAAGGGCTGAAGCCCTATTTCGAGCAATATCACAAGGTTCGTTACACGGCCGAAGCGATCAAAACTTCCGTCGAGCTCGCTGCCAAATACATCAATGACCGCAAGCTGCCGGACAAGGCAATCGATGTGATCGACGAAGTCGGCGCCTCGCAGATGCTGTTGCCGGAGTCGCGCCGCAAGAAGGTGATCGGCGTGAGAGAGGTTGAAGAGATTGTCGCCAAGATGGCGCGCATTCCGCCCAAATCCGTCTCGAAGACCGATGCCGAGCAACTGCGCAATCTAGAGGAAGACCTGCGCCGCGTCGTGTTCGGCCAGGCCGATGCCATTCACGCGCTTGCATCCGCCATCAAGCTGGCGCGCGCCGGTTTGCGGCAGGCGGAGAAGCCGATCGGCTGCTACCTGTTCTCAGGGCCTACGGGCGTGGGCAAGACGGAAGTGGCCAAGCAACTGGCTTCTATCATGGGCGTGGAGCTGCTGCGCTTCGATATGAGCGAGTACATGGAGCGCCACACGGTCAGCCGCCTGATCGGCGCGCCACCGGGTTATGTCGGCTTCGATCAAGGCGGATTGCTTACGGATGGCGTGGACCAGCACCCGCATTGCGTGCTGTTGCTGGACGAAATCGAGAAGGCGCACCAGGATTTATTCAACATCCTTTTGCAGGTGATGGACCACGGCAAGCTCACGGACCACAACGGCAAAAAAATCGATTTCCGCAACGTCGTGCTCATCATGACCACCAACGCCGGCGCTTCCGATGCCGCGAGGGACGCTATCGGCTTTGGCCGCGGCAAACGCACGGGCGAAGACGAAGAGGCGATCAAGAAACTGTTCACGCCGGAATTCCGCAACCGGCTGGACGCCACTATCGGCTTTGCGCCGCTGTCGCGCGACACGATCGACCGCGTGGTGGAGAAATTTGTCCTCGAGCTGGAAGCGCAGCTCACCGATCGCGACGTGACCTTCGACCTCACGCCGGAAGCCACGCGCTGGCTGGGCGAGAAGGGCTATGATGATGCTTTTGGCGCGCGGCCGTTGGCACGCGTGATTCAAGACCACATCAAGAAACCGCTGGCGGACGAAATCCTGTTCGGCAAGCTGCGGGGAGGCGGCACCGTGCGTGTGCTGCTCGACCGCGAGGCAGACAAGCTGGTATTCGAGTTCGTCACCGACGCCGATGCCGCTGCCCGCCGTGCCCCCCGGGCGCTCCCCCCGCCCAGGAAGCCGAAGGCCGAAGAAGCGGTTTAGCTGTATCTTCGGAACCAAATGGTTGCGGCGGTGTTAGTCGCTGGGGCGTAAGGTGTTCTCGTGCTCGAATCGGTTGCATTCGCGGAGTCGTTGATCGAACAGGCCGTTGCCGCGCTTTCGGCGGGCGATGAGGGCTTGTGGGCGGCGCTGGATACGATCCCGGCCCCGCTTTACGTAACCGATGCCGACGGTGTCGTCCGCTACTTCAACCCAGCCTGCGTCGACTTTGCTGGCCGTACCCCGGTTGTCGGGCAGGACCGCTGGTGCGTCACCTGGAAACTCTACACCGAGGCGGGGGACGCTCTGCCGCATGACCAGTGCCCGATGGCCAAGGCAATCGTAGAACAACAACCGGTGCGGAATGTGGTCGCGGTTGCGGAAAGGCCCGACGGCAACCGCGTGACGTTCATGCCGTACCCGACGCCGCTATTTGGTCCGGATGGTTCCTTCCGCGGCGCCGTTAACATGCTGATCGACGTCACGGAACGCCGCCAGGCAGACTCCCTGCGCGCGCAGGCCGAGCGTTGTCGGCGGCTCGCGCGTTCGGTCGGCGACTCCCGGACGAATGAGGCGCTCCAGCTGCTTGCCGACGAATATGAGGACAAGGCCTCGCGGCTCGATTCAAGCTTCAACTAGCGTTTCGTCCACGTGCGAAAGGGTCCACCGGCGTTTGTCGTGCGGGGTCGTACGGATTCTTGAAGCGCAACACTTTCGCCAGATTCTTGCCGCGGATGATGTCGTTCGAGTGATAGGCGAGCCCCCAGGAATCGATCGACGACAGATCCGGGAAAATACAGGCTTCGAGTACGTCGCTCGCATCGCTTTTCAGCACCCAGCCGCCGCCGGCGGCGCTTATGCCGCCAAACAGATCACTGCCGCCCAATTGCGAGCAATAGCATGAAGCGGGATTGCCTTTGCAGCCATCGTTTAGCGTTTCCTTCGCATAGTAGGCGAGCGCAGCAAGCGTGGGCTTCTTCGTATAAAGCGTACTCAGGAACACATTGATCTGGCTGCCGTCCTTGGCGGTGAACTGGCAAAAATCGGCCTGCCCGGAGAGAACCAGCGGGTCGCTGCCGTTCGTGCCATATTCAGGAATGCGCGTCTGCACCACGCCGCCGTTCTCGACGCAGTACGCGGCGGCCTTCGCATCAGCCGCGTGAGATGCCGCCGGCAGGGCAAGTGAGATGGCAAGCGCAACCGCAGCGCTCCAAACGACCTTGATCATGGCTCGACCCTCTGTTTAATCGGCCATAGCTAATCAGGAATGCGGGAGTGCAGGAAGAGGCGTACAGTCGCGGCGTCGAGCGGGGATAAACGGCATGGCAGCAAAGGCTCAAACGGGATGGCAGCCCTCCATCAGCGAGGAGAAAGTAAAGGCGGCGACAGGGCGTGGCTGGATGGGCTGGTTCGTCATCCTCAATCGCGCGAACGGGAACGCTTTGCCGCACAAGGACGTCGCGCAAATCCTGTACGACAAAGGCTGCCCGGGCTGGTGGTCGCAGATGATCGCGGTCGAGTATGAACGCGCTCGCGGCGGGCGGAAGAAGAACGAACGTGAAGGCGGTACATTTGCCGTGAATGTCACCAAGGTGATGCCGGTCACTATCGCGAAGCTCTTCGCCGCGGCGACGAGCCCCAAGACACGCAAGGACTGGTTTCCGCCTGGGGCCTTCGAGGAAACCGCGAAGACGAAAGACAAATACTGGCGCGGCAAATGGAAGAAGGATCTCAGGCTTGAGTTCGGTTTCTACCCCAGGGGAGATGGCAAGGCGCAGATCGCACTTGAGATCAACCGCCTGCCGGATGCGGACGCGGTTGAGAAAGCGCGCGCGGCATGGAAGAAAGCCTTTTCGAAATTAACGACCTTATTGACGGCATGAAGATAACGGCAAAGCAATTGCTTGTTCAAGCTGCAGCGTGTGTGGCTCTGGTGATTTGCGGCTTCAGGATTTTCCAGGACATAAGAACTGGTCCGGATAGCGCCTTTGCTTACGTTGGCATTTTCGCAGTCGCAGGCGTGATGATTGCCGCCGCGTCGATGCAGAGGTCGAAGCAATACATTGTGCATCATCCGCGCAACGTCCGAATAGCTGGCGGTGTCATCGGGCTGCTCGGCGTTCTAGTGATGGCAGGGATTATCGCAGTAGCAGCATCGGGCAAATCACAAGTCGGAACAGGCCTTGACGTCTGGATCGGTTTGGGGCCGATTTTTGTGGGATTTATGATCTATCGGTTACCCGAAATTGCGACGCCAAAAAAAGAAACGACCGATTTTTTTGAATGGCTAAAGAAATAGCAATGCAGCTCCATCTTTCCTCCTGGCCGGAAATCGAAGCGTATCTCAAGACCTCGAAGGCCATTCTCATTCCCATCGGCTCGACGGAGCAGCACGGTCCGAACGGGCTGCTCGGCACCGACGCGTTGTGCCCGGAGATCATCGGCAAGCGCGCAGGCGACGAAGCCGGCATCCTGGTGGCGCCGACCTTCAACGTCGGCCAGGCGCAGCATCACATGGCGTTTCCCGGCACCATCACGCTGAAGCCCTCCACCATGATCGCGGCGATGAAAGATTGGGCAGAGAGCCTGGCGCGCCACGGCTTCGAGCGGCTCTATTGGCTGAATGGCCACGGCGGCAACATCAACACGATCAACGCCGCCTTCAGCGAAATCTATCACGGCATCAGCTTCGACCGCGTGGGCTCGAATAATCCGCCGTTGCGTTGCACCTTGCGCAACTGGTGGGAGCTGCCGGGCGTGATGGATGTCTGCAAGCAGCTGTTTCCGATAGGAGAAGGGCACCACGCCACGCCATCGGAAGTCTCGATCACGTATTTCGCATATCCCGAGGCACAGAAGCAGGTGGCGATGACGCCGAAGATCGCGCCGGTCGGTCCCATCTACGATGCGGAGGATTACCGCCGCCGTTTCCCCGACGGCCGCATCGGCTCCGATCCTTCGCAGGCCACGCCCGAAGCGGGCGGAAAGATCGTGGCCGCGGCGGTGAAAGCGGTGATTGCCGAATTCCGAAAGTTCGCCTCGGAATAGCGCTTAGCTATTGTCTGTCGGCGCGGTGAAACCTTCGATCTTGCGCACGATCAACTCATCGATTTCCAGCCGCCCAATGCGCGCTCTGCCGATGGACATCCGGCCGATCGCCAGCGCGCCGATAGCCAGGGCGCCGACGGCAAGGGCTCCGATCGCCAGCGCGCCGAGCGCGCTTGCGCCAACCGGCAGAGCACCGACAGCCAAGGTTTTCGCGCGGACAGAGGGCAGGGTTCGTTTGCGCATCGCCTTTTCGTCATACTGCAAGCGGCTTGACTCCGTAAGGGCGCGATCCGATGGATCATTCGATTCTGAGGAGAACGCCATGATCGACGGCGCGCATGTCATCATCTATTCGAAGGACGCGGAAGCCGACAAAGCATTCTTCCGTGACGTATTGGAATTCGGGCATGTGGATGTCGGGCACGGCTGGCTGATCTTCAAGCTGCCGCCGTCCGAAGTGGCCGTGCATCCGGCCGACGAGAACGGCACGCACGAACTCTATCTGATGTGCGACAACCTCAATGCCGAGATGGCGCGGCTGAAGCAGGCCGGCGTGGATTGCGAAGCGCCGTCTGCGCAGCCCTGGGGGACGCTCACGCATCTTACTCTGCCCGGCGGTGGCAAGCTCGGCCTGTACCAGCCCCGGCATGCGAGGCCGTGACGCTTAGATCGAGTGACACGCAGGATCGGCCGGTAGCAGCGCAGACGTTGCAAGCTCATTTCGCTCAGACTCGCTAATCAGCCCTGCACTGGCGAGGGCATATGGGAGGCTGCGAGTAATGAGTGACCACAGTTCTTGATGTATCTTGTCCTTTTGCTCAGCGCTTAACGCGGTTTCTGTATCCGCCCACATCGAGTTCGGGCACATCTCCCAGGCAGGGGAGAAACCGGTTATGTATCCGTGATCCGGAAGGCGGCCAGTGCCGAATTCGATTCTCTCTCCGGATTTGGCGTCGAAAATGCCGACAGCGTAGGCAGAGGCAAAGATTGTGCTAGGGCCGTGGAAAAGGAAACCGGCTTGATGGGTGACCTCTAGTTGGTTCGCGACCAGGGAGTCTGTGGCATTCGGATATATGACGATTATCGCATCCACATCAGGCGCAGGCGACATTGAGCGGATGTGCGTTCCAATATTGTCCGGAAGCGTTTCCCTAAAGCTCGATTTAACTCCTGAAAAGGCTTGAAGGTTAACGCCGCTTTTGATGATCAGACGCTTTTTGAGGGCGTTAGTCACGAAATTGCGTATGTCTTCATCCAGTTTCCACTCGCTGTTCAGTTTGTAGTCTTCATAGTCAAACTTTGTCATCCCGAGCGTTTGCATGTCGACCTGGTTTCCGAGAATTGAAACGACAGCAGCCGATCGGATTGCCGAGAGTTGTTGCTTAGAGTGGGCGCTGTTCGCCCATAAGCCGGACAGAACCGTCAAACCGAGGCTGAGCACAGAAAGAGCCCGATGACCTACCTTCATGTTCGCGTATCCTTTTTTTCGTGCCTAGTAGGCCCACGGTTGGAAGTCCAGTTTTTGTTGACTTTGTAGATACGACGTTCACACTGCATAAATCCCAGGGGCGTGCGAGAGCGCTGAGATCAGGCCAGGTGGCCTGAGTCCCTTTGAACCTGATCCGGATCACGCCGGCGTAGGGAGAGGCGAATGAACAAACCCATCCTGCATCCCAAGTCTGTCGAGATCACACGCGGACCGCTGCCGGGCTCGCGGAAGCTCTATGTGGACGGCGTTCCTTTCCGCGAAGTGGTGCTTTCCGGCGGCGAGGCGCCGGTGCGACTATACGATACGTCCGGTCCGTACACTGACAATGCTGTAGAGATCGAAATAGAGCGCGGCCTGCCCTCGAAACGGCGGGACTGGATTTTCGCACGCGGCGATGTGGAGGAATACGACGGCCGTGCTGGCAAGCCGGAGGACGACGGGCTGAAGCGCGGCGAGCTCTTGTCGGTGCCGCAGTTCGATCGGGCAAATCGCCAGCCGTTGCGCGCGAAGCCCGGCAAGAACGTTACCCAACTGCACTATGCACGCCAAGGCATCATCACCGAGGAAATGCGTGCCATCGCGGCGCGCGAGAACCTCGGCCGCAGCGCGCTCGCCGACGGCAACAGTTTCGGCGCCAATATTCCGGATCACGTGACGCCGGAATTCGTGCGCGACGAGGTGGCGCGGGGCCGCGCCATCATACCCGCCAACATCAATCACCCCGAAACCGAGCCGATGATCATCGGCCGCAACTTCCTCACCAAGGTGAACGCCAACATCGGCAACTCCATCGTCACATCCGGGGTCGCCGAGGAAGTGGAGAAAATGGTGTGGTCGATCCGCTGGGGCGCCGACACGGTGATGGATCTCTCCACCGGCCGCCACATCCACACCATCCGTGAATGGATTATCCGCAACTCGCCGGTGCCGATCGGCACTGTGCCGATCTATCAGGCGCTGGAGAAGGTGGGCGGCATCGCCGAGGAACTCACCTGGGAGACTTACCGCGACACCCTCATCGAGCAGTGCGAGCAGGGCGTCGATTATTTTACCGTGCATGCCGGTGTGCGGCTCGCGCACATTCCGCTGACCGCGGAGCGCGTGACCGGGATCGTGAGCCGCGGCGGCTCGATCCTAGCCAAATGGTGCCTCGCGCATCACCGCGAAAATTTCCTCTACACGCATTTCGAGGACATCTGCGAAATCTTGAAACAGTACGACGTATCGTTCAGCCTCGGGGACGGCTTGCGTCCGGGTTCTACAGCGGATGCGAACGACGCGGCGCAATTCGCGGAGCTGGAAACGCTCGGCGAGTTGAACCGGATCGCGCAGAAGCACGAGGTGCAGGTGATGATCGAGGGCCCCGGCCACGTGCCGATGCACAAGATCAAGGAGAACATGGACCGCCAGCTCGCGGTTTGCGACGAGGCGCCATTCTATACGCTAGGGCCGCTCACCACCGATGTGGCGCCCGGCTACGATCACATCACCTCCGCTATCGGCGCGGCGATGATCGGCTGGTTCGGCACGGCGATGCTTTGCTACGTCACGCCGAAGGAGCATCTGGGTCTTCCGGACCGCGATGATGTCAAGCAAGGCGTCATGGCCTACCGCATCGCCGCGCATGCGGCCGATCTCGCCAAGGGCCATCCGGCCGCGCGCATCTGGGACGATGCGATGAGCAAAGCGCGCTTCGAATTCCGCTGGCGCGACCAGTTCGCGCTGGCGCTCGATCCCGAAACCGCGCAGCTCTTCCACGACGAGACGCTGCCTGCGGACGGCGCCAAGGTCGCGCATTTCTGCTCGATGTGCGGGCCGAAATTCTGCTCGATGAAGATCAGCCAGGAAGTGCGCGATGCGGCGCGCGGCCAGAACGACACGCTCTCAACCGCCGAAATCCGCGCCGCCATGGCGAAGAAGGCGGAAGAATTCCGATCCAGCGGCGGCGAGATTTA
>Ga0213876_10000664_pt1 | contig 24620 bp, 18 predicted proteins | sample BarmaccomBMRX_R9_FD_160113 | JGI IMG/M metagenome (GOLD analysis project Ga0213876, IMG submission 160113) | Root-associated microbial communities from Barbacenia macrantha in rupestrian grasslands, the National Park of Serra do Cipo, Brazil - RX_R9 | ecosystem: Host-associated > Plants > Roots... | reverse complement strand
GCTCGACACCATCGCCTTGAGGGTTCCCGCTCATCCCGTGGCACGCGCACTCCTTGCTTCGAGCGAGCTCGCGATCGCGTCGCCAAGCGCCAACCGGTCCGGTCATGTGAGTCCGACGACTGCGCACCATGTCGCCGACGATTTCGGCGCGCGTGTGGATTTCATTCTGGATGGCGGGCGGACGGCCCATGGCATCGAATCCACGGTTGTTGGCTTCGCGGGAGATAGCGCAGTCTTGCTTCGGCCAGGTGCGGTTGTGCGTGAAGACATCGAAGAAATCGCCGGCGCGCTTGGCGCTTTCGGGCCCGATCGTGTTTCGTCCCCGGGGCAACTCGCTAGCCATTATGCGCCTCAAACACCCTTGCGCCTGAATGCCGATGCCGTGCTGCCGGGCGAAGTCCTGCTGGCGTTTGGGCCAAGGGTCTCGGATACGGAGGGGATCGTCCGCAATCTCAGCCGGTCAGGCGATCTGAAGGAAGCGGCGGCGAATCTGTTCGCCATGTTGCGCGAGTTGGATGTGAGCGGCGCTCAATGCATTGCCGTGATGCCGATTCCCGATCACGGACTGGGTGAAGCCATCAATGACCGCCTGCGCCGCGCAGCCACACCGGTGACGGCCGCATGACGGTTGCTGCCGACGTTATCGCACGCCTGAAGAAAGCCGCCGGACAGAACGGCTTCACGGAAGACCAGCAGGAGATTGCGCCGCATCTCAGCGAATGGCGCGGCCGCTACCAAGGCCGCTCGCCGTTGCTCCTGAAGCCGCGGGATGTGCAAGCGGTAAGCCGCATTCTCGCGATCTGCAATGAGACCCTAACGCCGGTTGTCCCGCAAGGCGGCAACTCGGGGCTGGTCGGAGGGCAAATCCCCTTCAACGGCGAAGTCCTTCTTAGCCTGTCGCGCCTGAACGCTGTCAGACACGTGGATGCGGATGGCATGTCAGCGATTGTTGAAGCGGGCGTCATTCTGGCGACGCTGCACCAGGAGGCCCAAGCCGCCGGCCGCTATTTCCCGCTCAGTCTCGCCTCGGAAGGCAGTTGCACCATCGGCGGGAACATCTCCACAAATGCGGGCGGCGAAGCGGTATTGCGCTACGGCAACATGCGAAATCTCGTGTTGGGCCTGGAGGTCGTTCTCGCGGATGGCCGAGTGCTCGATTTGCTGCGCACCCTGCGCAAGGACAACACCGGCTACGACCTGAAGCAGCTGTTCATTGGCGCGGAGGGCACGCTGGGGATCGTCACCGCGGCCGCGCTAAAACTTTTTCCTCTTCCGGCGGAGTGGGTCACCGCCTTCGTAGCCGTGCCCGATGTGAGCGCCGCGATAGCGCTGCTTCACCGCACGCAGGAGACGACCGGCGGACTTTTGTCTGCCTTCGAACTGATGCCACGCATCGGGCTCGAAATGGTATTGGCGCATATCGGAAAAACGACAGATCCGCTTAGCGCGCCTTCGCCGTGGTATGTATTGATGGAAGCGGCCGGCGGTGCACAGTCTGCTTTGCGCGAAGAAATGGAACGGACGCTTGGCTCCGTTATTTCCAAAGGAATGGCAACTGATGCGGTAATTGCCGCTAGCGGGGCCCAGCGTGACGCGCTGTGGCGCCTCAGAAACAGCCTTTCCCAAGCCCAAAAGCACGAGGGCGGCTCCATCAAGCACGACATCTCCTTGCCGATCGCGGCAATCCCGGATTTTCTTGCGCGCGGCACTGCCGCCGTCGAAAGGCTTATACCGGGAGTGCGACCGGTGCCGTTCGGGCATCTCGGCGACGGCAATATTCACTTCAATTTCAGCATGCCTAAAGGCAGCGACAGCGCCGCATTCCTCTCGCGCTGGGAAGAGATCAACCGCACGGTGCACGATATCGTGCACACATTTGGGGGCTCGATCAGCGCCGAACACGGCGTTGGAATCATGAAACGCAACGAAATTCTGCGTTATAAGAGCAACGTCGAAATCGAAACCATGCGCGCGCTCAAACGCACGCTCGATCCCCACAACATTCTCAATCCGGGAAAGGTAGTGGCCGTCTGACTATGCGGCCTTTGGCAGTACCGGCTTGGGATCCGTCGTCTTGCCGGGCAGAGGCAGAACAACAGCCAAGCGCCGGAAGCGCGCATTCGATTGCGCGCTCAACGCCGCCGTCAGAACGGTCGCGAGATACGGCAGACTCTGGATCGAGAGCATGCACATCCAGAGAATAGCGGCGGGATCGTCAAAGCCGCGGCTGACCATCACACCAGCGATGGCCAAGATGCCCAGGGCAAGCAGCGCGGTTTCCTGCCAGGCCAGCCGCAGCACCTGGCCGAGCGAAGCTGAATCTTCGCATTTCGGTGTTCGCAGGAATGGCTTGCGCGAGGTGAACAGTCCGGCCCAGACGGCCTTGGCAACCGTGTGAGTCAATGCCAGGCCGGCGGTGGACGCGTACAGCGCACCCTTTACGCCGGATCGTACCTTCTTCGGGTAGAGCAGAAGAGTCTTCGCTGTCTTGGCCGCGAAAAGCGCAATGGCCGCTCCCGACAGCGCCATCATTGGGACGTCGAAATGCCGGGGCGCAATGCTCATCAGCAGAGTCCAGGCCAGCGCCAGAACAGTGATGACCAGTGCAAGTCCATCCGACACCCAAGGCAGCCAGCCGCTCAAGAAATGGTAGCGCTGCCCCCAGCCGAGTTTCTTGCGGCCGAAGAAAATCGCGGCGGCGTGACGCTTCATGATCTGCATGGCGCCATAGACCCAACGGTAGCGCTGCGTCATGAAAGCGCCGAGCGTATCGGGCGTCAGCCCCTTTCCCAGACTCTCCGGAATGTAGGCCGCCGCATAGCCGGCTTCGAACAATTTCAAACCGAGTTCCGTATCCTCGGTAATGCACCAGGTGCTCCAGCCGCCCACCTGATCGAGCGCATCGCGGCGCACGATCGTCATGGTGCCATGCTGAATGATGGCGTTGTGCTCGTTCCGCTCCACCATGCCGATCTGGAAGAAGCCGCGATACTCCTCGTAGCACATCGATTTGAAGGTGCTTTCGCCGCTGTCGCGATAATCCTGCGGTCCCTGCACCAGCGCGGTCTGAGGCGCGGCGAAATAGGGCAGCGAGCGACGCAGCCAGAACGGTTCCACCTGGTAGTCGCTATCGATCACTCCGACGAATTCGGCTCGGCTGTCCGTTCGCTTGAGCGCTTCATTCAGAGCGCCGGCCTTGAAGCCGCGCACGCCGTCGAGATGAAAAAACCGGAACCGCGCGCCGAGCTTCGCGCAATGCTCTTCCACCGGCCGCCAGACGGCGGCATCCGGTGTGTTGTTGTCGAGCAAGACGACTTCGAAATTCTCATAATCCAGGCGGGCTAGCGCATCCAGCGTCCCGATCACCATCTCCGGCGGCTCGTTGTAGGTGGGAACGTGAATGGAAACGAAAGGCGCTTCCAGCGGAATGGCGGCCGGAACCGCGCGACGTTCCACGCGCCACAGACTGGCTACGAGTTCTATTCCCTCGGTCAGGATCACGGTCGCGGCGAGCAGAATCAGCGGCACCATCGCGAGGATTACCGCGATGTCGCTCGGCTCGATGTACTCCAGCGTGGTCGCGTCCAGCAGCACCAGAAGCCCGGTAGTGATGGCCGCCACGAGTCCACCCATCACGAAATAGCCGGGCTGGCGCAGCCGCGGCATGCGGCTGAGAATCAGCAGGCCAAGCAGCAGAGAGAACACGCCCGCCAGGAAGGCATAAGTGCGCCATTGCGGGAAATTGCGAAGCATGCCGGCGAAGGCAAATTTGGGATGCCCCTCGGCATCGAACAGGCCCCAATAAGCGCCGACCGCGCCTTCGTTGCCCTTCCAAGGCTGGTCGTAAGCCTCGATCAGGTAGTAGTCCCAACCCTTCCGCATGGCGAGCTGCACAAAGCTGCGGACATAAAACGCCTGATTGGCGAGCGACGGCTCGGCGAGCTTCCGTGTACGCCCTCCCGACGGCCAGCCGGATTCGCCAACGATGATCGGCTTGTTGGGTATTGCATCCTGCACATGCTGGTAGGCGTGCTGCGCGAAAGTCAGCGCGTCGCGGACGTAGATACCTTCCCAATACGGAATGATGTGGACGGAAACCACATCGACGTATTTGGCGATTTCCGGATACAGCAGCCAGGTGGACCATGGTTCGGCGGTGGTGATTTTGATGCGGGCGGGAAGTGCCTCGCGCACGCGGCGGATGTAGCTGTTCAGTTGCTCGGGTCCGATGTAACCGAACATCATGGCTTCGTTCCCGACGAAAACCCGATCGATCACGCGGCGGTTGTTGGACGCCACGCGAATGCATTTGGCGATCTCCTTCTCGTTTTCTTCGAGATCGGAGCTGATCCAGCAGCCCAGAGAAACGATGAGCCCATAGCGCCGCGCCACCTCGGGAACGCGGTCCAGTCCGCGCGATACGCTGTACGTCCGTACACGTCCGGTAATCTGCGCCAGCTGCGCCATGTCGCGGTCGATCTGCTCCGGCGAAACGTGGCGATGCTGCTTCTCGGTGAACATGTGGCTGGGATCGTAGGAGATGCCCCGCACTTGCCCATCCCAGTCGGGCGCGATGACAGCGAAGTCGCGGCTCGCCCAGAAAAGGACGCTGGAAGCCACCACCAGCAACAGCGCGATGGCGATGCGGCCGGTGCCACCCGAGATTCGACTGGTCAGCTTGCGGACCATGTCAGCTCCGCCTGGATTGCTTCCCGCAGCAAGAGAATGCTCGCAGCCTCCAATGTTAAGATAGAACCCATCTGAAGGACCAGCGTTTACTGCATGGCCATTTATTGCTGATCGTCTTTCTGTTGTTCCTTCGGCGGTTCGGCGACGGAAATCAGCGTCAGGTCGAACACGAGAACCTGGTTGGGGGGGATGGCCCCACCGCCGGCGCCCCGCGCGCCATAGGCGAGATTGGCCGGAATCACGAGCTCCCACTCGTCGCCTTCGCGCATCAACTGCAGCGCTTCAGTCCAGCCCGGGATGAGCTTGTTGACGCCGAACTGCGCCGGAAGGCCAGGCTCGGTCGCATCGAAAACCTTTCCGGTGATCAGACTGCCCTTGTAGTTCACGGTCACCAGATCCGTCGCTTTGGGCCGCTTGCCGAAGCCGGTGTGGATAGCGCGGTGCTGCAAGCCGCTCGGCTCGACCACCACGCCCGGTTTCTTGGCGTTGGCCGCGAGATAGGCGGCGTTGGCCTCTGCGCTGAGCGCATTGTCGGCGGCCTGTGCCGCGCTGCTCAGCACGGTTGCGACCACAACCGCCAATATGCCTAACCGCCGCATGCAACTTCTCCTTGCCGTCTACGCCACTGCCTCAGAGCAATACAGGCGCAGGCCTTGGATTCAAAGACCTTGCCGCCGTAAGGAACCGGCCATGGTAGTCGGGTGGTCGGCGGCGGGAGCTGGCACCTTCGCGGCGCTGCCGGGATGAGGTGCTGCCGGCACGCCTCAACAGTGGCAGCGGAACGGTGTGTGGGCCGCCGACCGCCACGATTGGCAAGCAGCTACGTTTAGCCGTTCTAAAGCTCGGCGATCGCCTTACGGCGTCAACTCGTAGACGACGCCAGAGCCGAACTTACCGCCGTCGCTGGTCGTGCCGAAGAGATGCCCAGCTGAATTTATTGTCACGCCCGCGAACGGCGTCGCCCCGTCCGTGCAGTTTTGCTCCGCGCAGAAGGCGTGCAACACCTTCAAATCGCCACCTGTGGAAAGCCGGTAGATCACGCCGCCGCCCAAATGGCCGTCATCGCGATCGTTGCCGCCCCCGATTGCCGTGGTGCCGTAAAGGTTGCCGGAGGAATCGAGACGCGGCGGCGCGCCCGGTTGATGGCCGTCGGCACAATCGGCATCGCTGCAGAAATCATGCAGAACGGTGAATGTGCCGTCCGTCGCGAACTTGAAAAGGGTGCCGCCCTTGCCATGGCCTCCCATCCCGACAGTCGTGCCGAACAGGTTGCCGAGATCGTCGCGAATGATGCCGGTGGGCGATTGTCCGTCGGCACAGCCGATGGGGCAGAACGTGTAGAAAATCTTCTCCTTCCATTTGTCCTCGCGATGGGGAGAAAAGCGGAAAATCACGCCGGAGAAGTTCTCGCCGCCGCCCGCGGTGGAACCGAGGAGATTTCCACTGTCGTCGACCAGCAGTCCGCCTGTCGGCAGGCTGCCATCGGTGAGGCCGCAATCCTCCGTTTCGCTGCAGAACGTGTGAATCGTGCGCGACCGCCAAAGTGTCTTTCCTCCGTTCGGGGTCAGCGAATACACAACGCCTTGGCCTACGGAGCCGCCGAACTGCGTTTCCCCATACAGAGGAGAGATGCCGTCATAGACTGCGCCTTCGTCGGCGCCCGGGTAGGAGAGGCCGCTGCTTGGCTGGGAGCCGTCGCGGCAACCGGGCTTTGTGCAGAATCGATAGATCGTCTTGAGGTTCCAATTGGCCCCTTGCGGCATCAACTTGAACGCCGTGCCGCCATTCGCGCCGGCGCGCGTTGTGCCGTAGAGATTACCCTTCGCGTCGGCGATCAGCCGGCTCATCGGCGCGCTGCCGTCGGCGCAGCCCGTCTTGGCGCAGAAGTCGTATAGCGTGTCATATTTCCACTTGCCGCCGGCATCCTGGCGCAGCCGATAAATCACGCCGCCATTGTGCGCGCCGCCAGTGAGGGCTGAGCCGTAAATTGCTCCCAAGGAGTCGATGAACACGTCGCTCATCGGGGTCGAACCATCCGCGCAATTCGCCTTGGCGCAGAAAGAGTGAATGACCTTAAACGTCGCGGCATAGGCGCCTGTGGGAAACGCCGCAAGCGCGATGATAAGGGACACGAGCCCAGCGCGTCTTGTTTGTTTCAATAGCATAACCCCTCCGATGTTGCCGCTAAGGCGAAATTTCGAACACCGAACCCTCGCCATTATTGCCGCCGAGGGACGTGTTGCCAAAGAGGTGTCCGGACTCGTTCCTGACCAGCCCGCCGCGGGGTTGTTCGCCGTCGGCGCAGGCTGAACGCGAGCAGAAACTGTACAAGGTGCGAAGCGCTGTACCGCGTAACCTGAACGCCGTTCCGCTGCCATTCCCGCCGTTAATCGTTGTGCCGTAAAGATCTCCATGCGGATCGAGGAACAATTCCGAGTCCGGCTGCTTTCCGTCTTTGCAGCCCTCCCGCTTGCAGAAATCGTAGAGCACTTTGTATCCGGACTGTGTTCCACTGGGCGCGAGACTGAACACCACGCCGCCGCCATGCGCGCCCCCCGATCCAAGGGTGCCGTAGAGGTTTCCGGAAGCATCCATGATCATGGCGCGCTGCGTGAAACTGCCGTCTGCGCAATTCGCGATTTCGCAGAAGCTGTGAAGCACAGTCTGCTTCCAGGCGCCGCCCTTTTTGGCGAGTTCGAAAATCACGCCGCTGCCGTTCGCGCCGCCCTGCAATGTCGTTCCGAAAAGATGGCCATCCGCGGCGACAAGAAGTTCTGCGTCCGGAAGATTTCCATCCGCGCAATTGGCCTGCGAACAGAAGCTGTAGAGATCGGTCTCTGCCCAAGTGCCATGCTTCTGGTTAAGGGCATACACAACGCCCCCGTCGTTTAGGCCGCCGAAAACCGTTGTGCCGTAGAGGGGAGATTTACCGTCATACGAATTGCCAGCGGAGGCGCCTCGGTATGTCAGGCCTGCGGACGGTCCACCGGCGAGTGCCGATCCGAAATCGTAGAGCGTTTCGAATGCCCATTTGCTGTGTTGGGCGTTCGGCGAAAGCTTGTAGATTGTTCCGGCTCCGAACGCGCCGCCTTCGTACGCTGTGCCGTAGAGGTTGCCATCCTTGTCGATGATGAGGTTTCCGAACGGTTCGCAACCGTCCAGGCCGCAACCGACGGGGAATTTGTAGATCGTGTTCCGCTTCCACTGGCTGCGGTCAGCGTTTGGCGTGACTTCAAATACAGTGCCGAGGTTGCTGTTTCCTCCCAATGCGGTCGTTCCGTAAAGACGGCCTGCCGCATCCATGACAAGCTTTCTGTCGGGGATGGCGCCGTCGGTACATCCTGCTTCGGCGCAGAAGGACGCGATGGTCTTCAGCTTGGCGGCGTGCGCCGCGCCGATCGACGCAAACGTCATGCAGACGGTTGCAGCACAGGTGGTGGCAGCCTTCATCATATCTTGTCGCACTATCGCCCCGACGACTGCGGCGGTTGACGCGTTGCCCCGCCGGCATCAAGCAGACGGATGGCGACCCAGTAAAATTCCCTTGGTGTGTCGCGCCAATGACTATTGCGGGTTTTCGAGGCTAAACATTTCGGATTCGTCGTCATAGGCAAACAGCTCGGCGAAGCGGGCCCAGGCGGTCACCGCATCGAGGGTCGCCTCCGCAGCTTCCTCCGTCATGTAGTCTTCCAGCTCGTCCTCGAAGCGGCTCCACGGTGCGTTATGCGTGACGCGCTCGTCCAGCACCCGGCGGATGTGGGCGGCGAGCGGCACGTAGCTCACCAGCGCCCGCGCGAAGATTTCCTTGCGCACGTTGGTGTCCTCCTCGGCGAAGCGTTTGCCCATGTGGGTAAGCCGGATGTCGCCGCCTTCCACTTCGGCTAGCCGGAGCATCTGCAGGGTTTCAGCGACGGGAAACAGCTCGTCGACTTCCAGCTGCAGGTCGGCTGTGAGGTCGGGAAGGTCAGCCTTGCCGTTATACGGCTGCGCCGCGACCGCTTCGATGAGACCGGCGAGCAGGTTGGTGGAGACCGGCGGCAGAATCGTGCCGATCCCGGTGCCGCCGAGCCGCTCGCGGCGCTGCGCCGTCTGCCGTGCCGTCATCTCGGTGTAAATGCGGTCGACCAGTGCGATGAAAGCCGGATCCTGCCGGTCTCGCGGCTGCGGCAGGTCGATCTTGATCTCGGTGACGATGCGGCCGGGATTGGTGGAGAACAGCAGCACTCGGTCGCACATCAGCACCGCTTCCTCGATATTGTGGGTGACGAGGATGACGCCTTTGATCGGCAGCTGGCCTTCCTTCCAGAGGTCGAGGAAATCCGTACGCAGATTTTCCGCCGTCAGAACATCCAGCGCGGAGAACGGCTCGTCCATCAGCAGGATGTTGGGATGCACCACCAGCGCGCGCGCGAAGCCGACGCGTTGGCGCATGCCGCCGGAGAGCTCGCGCGGATAGGCAGATTCGTAGCCATCGAGGCCGATGAGGTCGATGGCGGCCAACGCGCGCTTGCGGATTTCCTCGGGCGGCAATCCCAGCGCCTGCAGGCCGAGTTGCACATTCTCCAGCACTGTGAGCCAGGGAAACAGCGCGAACCCCTGGAATACCATGGCGATGCCCCGCGCCGGTCCCTGCACGGCGTGTCCGAGGTACATTACGTGGCCGGCGGTCGGCTGCGACAGGCCGGAGATGATCCGCAGCAGAGTGGACTTGCCGGAACCGGAGCGGCCGAGCAGCCCGACGATCTCCCCTTCGCGCAAACTGAGCTGCACGCCTTCCAGCACAAGCAATTCCGCGCCACCCGGACGTGGAAACGCGCGCCGCACATCGTGCACATCGAGCAGGGCAGGGGCTTCCATGACGCGCTCCTTCAGTTCAGCCGGAACCGGCGTTCGGCGAATTCGTACAGCCTGCGCCAGAACAGGCGATTGATGATTGTTACGAACGTAGCCATCACGGCAATGCCGAGCACGATGCGATGATAGTCACCCGCCGCCGTCGCGTCGGCGATGTAGGCGCCGAGTCCGTGCGCGCGCAATGTGCGGCTTCCCCAGCTTGCCACCTCAGCGACGATAGAGGCATTCCATGAGCCGCCGGAGGCCGTGATAGCACCGGTGACGTAATAGGGCAGCACCGCGGGCAGCGCCACCTTGCGCCACCACAGCCAGCCGCTGATGCCAAAGCTCGTGCTGACATCGCGCAGTTCCACAGGCAACAGCGAGGCACCTGCGATCACGTTGAACAGGATGTACCACTGCGTTCCCAGCACCATCAGCGGTGACAGCCAGATATCTGGATTGAGATTCCAGATCACGATGACAGAAACCGCCAGAGGGAAAAGCAGGTTCGCCGGAAAAGCGGCTAGGAATTGCGCCACCGGCTGCACGATCTGAGCGAGATGCGGCCGCAGGCCGACATAGACGCCGACGGGCACCCAGATCGCGCTGGCAACGGCGATCAGCACCAGCACGCGCAGTGCGGTGAGCGCGCCGAGGCCGGCGGCGGTAAAAACTTCGTTCAGCTGAATAGGGCCGGCAAACTGGCCGATGCGCCACAGCGCCACCGCGCCGAGCACCGCCAGCAATCCATACCAGACAATATCAGCCGTGCGCGGAGAAACATTCTCCAGCAACCGCGCGTCGAACGCGCCCGGGGGCGACAGCCGGTAGGTTTTCTCCATCAGCGCGGAAAAAGGCGTGGTGATCGCATGGATCAGCCGCGAGCGGCGAAACATGGCGAGCGCCCAGGATTCCGCCGGCTCTTCCTCCTGACGGTCGTCGAAGCGAAAGCGTTCGGACCATGCCACCAGCGGCCGGAACAGCAGCTGATCGTAGATCAGGATCACCACAAGCATGGTGCCGATTGCCCACCAGATGGCCGTGAGATTCCGCGCGGCGATGGCGGTGGCGATATAGGAGCCGATGCCGGGCAGCGCGATGGTGGTATGCCCGACGCTGATGGCTTCCGCGGCGACCACGAAAAACCAGCCGCCGGACATCGACATCATCATGTTCCACACCAGTTGCGGCATGCCGAAGGGCACTTCGATACGCCAGAAGCGTGCCCAGCCGTTCAATCCGAACAGCCTGCCCGCTTCCTCGAGTTCGCCTGGCACGGTGCGCAGGGATTGGTAGAAGCTGAAGGCCATGTTCCAGGCCTGGCTGGTGAAGATGGCGAACACGGCTGCAAGCTCCGCGCCGAGAATTCGGCCCGGCGCGATAGAAAGAAAGAACACCACGGTGATCGAGATGAAACCGAGGATGGGAACAGATTGCAGAATGTCCAACAGCGGAATGAGCAACGCGCCGGCGCGGGCGCTTTTCGCGGCGAGTGTCGCGTAGGTGAAGGTAAAGACCAGTGAGCAGCCAAGCGCGATCAGCATGCGCAGCGCAGTGCGCAGCGCATAATCCGGCAGATGGGATGGCGAGAGCGAAATATGTTGTCCGGCAAGGCTGGAGAGCGGTTGGCGCAGCAGCGCGCTCGCATCCGCAAAAGCGATGATGAAGCCAAGAACCAGCAACGCAGCCAGCACATCCCAGCCGCTCGGCACGAACCGGCGCGCGCGGATCGAGATGGGTGGCAGGAATTGCATCAATCACCTCGGGTATTCGGCCGCTTCCGGCATACCCGAGTTGAGGCGCACACCTCAGCCCGGACGGGCTAAAAGCGGCAGGCGCGGTCGACTGTGGCCGTCGCTGGTCAGGGGCAAGGAGGAACGCCTCGGGAGTGCGGAAACAAGTTCCTAGTGGTCCGGGATGATCCCGCCGTCAATCCCATAATTTGCAGCAGTTTTTCCCCAATTTCGGCCGTATTGTGGATAACTTCTGGAAAACAGAACCGAGGAAAAACACAGCATGTCCGAATCAGTAACCGAATCAATATCCGTGTTCGTTCACGCGCAATATATAGGTTGTCAATGCCAAAAATCGCTATTTGTTGGGTGGCAGTCGAGATGTCGTTGGCCACAGCTGGTAGTTGTCGCTAATATGGTTATAGACCTTTCTAAGGAAGTTAGACACATAATGTGTTGACATTTATCCTAATAGCTCGTAATACAAAAAGTGAACAGGAGGTGAGTGATGGAAACAGTGATGCACATCGAGGAACCGGCTAGCCGCGCGGCAAGGATTTCGGAGATGCTGGAGCGCCAGCTGATAGAGTGCAATTCCGTGCTGGCGACTTGCCTCGGCAGCCTGGCGCCGGCAGAGGCCATCGACGCATGGCCCTGGAAGCGGATGCTCGGGCTAATGAAGATGAGCGCGCAGTTGGCGAGCGCAATCTCTAGGGTCGACCATCAGGGTCATTCGAAAAATCGCGAAAAGTGAGGTTCAATTCAGCAATAAAATTTCCGAGGGACGAGTGGAGCTGCATCGCCGCCGTGGCGCGCCTGCCGGCAATAAGAACCGTTTGAAGCACGGCCGCTATAGCGGAGTGGCGATCGCTCAGCGCAAGCTGGTGCGCGGCACAATTCGTTCTGCGAGAGTGGCGCTTGTCGCCGCAAGGACAGAGCTGGAATTTGATCGGCTGACGCCCGTTCGCGTTACTCCGGCGGGGAGATCTCATGACCGACAAATCTGATAGGTGGGAAGCGCTGGCGCGGAAGGAACTGCGCGACCGGCCGCTGGATTCATTGAACTGGAACACGCCCGACGGCTTCGAGGTGAAGCCGCTCTACACGGCCGCCAATCTCGAGAATATCGAAACGGATACGATGCCGGGCTTTGCGCCGTTCGCCCGCGGCGTGCGCGCGACCATGTATGCCGGCCGGCCATGGACCATTCGGCAATACGCTGGATTTTCCACGGCGGAAGAGTCCAACGCTTTCTATCGCAAGAATTTGGCAGCGGGGCAGATGGGACTTTCCATCGCCTTCGATCTGCCGACCCACCGCGGCTACGACAGCGATCATCCGCGCGTCACCGGCGATGTGGGAAAGGCAGGGGTCGCCATCGATTCTGTCGAGGACATGAAGATTCTCTTCGCCGGCATCCCGCTCGACAAAATGAGCGTGTCGATGACGATGAACGGCGCCGTCATTCCGGTGATGGCGAATTACATCGTGGCTGCGGAAGAGCAGGGCGTGCCGCCGGAAAAACTTTCCGGAACCATTCAGAACGACATTTTGAAGGAGTTCATGGTGCGGAACACCTACATCTATCCGCCTGAACCCTCCATGCGCATTGTCGCCGACATCATCGAATTCACCGCGAAGCGCATGCCGAAATTCAACTCGATCTCGATCTCCGGCTACCACATGCACGAAGCCGGCGCGACAGCGGTGCAGGAGCTCGCCTATACGCTGGCCGACGGCGTGGAATACGTCCGCGCGGCGCTGAAGCGCGGGCTGGACGTCGATAAATTCGCCCCGCGGCTGTCATTCTTCTTCGGCATCGGAATGAATTTCTTCTTCGAGGTCGCCAAGCTGCGGGCGGCGCGGCTTCTATGGTCGCGTATCATGTACGGCTTCGGTGCGAAGAATCCCCAAAGCCTGATGCTGCGAACCCATTGCCAGACGTCGGGAGTATCGCTCACCGAGCAGGATCCGTACAACAACATCGTGCGCACCGCGTACGAGGCATTGGCGGCCGTGTTGGGCGGCACGCAATCGCTGCACACCAATTCGTTCGATGAAGCCATTGCGTTGCCGACCGAGTTCTCCGCCCGGATCGCCCGTAACACGCAGCTCATCCTTCAGCACGAGACTCAAATCACGCGAGTGGTCGATCCGCTTGGCGGCTCCTACTACGTCGAGGCGCTGACACACGCTCTTGCCACCCACGCGCAGGCCATTATCGACGATGTGGAGGCGGTGGGGGGAATGACGAAGGCCGTTGAGGCCGGCATCCCGAAATTGCGCATCGAGGAAGCGGCAGCGCGGCGGCAGGCGAGGGTGGACAAGGGTGAAGACATCATCGTCGGCGTCAATCGCTTCGAACCGCAAGGACAAGACCATTTGCCGGTGCGCGAGATCGACAACTCCGCGGTGCGCGCGCAGCAGATCGCGCGACTCCGGGACGTCAAAGCGAAGCGTGACGCGGCAAAAGTGCAGTCAGCTTTGGATGCGCTGGCGCAAGGCGCAAAGAGCAACGCCAATCTGCTGGAGCTTGCGGTGGACGCGGCGCGGGCGCGTGCCACTGTCGGGGAGATCTCGGACGCCATGGAGAAAGCCTTCGGCCGTCACCGTGCGGACATTCGCGCCATCTCCGGCGTGTACGGCTCCGCCTATGAGGGCGACAACGAGTACGCGGCATTGCAGGGCGAAGTCGAAACCTTCGCGCGCGACGAAGGGCGGCGTCCGCGCATTCTTGTTGCCAAGATGGGGCAGGACGGACACGACCGCGGCGCCAAGGTGATCGCCACAGCGTTCGCCGATCTGGGCTTCGATGTGGACATCGGCCCGCTCTTTCAGACGCCGGCGGAAGTGGCCAAGGACGCGATCGAGGCGGACGTGCACGCCATCGGCATCTCAAGCCAGGCGGCCGGTCATAAGACCCTGGTGCCCGAGCTGATCGAGGCACTGAAACAGCAGGATGCGTCGGACATTCTGGTGATTGTCGGCGGCGTCATTCCGCAACAGGATTACGAGTTTCTGGAGCGGGCGGGTGTAGCGGCGATCTTCGGCCCCGGCACCAACATCCCCCAAGCGGCACGCAAGGTTCTGCATCTCATCCGTACACGGAGTAGAGACGAAGCAGCGGAATAGCCTACCGCCGGATGCCGCGGCCGGTGATGGCGTGCCAGACCAGCAGAACGATCACCGCTCCGATAATGGCGATCACCATGGAGACGAGATTGAAGTGCATGGGATCGTGATGGCCGAAATAAGAGAACAGCCAGCCGCCCACCACTGCGCCGATCAGGCCCAGCGCAATGTCGGCAAGGCAACCGGAACCGCTTCCGCTGACTGCCTTGCTGGCGATGAATCCACTGATCAGCCCCAGAACAATCCAGCCGAGAATTGACATTGCCTGCACCCCGATTTTGCGTGTTGCCGCAAGCTAGGTTCTGATTCAGCGTGCGGCAAGCGATTCGGTGACGTTGTGAAGAAGGGCCTTCGCGATCTCTGGCGTATCCTCGGGCCAGGGCTCATCACCGGCGCCGCGGACGACGATCCGAGCGGCATCGCCACCTACAGTCAGGCCGGCGCGCAGTTCGGTTATTCGCTCACCTGGACGATGTTTCTCACCCTTCCTTTCATGACCGCAATCCAGATCATCAGCGCGTCCATCGGCTGGTGCACAGGCGAGGGTTTGTCCCGTAGCATCGGCAAGCGATTGCCGAGACCATTGCTGCTTGCATTGATCGGACTGTTGGTGATCGCCAATACGATCAACATCACTGCCGATCTCGCGGCGATGGGAGCGGCGTTGAGGCTCGTTGCCGGGGGGCCGGCCGTCGCCTACGCGATCGGCTTCGGCGTGCTTTGCCTGGTGGCGGAGATCGTAATTCCTTACCACCGTTATGCCGGTTATTTGAAATATCTCACCTTTGTCCTGTTCGTCTATGTGGCAACCGCTTTGACTGTTCACATTCCATGGTCGACAGTGCTGCGTTCGGTGGTGTTGCCTAATCTGTCTCTAGGCCGCGACGCCTTGCTGACGGTCGTTGCCGTGTTCGGGACCACGATCAGTCCCTATCTCTTTTTCTGGCAGGCAGCACAGGAAGCGGAGGAGTCGCGCCTGAGCTATCGGCACACATCAGGCGCGGCGCTCAGTCCGCAGGCGTTCCGCCATATTGCCCTCGACACGTTGACCGGCATGACGATGTCGAATCTCGTGGCCTTCTTCATCATTGTAACAACGGCAGCTACGCTGCACGCTCATGGCATCACGAAAATCGACACCGCGGCGCAGGCGGCGGAAGCGTTGAAACCTATCGCCGGTGTATTTGCCTTCGCGCTCTTTTCCGCCGGCATTATTGGAACAGGACTGTTGGCCGTACCGGTACTGGCGGGTTCGGCAGCCTACGGTGTGGCCGAGGCGTTTCGCCTGAAGGGAAGCCTGGAGCTGCCGGCGAGCCGCGCCGTCGGATTTTACGCCATTGTAAGCGCCGCCACGCTCGCGGGCGCGATCCTCACGGTGTTGAACATCGATCCGATCAAGCTGTTGTTCTGGGCAGCCGTGATCAACGGGGTCATCGCCGTGCCAATCATGCTGGCGATGATGCTGGTCGTCTCGCGAAGGGACGAGGAGCTGAATCTCCCCGCGTGGGTGAAGGTGCTGGGATGGCTGGCCGCGGGGCTCATGGCGATCGTGGTCGCTCTGCTGTTATGGTCGGAAGCGATCGGACATTTGACGCTAGAACGAGGCGGGACGTGAGAGCTTCCCTCTTTGGATTGTCGCTCGTTGACGACAGCGCCAGCTCTCGCCGAGCGCACTGGTAGCGTTGGCCTAAACGCATCAGTAAAGTCCCTTCGGCGGCAATGAGGGGTCGCACTGTGCAAAGTCTGCTTAGGGCCATTCAGCAACGCAAGCTTGACCGGGTTGCCGCTGCCTATGCGGTGGCCGCATGGATTTTGGTCCAGGCGGCTTCCATCGCGCTCCCAACCTTCGGCGCGCCCGTTTGGGTCCTGAAGGTTTTGATTGCCGCAGCGGTTACGGGCTTTCCGCTTGCGCTTTGGATCGCCTGGCATGCCGCGGCTCCCGCGCAAGACCTGGGGCAGGGAATCGAAGCTCTGCGACGAACGGATGTGGCGCTTCTGGTCATCCTTTCGTTGGTGCTTGTGTTCGTCGGCGTCCAGTTCGCTTTCCAGTTCGGTCTGATTGGAAAGAAGTCCGCCCCTGCGGCCGCGCGTGAACACCATTACTACTTCCGCAATGTGCCCAGTCCGCCGCCCGCCTCGGTCGCTGTGCTGCCTTTCCTCAACTTAAGTGGCGACCCTGCCAAGGAGTATTTCAGCGACGGTATCGCAGATGAGCTGCTCAACCATCTTGCAAGCGCACGAACACTACGCGTAGCGGCCCGGACCTCGTCTTTCTCCTTCAAAGGGAAAAACAAAGACATTCGCGAGATTGCCCGTGCGCTGAATGTAAGTGCTGTTGTTGAGGGCAGCGTGCGCGAAGACGGCCATCATCTTCGCATTGCCGCGCAGCTGATCAAGGCAAGCGACGGCTACCAGCTGTGGTCGAGTGTCTATGACCGGGACCTCAGCAACGTACTTCAGTTGCAGGACGAGATCGCGAATTCCATCGCAGCGGCACTCACCCATACGCTAAGCGGTGGCCAACTTCCTGTCGCCACGCAGGGAGAACGCACGCCGATCGATCCCGCTGCGTATCGCGATTACCTGAAAGCGAAGGCGCTCGCAGCGCTGAAGACCGATGAAGGCGACGCGAAATCGGTCGAGATATTTAAGAGAGTCGCCGCCCGCGAACCAAGATTCGCGCCAGCTTTCGCGGCACTGGGCCGCACGTATTTGCATATGGCGCAGTTCCACAACGATCAGCCAAAATTGCTGCTGTCGGCAGAAACTGCCTTGCAGCACGCCCTCAAGTCCGATCCTCGAAACCTTGAAGCCCTTGCCACCCATCTACACCTGGCGACACTGAAATGGGATTGGCGGGCGGCTGCGAAAGATGCGAAATCCCTTCAAACGATCAATGCTCACAACGTCTATACACTCCGGGGGCTTTTCTCATTCTACGATGCCCTCGGTTTTCCGGAACAAGAGGCGGCTGTGTTGCGCGAAGCAACCCGGCTTGACCCGTTATCGTTCGTCGATCTCAACAATTTGGCATCGGTCTACAATGACCGTGGCCAGTACGTCGAAGCGGCGTCGGCGGCGGAAGATGCGCTGTCGCTAAAGCCAAATCGGCCGTTGGCGCTCTACAGCCTGTGTTTGGCGTACGCAGGCATGAAACGCCTTGACAGGGCGCGGGCTGTCGTAAGGCAGCTCGCAACGCTGCAAAAAGATGCCTCGGCGGCTTGCGCCTTGAAGATTGCTTCGCTTTCCGGAGACAGGCAGCACGCACATCGTCTCGCCAGAACGCTCGCCGGCGACTTCCCCTCTTTCATATTCGACGAAGGGGATATCGGTTATTTCTATGCGTTGGCGAATGAATTTGATGCCGCGTTGCCATGGTTCGAACGCGGATATGACAAGCGCAACGCCCATATTTTTTCCGTGCCGCTTACGGCGGGCACGCCAGCGGATTTGGTGCAAAGCGCGGGTTGGAAAGCGCTCTTGGCACGCCCCGGCGCCCGCGCATGGCAAGAGGCACACGAACGATTGGCCGAACAGCTAGCTCGAAATTGAGCAGAAAGCACTCTTGCCCGCCTTGCTAATTTGACTAGATTTGATTGGGCCAAGGGGGAAAGTGCAATGGTTCAAACAAGACGTAATCTCTTCAAGACTGCTGTTGTCTCTGCTATTGGCGCGGCGTCCATTTCATCAGCAGTGAGGGCTGGGGGGCGAAAAGTTCATCAACGGATTCTGCTGCGATGGCCGCAAGGTAATCCATCCGCGAGTTATCTGTTCGTTCCCGAAGGGGATGGGATAAAGGTCTATGACGTCTCGGTATATGTGAAGCCCTCTGTTCAAGGTATGTTGAATCTTGACGACCTCCATTTGGATAAGCCGATAACAAAAGCAATTACCTTTTCGATCAATGGAAAAACGATAAACGTTGGAGACGACGGTTTTGTGAAAGATGATGAACTGCCGAGCGGTCTGATCATGACAAAATGGGCCGAGGTGGGTATCGCACGCAAAGTCACAAAACATAACTAGCTGAATGCATGAGCTTGTATTCGTCGTAAAGCTTTCCAAGTTCTGCAACCTACGCTGCGCCTATTGCTACGAGCACCGCGAGCTCCATGTGCGCGACCGCATGCATCCCGGCACGCTGCAAAAGTTGTTCGCCGGCGTGGACGCATTCGGCGACCATCTTGCAACACTAGGGATTACGCCAGAATTTTCCTTTGTCTGGCACGGGGGCGAACCGCTGCTTCTGCCGAAGGAATTCTACCGGCATATTGCGTCGACGCAGGAGCAGAACATCCATCGCCATCCTTATCGCAACAGCGTGCAAACCAATTTGTACGGCGTGAAACGTGATAGTCTTGATTATGTGCTCACTCTCAATTGGGAACTCGGCGTTTCCATTGATTTCGCGGACGGCGTTCGCCGCAATGTCGGCGGCCGGGAGTCCAACGGGCGGGTGATCGCAGCGGCGGAAGCGTTGCGCGCGCGGGGGCATGATTTCGGCGTGATCTCCGTTCTGGGCAACCACAACAGAGGCCGGCTGACGGAGGCGTACGATTGGATCGTCGAGAATGCCGTTGGCTGGCGCATTCTCCCGATGTTCGAAGGCGGCCCGGCGGAGGCAACGAGCATGTTTCGTTTGCCCGCCGCCGAGGTTGCGCGAACGCTGATCGAGTTGCTGACCAAGCGTGCGGAATCCGAACGGCATCTGCCTGTCGAACCGCTGGACACTTACTTAAGGGCGGCAGTGCTGCGCATTCTGGATCAGCCGGGTGCTGGCGATCCCGCGCGTACGCTGCTGGACAACATTTATGTCGTGAACGTAAACGGGGACGTGTTTCTCCGGCCCTTCGCTTACGATCCTGCACGCCGCCTCGGCAACCTCGCTACCTCCTCGATCCTGGAAATGACTCAGGCCGGCCCCTATCATAGCTGTCAGGACTGGATTGTCGCGCGTAAGCGGCATCATTGCCTCTCCTGCGATCATGTGCGCTTTTGCGACAGTACGCCAATGCACGAGCACGGGTCGGTTGTCTGCGAGGCAGGTAAGACTGCTTGCGGTGTCCCGCGTTTGACCATCTCGGCGATAATTAGCGAACTTGCGGCGGCTGGCGTTGACGCTGGAACGGTCGGGGGTTGGGCACGGGAATGGCTGATGCAGTCGCCTCGCGCCGCTTAGTGCCGCGTTTGTAATCTCGTGACGTCCGCGCCAGCAAGACAAGCCGCGGCGCGCCTCTCCCCGACAATGTCCTTGCGCGTATTCAACACAGATGCGCGGACAATTTTGTGTGCCGCCTCGTCGTCGCCCAACAGGCCAAGCTTGTCGAGGATCGCCGCCATCGCGGTCTCGGCCGCGCGTCCCGCGCCGTCGTCGATCTTGAGCGCAATCCCCAGCCCGGCCTCCGGGATGATACCGCCGTAATACCCTTCAGCGCCGGCCTTGGTGGCTGCGCGTCCGCGGCAAGCCCGCATCAGGACCGTATCGCTGCGGCCTGTTCCTGCGACAAGTTCGGGATGCGCCATCATGGCGCCGACGATGCGTCGCACGGCTTGAGCCCGACCGTCGGGCAGGCCTGAAGGATTGGCGAGTTTCGCCAAGGCTTGCGCCATTGCGGTTATGGGCAAAGCGAAATTCGGAGCCGCGCACCCATCGACTCCCCAGGGCAATTCGAGATCGATTTCGGCAAGTTCACCTAGAACTTTGGCGATGGCCCGCTGCACGGGATGATCGTGCTGTTCGTACCCTTCGGTCGCGATCCCCCAATGTCGCGCCACTGTCAGAAATCCGGTGTGCTTTCCCGAGCAGTTGTTGTGGAGGCGCGTTGGTTGTTGACCTTCGCGCACCATCTCGGTCCACACGGGCTGATAGCGAACGGGATGTGCACCGCAGGCGAGATCCTGTTCCGCACAACCAATCCTGTCCAGCCATGCGGCAACGCGCCTTGTGTGCATCGGCTCGCCAGAGTGGGACGCACAGGCCAGCGCGATCTCCTCGTTGCCTAATCCAAAGGCGTCGGCGGCTCCCGATTCGATCAGCGGTAGCGCCTGAATCGGTTTGAGGGTGGACCGCGGAAAGACTGGCACGTCCATGTTGCCAAGCGCCAAAACTACCGTGCCGTCGGCCCGCGCGATGGCGAAAGCGCCCCTGTGCACGCTCTCAACGATTTCGCCGCGCGTCACTTCCACGAGAATCGGATTGTCCATGATTGGCTTATACCAGCGGCTGGGCGATTTTGCGGCTTCTGTTTTGAATCTGGGCCGCTATAGTCCGCCGCCCATGACCACCCCGGCTGTTTCCATTTCCCACCTGCGCAAGGTGTATCGCGGCGGTACCGTCGCCGTGGACGATCTTTCCATGCAGATCGCGCCTGGCGATTTCTTCGGCTTTCTGGGGCCGAACGGCGCCGGGAAGTCGACCACCATTCACTGCATGACGGGCATTGCGAAGCCCACCTCCGGCAAAATCGAGATCTTCGGCATCGATGCGGTCAAGGACTATCGCGAGGCCAGGCGGCTGATCGGGCTCTCGCCGCAGGAGTTCAACGTCGATACTTTTGCCAAGGTGACGCAGATCATCGACTGGATGGGCGGCTATTTCGGCCTGCGCGCGGCGGAACGGAAGGCACGGGTCGAGATGCTGATCGATCGCTTCGAACTCGGCCCTCACGCCAAAAAACAGTTTCGCGAACTTTCTGGGGGATTGAAACGGCGCGTAATTCTCGCGCGGGCGCTGGTGCACGATCCCAAGCTCTTGATTCTCGATGAGCCGACGGCCGGCGTGGATGTCGAACTCCGCCGCGATCTGTGGCGCTATCTCCAGGAACTCAACCGCGACGGAAAGACCATTCTGCTCACGTCGCACTATCTCGAAGAGATCGAACGTCTCTGCCGCACCATCTCAATCATTAACGACGGTAAGATCGTGCGCGAAGGCCCGAAGGCGGAGTTCCTCCTGACCGGCGATCTGGAAGCTGCTTATCTGACGGCGACCGGCGCCGAACCCGATCATATCGAAGGCGCGGCGGCATGAGCACGATCGACAACACGGCCGAGCTTACGCCCATGTCGCCCATAAGCATCAACTGGATCGGGCTGTGGACGATCATCCGGCGGGAGATGTCCCGGCTGATGCGGGTGCCGACACAGGCATTCGTCGCGCCCTGGATATCGGCTCTAATGTTCATTTTCGTGTTTGGTTACGTGGTAGGGACCCGGATCGCGACCATCGGCGGACACCGCTACATCGAGTTCGTCCTGCCGGGCATTCTTATGCTGAACGTCGTCAACGCCGCTTTCCTCCAGTCGTCCTCGCAAATCTATTTCCAGCGCTTCCTGCGTTACATTGAGGAAGTGCTGGTGGCGCCGTTCTCTCACATTGAAATGATCGTTGGCCTGCTGGCGATGACGGTGGTGCGATCGGTCATCACCGCTGTGGGCATCTTGCTGATCGGCGCGGCGTTTGGCGCCACATCGGTTTCCGGCATTGTTGAATTTCTGTTCTGGATCGTGGCCGTTTCCATCATTTTTGGATTGCTTGGTATCATCATTGGCCTGTGGGCGAACAATTTCGAGCAGCTGACGATGCTGAACATCTTCTTCATCACGCCGCTTTCTTTCGTGGGCGGCGTCTTCAACACGGTGCATATGCTGCCGGGGTGGTTGCACTGGATCGCCTGGGCCAATCCGTTCTTCTATTTCATAAACGGGATTCGCCATTCCATGATCGGCTTCACCGAAACGCCCGAATTGCTGGCGGCCGGACTGACCCTTGGATTGATGGTCGTGCTGTTGGCCGTCGTGTGGAAATTGTTCTCGATCGGCTACGGCCTGCGGGAATAGAACAGCGCGGGCCGAAATTTGCTTCCGATTGGACAGGGATTCGCCATCCGTCTAGCCTTCCGCTTCCATTGGAGATTCGTCAGGGCGAATCTGTGTCTCAAGGCAGATCGGGCTTGAAACGTCGTAGCCGAGCAGCACTGGCACTGATGGTTTCGGTGATCGCCGGTGCCGCGCATGCGCGCACGCATCGCACTGAAGCAGCCGCGGCGGCACCCCCGGCATCTGAGGGGCCAAATTTTCTAGGACGCTACAAGGACTGGTCCGCCTACATGCGGGGCAGCGGTGACGGCAGGGTCTGCTATGTGCTTTCCGAACCCAAGGCCAAGGAACCCGCCAACGTCAACCGGGATCCGGCCTATCTATTGATCAATGATTGGCCGGGCCGGCGCTCCAAGGCCGAAGCCGAAATCGTGCCTGGCTATCCTTACAAGGATGGAAGCACGGTCACGATGCATATCGGCAGCGAGACCTTCGATTTCTTTACCAAGAACGAGGGTAGTTCCGGCAGTGCCTGGATATTGAATCCTGCTGATGATCCGAGGCTGCTTCGAGCACTGCGTGGCGGCTTGACGGCTGTTGTCACAGGCACGTCGCGGCGCGGCACGTTGACGAAGGATGTTTATGGGCTCTCGGGGGTGGCTGACGCGCTGGACCACATTCATAACGCCTGCGGAATGTAGATTCTGACTGAAAAATGGAGCAATAGGCCGCCGGGTTTCCTATATTGCCGCCATGGCTCCAACCAATCTGATCGGCGTTCCCTTCGATGCTCTAAAGGCCGCACTTGCCGAGGCGGGCGTGGCCGAACGGGCCGTTGGCATGCGCGCCCGGCAGTTGTGGAACTGGGCTTATGTCCATGGCGCGCAAGACTTCGCCAGCATGAGCAATCTGGCAAAGGATTTTCGCGGCAGCATGGCCAGCCGGTTTTCGCTGGCACGGCCAGAAATCGTGACCGAACAAATCTCCAGCGACGGCACGCGCAAATGGCTGTTGCGAGGCGCCGGCGGCTCGGAATTTGAGACTGTGTTCATTCCGGAGCCCGGACGGGGCACGCTATGCGTCTCCTCGCAGGTGGGTTGCACCCTAAACTGCCGCTTCTGCCACACGGGCACGCAGCGGCTGGTTCGCAACCTCACGCCTCAGGAAATCGTCGGGCAGGTGATGGTCGCGCGCGATGCCCTGAACGACTGGCCAAGCACCGGCGAGAACCGCCGCCTCACCAATGTCGTGATGATGGGAATGGGTGAGCCGCTTTACAATTTCGAGAACGTCAAGGCGGCACTCGCCATTGTGGCGGATGGGGATGGTCTCGCGCTATCCAGGCGGCGCATTACGCTATCGACTGCCGGTGTGGTACCGATGATCAAGCGGGCAGGTGATGAGATCGGCTCGTCTCTCGCGATTTCCTTGCACGCGGCGCGCGATGACGTGCGCGACGTGATCGTACCGCTGAACAAAAAGTACCCGATTGCCGAATTGCTGCAGGCCTGCCGCGACTATCCCGGCGTTTCCAACGCGCGGCGCATCACCTTCGAATATGTGATGCTGAAGAATTTAAACGACTCGCTTGCCGATGCACGCGAGCTGGTACGCGTCATCAGGGGCATTCCAGCGAAGATCAACCTCATTCCGTTCAATCCGTGGCCCGGCGCGCCGTATGAATGCTCCGACTGGGCACAGATCGAAAAGTTCGCCGATGTGGTGAACCGCGCCGGCTATGCCTCGCCGGTGCGCACGCCGCGCGGCCGCGACATCATGGCGGCCTGCGGCCAGCTCAAGAGCGAGAGCGTCAAGCAGCGCGCCAGCGAACGCATGGCCGAACTGCGCTCGCAGGAGCTGGCAAGGATGCCCACTTAATGGGCGGGAACAATGCGCAGCAGATCGAATACTGGAATGGGCCGGCGGGCGAGCGCTGGGCCAAGGCGCAGGACCGCATCGACCATCATCTCGGACTGATTACCGAAGCGCTGCTCGCGTTTGCTGACGTTCGGGAAGGCCAGCGGGTGTTGGATGTCGGCTGCGGTGGAGGCTCGCTGACCTTGCTCTTGAGAGAGCGGGTAGGGCCGGAAGGTGCCGTTACCGGCATTGACATCTCCACGCCAAACCTCGCGCTGGCACGGGCCAAGGCGCACGCTGGAATGGCGGATGTGGCCTTCGTGCAGGCCGACGTTTCGACCTACGATTTCCAGCCGGTGTTCGATCTCGCCTTCTCGCGTTTCGGCGTGATGTTTTTCGATGAGCCCATCGGCGCCTTCACCAATATCCGCAGGGCTTTGGTGAAAACGGGCCGTCTTGTGTTCGTTTGTTGGCGTGGCCTGAAGGAAAACGAGTGGGCGCGGGTGCCGTTCGAAGCGGCGCGCCATCTTCTGCCGCCGCAGGAACCGATGGATC
>Ga0213876_10000663_pt1 | contig 24637 bp, 26 predicted proteins | sample BarmaccomBMRX_R9_FD_160113 | JGI IMG/M metagenome (GOLD analysis project Ga0213876, IMG submission 160113) | Root-associated microbial communities from Barbacenia macrantha in rupestrian grasslands, the National Park of Serra do Cipo, Brazil - RX_R9 | ecosystem: Host-associated > Plants > Roots... | reverse complement strand
CGCCAAGAGGCTCGCACCTGAGCCGGCGGCCTGAGCCGAATTGACGGAAGGTCGCGCACCGTCTAGCCCGGCCCGATGCTCTTCCTCATTCGTCACGGTGAGACATTCTGGAACGCTGACGGGCGGCTCCAAGGCCAGTGCGACACCAAGCTCAACGGGCGCGGGCGCGAGCAGGCGCGCGAATCGGGCCGCCTCCTGGCGAAGCTCGTTCCCGACGCGTCCGAGACGAGCTTCATCGCAAGCCCGCTCATCCGCGCGCGCGAATCGCTCGAAATCCTCATGGGCGAGCTCGTGGCAAAAGCTGCGCTCGAGGCGGTCGGGCCTTATGCGGTCGATGACAGGCTGAAGGAGCTCGGCTTCGGCCGCTGGGAAGGCCTCACCTGGAAAGAGGTGCGACGCGACGCGCCCAAGGAATACGCCGCGCGCGACGCCGATGTGTGGAACATCGCCCCACCGGGCGGCGAAAGCTATGCGTCGCTCGCAAATCGTGCCGGCCCGCTTCTCGCCGAGCTTCGATCGGGGACCGTCATCGTCTCGCATGGCGGCATCACGCGTATCGCGCTCCATCTCTTCGCCGGTGTGGGACCTGAGGCCGCCGCCAAAGCCATGATCCGCCAAGGGGACGTGCTCGTGCTGGACGAGGCGCGCACGCGCTGGGCTTCCGGCGCCGTTCTGGAGACGGGCCTCTCACACTCCTTGCAGGAGAGGTAGGGCGCTTGCGGCAGAGATGAGGGTTTGTGGGAGAGGTGGGGCTCCGGGAAAGCCGAAAGGCTCCGCATTTGACAGTTTGGGTGCTTCGCCGCATGCCGCTTTGCCGCCGGAGACGCCCTGATGGATATCCTCGCTTCGATCCGCAAGATGTTCGTGCCGATCCATCGGGAAGGCTATGTGTTCATTCTGGCCGGTGTCGCCGCGATGCTCGTGCTCGGCTGGCTCTGGCAGCCGTTGTTCTGGTTGTGCGGCCTCATCACCTCATGGATCATCTACTTCTTTCGCGATCCGCCGCGCGTCACCCCGATCGGCGAGGGATTGATCGTCTCGCCGGCCGACGGAAGGGTGAGCGCGGTTCTCCCCGCGGTTCCGCCCGCGGAGCTCGGGCTCGGCCCGGCACCGCGCATGCGCGTGTCGATCTTCATGAGCATCTTCGATTGCCATGTGAATCGCTCGCCCGTCGACGGGCGCGTCTTGAAGATCGCCTATAGGCCAGGGCTCTTCCTCAACGCCGATCTCGACAAGGCGAGCGAGGACAACGAGCAAAACGCCCTTCTCATCGAGACGCCACACGGGCCGATCGCTCTCGTGCAGATCGCGGGCCTCATCGCGCGGCGCATCGTGACCGCGGTCATGGAAGGCGAGAGTCCGCAAGCGGGAGAACGCATCGGCATCATCCGCTTCGGCTCACGCGTGGATGTCTACCTGCCGGACGGGTTTCAGGTCCTCGCAGGCGAAGGCCAGCGCGCGATCGCAGGGGAAAGCGTGCTCGCTTCCTTCGGCCACGATATCCGCGTACGGGGCTTTCGCACCGCTTGATCGAATATCGCCAGGCTCGGCCTAAAGCCGAAGGGCATGGCGCACCGGTGCGGATTTGCGCTAGAACGGCTGTACTTTTCCGCTCATCCCCGCGAAAGCGGGGATCCAGGCTTTCGCGCTTTGACATTCCATTACCTGGATCCCGGCTTTCGCGGGGATGAGCGGAGGTGAAACGTAGCCTCCCGCTTTCGCGGGATGAGCGGAGGGAAGAAGGCGATATTCTGGGAATGAACGACTCGCGAAGGGGCAGCGACACTTCGCTGGAGGCGCGCAAGAAACGGGGCCTTCGCTCGGTTCCGTTGCGCGTGCTCATCCCGAATTTGTTGACGCTCTTCGGGCTCGCCCTCGGCCTCACGGCGATCCGCTTCTCTTACGAAGACAGGGTGAACCTCGCGGTGATCGCGGTCGTCGCGGCCGCCGTGCTCGACGGCCTCGACGGGCGGGTCGCGCGCTTGTTGCGCGGCACCTCGCGCTTCGGGGCGGAGCTCGATTCGCTCGCCGATTTCGTGAATTTCGGCGTGGCGCCGGCGCTGATCCTCTACGGCACGCTCTTGCACGCGGCGCGTTCGCTCGGGTGGCTCGCGGCGCTCGTCTTCGCCACCGCCATGGCGCTGAGGCTCGCTCGGTTCAACGTCGCGCTCGACGATCTCTCCCGCCCCGATTGGAAGAAGAATTTCTTCACCGGCGTGCCCGCGCCCGCCGGCGCCATAACGGGCATGCTCCCGCTATACCTCCTGAAGCTCGGCTTCGGCGACGTTCCCGGCTTCGTGCCCTTCGCAGTCGCCTATGTGCTGGTGATCGCGTTCCTGATGGTCAGCGAATTGCCGATCTATGCGGGTAAGACGCTCGGCACATCCGTCACGCGCGACAAGGTGCTTTTCGTCTTCCTGGCGATCGTCTTGTTCGTCACGCTCGTTCTCAACTTCACCTTCGTGACGCTGGCGGCGATCACCCTCATTTACCTGGCCATGATCCCGCTCAGCGTGCGCCGTTATCGCTCGCTCGATCAGGCCTGGAAAGAGGAGCGGCTCGCCGGCGAGCCGGCCACCGGGCAGGAGAACCCGAGCTGACCTGAGCCGAGCTGAGCTTGTGCGTTCGGGGGTGCGCGTTCGGGCTGGTGAGCGCCCCCTCCCCCCGCGAAGCGGCGGAACACGCCCCCAAACTGTCGGGGATCAGCCCGGTCTAAAATGTCGACCATCAACCCGGTTGCACAGATACGAAAGCGGTCGTCGTTCGCGGCGTGCCTCATCGCCTCCTGCGGTGGAGTGCGCTTGCCTTCGAGGGTGGTGTCCTTCATCAGCTCCCCCGCCAGTACCCTCCCCGCCGCTTCGCGGGGGGAGGGAGGTGGAGTGCGATCCGATCCCCCGAAATCGCCGGGCGGAGCTGATTTCCTGCCTCGCCTTGCCTAACACGAAAGAGACGTTTTCGACCTCTCGCGAAAGGCGTAAAAAAGAGAACGCAAGCCGCCTCCCTCATTATAGGCGACAAGCTGAAGGGCCGGCCTTTGGGCCCATTGAGGCCGGCCCGCACTTTTCAACCGCAATCCTCACTCGCTTCGCGTAAAAGCCCCGTCGAGCACTTTTCTATCGGCTTTCAGTCGTTTGGCATTCGCCCTGACGCGCCGGCGCGCCGGACGGCAAGCCGCAAGACCGATCGCCTCCGCTCGGCGCATGAGCTTGGGCAAGCTCTCGCCCGCGAACATGCCGGCCGCGAGCCGGGCAAGCCCCTGTTGCGCACCGGCCGCACCCTCGACGAATGCAATGAGCTTCTCGCTTGCCATCTCGGCGATTTCCGGATCGAGCCCTCGATTTGCGGTGAGCGCGGCCTTCGCGAGGATGGGAGTTCTGGCCGTAACGATCAGGTGCGCGTCACGCGTCATCTGAAGAGCGCTCGAAAGGGCGGCCCAAAAGGCGCGGGATGTGAACAACATCGGCTTTCATCCGTCTGCGCTGACTCCACCCCATCAAGACTACGCAGATCGAGCACGTATTCCGGGTTCCGCTCCGATTTGGCGCCAGGCAGGAAAGTCGCGTCCCGGCCCGGGCTCGAGGGCGCAAAAATAGTTTCCATTTTCGCGGATCATGCTCTAGTGGATCGTTTCCGGCGGATGGTCCCGCTCCGCCGGAATGGATCCACAATATTTGTGAAGTTGTGGCCAGGCTTTTTCCGACAAATGGGGACATTTGTCGGGGCCGAAACACGAGCGATTGAAGCCGATGTCAGGCGCATGCCGAAGAGGCGCGCCCTCAATGAAAGGATGTTGATGTCGAAAGAAGAGCTCCTGGAATTTCCCGGAATGGTCACCGAGCTGCTGCCGAATGCCATGTTCCGCGTGAAGCTCGAGAACGATCATGAGATCGTCGCCCACACGGCCGGCAAGATGCGCAAGAACCGCATCCGCGTGCTGATGGGCGACAAGGTTCTGGTCGAGATGACGCCTTACGATTTGACGAAAGGGCGCATCACTTACCGTTTCAAGTGATCTTGCCCTAGAAGCGATGTTGCCGCGTCAGGTGATTTGGCCGGCTTGCGGCCTTAGGCGATCAGGCTGAGGATTTATCGCGTGACCACAGCTCCGAGGCCCTCCTTGATCCTGGCCTCCGCCTCCCCTCGACGCTTGCAGCTTCTCGAACAAATCGGCGTCACGCCCGATCAGATGATTCCCGCCGATCTCGACGAAATGCCGCGCAAGGGCGAGGCGCCGCGCAGTCTGGCGACACGGCTTGCGCGCGAAAAAGCGGAGGCCGCGGCGAAAATCGCGCGGCTCAAGGGGGACGGCCAAGCCGCGGTGGTGCTTGCGGCCGACACGGTGGTCGCGGTCGGCCGGCGCATCTTGCCCAAACCCGAGCTCGTCGACGAGGCGGCAGCTTGTCTTCGCCTTCTCTCGGGACGCGCCCACAAGGTTTTCACCGGCATTTGCCTGATCACGCCAAAAAATGCGCGGCGCGAGCGCCTCGTGGAAACACGGGTGAGGTTCAAGCGCCTCTCGCGAGCCGATTTCGACGCCTATCTCGCAAGCGGCGAATGGCGCGGGAAGGCCGGCGGTTATGCCATCCAGGGCAAGGCCGGCGCTTTCGTGCTGAAGCTCATCGGCTCACCCTCGAACGTGGTCGGGCTGCCACTGCAAGAGACGCTCAATCTCCTCGAGGGCGAGGGCTACCCGGTGCATCTGAACTGGCTGAACTCGGCCTGAGCGAATGCCTCTCATCGGGCAAAATTTGCGAATTTGTCGCGCCAAGCCGGGAGCGCGTTCCTGAAGGGGAGCGCGGCCGCCTCATAGACGCCGCGCGCCACCGCGCGTGCCAGACAGTCCGAGGCGAGCGCGCCGATCTCGACGAGGTCACGAGGCGGATTGCGCAAAGCGCCGCGCCCGGTCGCGGCCGCGAATACGACATCGCCATCAAAGATCGCATGGGCGAGCCGCAACGCTTTCGACAAGCCGCCTTGTGCAACGATGGCGAGGCGTTTCGCCTCGGCTTTCGTCAATGTCGCATCGGTCGCGACGATCGCGATCGTCGTGGCGAATTCGAGCCCTCCCTTCCAGGCAAGCGCCCGATCCTCGGGTTTGAGGCGCGAAGGCGTTCCGAGCCCGCCGAACTCGTCGCCATGCTCGAAAGGCGCCGCCCAAAAATGCGGGCCCTCGCCGATCACGGCCGAGCCGATGGCGTTCACCACCGCGAGCGCCGCGACCCTATGGCCCGAAGGCGTGCGCGCGCTCGCCGAGCCTTGCCCGCCCTTGAGGTTCACGGTCGTGGCGCCAAAGCCCGCGCCGACACTGCCGAGCGCGACCTCGTGACCGGCGCTCTCGCAAGCCGCGTAGGCGAGATCGCGATAGGGCGGGTAGCGATCCCACTCCTTGTCGCCGCCATTGAGCAGGTCGAAGCAGATCGCTTGCGGCACGATCGGCACGCGCGTGCCTCTCACCGGCACACCGCGCCCACGCTCGCGCAGCCAGGCCTGCGCACCTGACGCCGCATCGAGCCCGAAGGAGGAGCCGCCTGAAAGCACGATCGCATCGATGCGCTCGACGCGGGCCTCCGGCGCGAGGCATTCGAGGTCGCGCCCGGCCGGGGCACCGCCGGAGACGGACACCGATGCGATTGTCGGCTCCTCGAAGAACGCGACCGTCACGCCCGAGGCGAGGCGCGCATCATGCGCCGAGCCGACGCGGATGCCGGCAACATCGGTGAGAAGGTTTTTCATTACGCGATTTCCGTGACGCAAAGGGCCGTCAACGCTTCACGCATGCGCGCGATGGCTGTTTCAAAGGGAGGCCGCAGGCGTGCCAGGGGGGCGCATCACGAGCACGGAGCATTTGGCGTGGCGCACGATGTTCGACGCGTTCGAGCCGATGAAATACGTGCTCCAATCCGGCCGGTGCGATCCGACGACAATGAGATCGGCATTCATCCGCGCGGCTTCCTTGAGGACTTCGTCATACACGCTGCCGAAAGGCGAAATCGCCGTGACGCGACCTTTCGGCAGGTCGAGCTTTGCGCCGAGATTTTCGAGCGCGTTCAGCGCGGCCTTTTCATCGGTGTCGTAATATTCGGCCGGAATATATTCGTTCATGGCGTAAGGCACGGGCGAGCGCACATGGATGAGCCGCAGCACACCCCCGCCAAGCTTCGCGAGCTCGACCGCCTCGTCGAAACCGGGCTTTGCCACATCCACCTCGCCGATATCGACGGGCACGAGAATGTTCTTGAACATCGAGATCTCCTGGAGAGCGTCAGCGAAAGCTGGATCTGAGAATCGCTGATCGACGGATGGGCTGTCGAGGGAAGTTCAAGGCTCTGCCTTCGCTTTTGCAGGCGCGATCGCTTCGCGCGAAAGCGCCAGCGCCTCGCGCAGCACCTCGAGATCACCGATCTGGTTGGCGAGGAGCAAGACGAGCGCGGCATCGAGCCTTCGGCTCTCCTCGTCGGCGAGCCCACGGTGAGCGTCCACGATGAGCCGGTAAGCCGCATCGGGATCGGCAAAGCGGGAGGCGGTATCGAGCGGCATGGGTAAGCGTAGCGCGTGATGTCCGTTCCGGCAAAGCCCTGCGGCTGCCGGAGTTCGCCCTTGCGCATCAGCTCTTCGCGCAAGCGCGGCTCAGCGCCGCCTCGATTCCCGCTTCGCTCGCGTGCCGGAAGCGCGCCGCCACGTGTCCGTCCGGCCGCAACAGATAGGCCGAGCCCGGCGTCGCATCGTAACGGGCGGCGAATTGACCTTGCTCGTCATGCAGAACCGATGGGTCACGATCCGTCGCACTGATCTGCACGATGTCGACCGAGGCGGGCACAAATGGGATCGCGCCGTTCTGCACGTAAAGCAGGGTGAAGCGTGGCGCGACGATTTCGGTGAGGTAGAGCCTTTCACCCCCACGCCTCAACATCGCGTCCTGCATCGCGGCGCCGGGCGGCACGCCCCCTTGCCATCGCTCCGTATCGGGCGTCGAGAGCGGCGTGTCATAGACGCTTGCGCTCGAGAGACGGCCGGAATTCACCATGCGCTTGGCGAAATCCGCGTGGCGTGCAAGCGCGAGCGTGGCATCGCGCAAGCGCGCTTCCTGCGCGCTGTGGGGCGCGATGAAATCCGTCGAGCGGGTCGAATGACGAATATTGTCGTCGGCAGCCTGCCCGCGTTCGAGATCATAGCTCGCGAGCAGGGATTGCGGCGCCCCTTTCGCGAGCACGAGCGCGAGCTTCCAGGCGAGGTTCTCGGCATCCTGGACCCCTGAATTCGCGCCCCGTGCGCCAAAGGGCGAGAGCTGATGCGCGCTATCACCGCAGAACACGACCCTGCCATGAAAAAAACTCTCGATGCGTCGGCATTGGAAGCGGTAGACGGAGACCCATTCGAGGTCGAATTCGTCATGGCCGAGCATCGCGGCCAAGCGCGGCCGAACCCTCTCGGGCGCTTTCTCCCTTTCGGCATCGGCCTTCGGCCCAAGCTGCAGATCGATGCGCCAGACATCCTCGGGTTGGCGGTGCATGAGCGCGGAGCGGCCCTCGTGAAAGGGCGGATCGAACCAGAAGCGCCGCTCGGTCGGCAGATCGGCATGCATCTTGACGTCCGCGATCAAAAATTGATCCGCGAAGGTCTCGCCGGCGAACGCGATGCCGAGCCGCCTGCGCAAGGTCGAATTCGCGCCGTCGCAGGCGATCACCCAATCGGCGCGCAAGGCGTAAGGCCCGTCCGGTGTCGCGATGGCGAGCTCCACGCCGCCCGCAATGTCCGTCACATCGGTGACCTTGTTGCGCCAGCGCAATTCGACGCCGGGCAGGGAAGCGGCGCGCCCGACGAGGAGGTTCTCGACATGGTATTGCTGCAGGTTGATGAAGGCAGGGCGCTTGTGCCCTCCCTCGGGAAGAAGGTCGAATTCGTAAAGAAGGTCCGATCCCTGGAAGACCTTGCCGCGCCGCCAGGTGACGCCCTTCTCCGCCATGGGGGCACCGACCCCGAGCCGGTCCCAGATTTCGAGCGTGCGCTTGGCGTAGCAGATGCCGCGCGAGCCCTCCCCGATCCGGTCCGCATCGTCGAGAAGAAGGACCGCGACGCCGCGCTGCGCAAGATCGATCGCAAGCGAGAGCCCCACAGGCCCCGCGCCGACGATGATCACGCGGTGCCGGACAGGCTCGCGCCTGTCCTGATCCGGCGAGCGGCGATAGGCGAATTGAAAAACGGGTTTTCGCTCCGCCATGGAGTTCGAGTTCAGCCCTGCAGCTTTTCCCACATCTCGCGGTCGCGTTCCGCGGTCCAGATCACCGGATGCGCGATACCGCTCGCCTCGTCATAGGCGCGCGCGACGTTGAAAGGGAGGCAATGCTCATAGATCGCGAAATCCCCGAAGCGCTTGTCCATCGCTTCTCTTGTGGCGGCGAAGCATTCCTTCAGGCTCAACCCTTTCGCGACGGATGATTTGGCCGCGCCGAAGAGCGCTTCGAGAAACTCGCGCGTCAAGGCAATTCCCTCCTTGACCTGCTGCGGCGTCGGCAGGGCCGCGCCGCGTCCCGGCACGAGGGCGCGAGGCTCCAGCGCGGCAAGGCGCCCGAGAGTCGCGGGCCAATCCTGGAGATGCGCGTCGCCGCAATAACAGGCCGAATGGAATTCCACGAGATCGCCTGAGAAAACGACGTTGGCGTCCGGCACGAAGGCGATGATGTCGCCAGCCGTGTGCCCCCTTCCGATATGGGCGAGCCGCACTTCGCGCTTGCCGAGCCAAAGCGTCATCTCGCTCGGGAAGGTGATATGCGGCCAGGTGAGCCCCGGCGGGATCGAATCCGCCCCTTGAAAGAGGCGCGGGAAACGGCCCATTTCGGATGCCTTGTCGGCTTCGCCGCGTTCGACGATGAGGCCGCGTGTCGCGTCGCTCGCGATGATCGTCGCTCCGGCATAGGCGGAGGCGCCGAAAACCCGCACTGCGTGATAATGCGAGAGCACGACGTATTTCACAGGCTTGTCGGTCACGTCCCAAATGCGGGCGATCACGTCCTGCGCCATGCTCGGCGTCGCCTGCGCATCGATCACGGCGCAAGCGTCGTCCCCGACGATGACGCCGGTATTGGGGTCCCCCTCGGCCGTGTAGGCGTAAAGCCGCTCCCCGATCTCGTCGAAAGTGACTTTCTTGGGTCCAAGATCGCCGGTCGAGGCGAATGATTTGCCGCTCATCGCCGTCGCGCGAAAGCGGCGCCTCCCGCATCAACGAGTTCGATCGCGCTTTGCGCCTCGAGTATCATCGGATAATCCAAAGCAGTTCGTGACCCGCTCGGAGCAATGCTAGGGAACAGTCACGAGAATGGGAAGCCCGGGAACGGGATGCATGGGGTGGCCACCTTGCCGGAAGATAAGTTGAAGAGCGCTCTGGAATACCGGAGCCGGTCGGCAACACCGCTCGAGAACCGAAGCGGGTTTGGGCCTCGTCCTTGCATCTTGATGCTTCTGGTCATCGGAACGCTGCTTGGAGCTTGTGGCACTTCGGTGCGCGACGTCCTCGTTCCGACGCAGGCGATGGCCCCCGGGACGAGCGAAGTCGAGCTTCTCGTCGCGACGACTCGCAGCTCCAAGGGCGCGAAGGTCGGCGAGATGTTCACGGGAGAGCGGGCTCACAACCTCTCCTTCGCCCACATCGCGGTATCGCTGCCGCCCGATTCGCAGCGCAAGATCGGCGATGTGCAATGGCCCGCCCGCCTCCCCGCCGATCCGTCGCGGGAATTCGTCACGACAAGGGCCGACGCGCTGGACCTGCCGATGGTGAGCGCGCATTTGCACGCGCTTCTCGCCAAGAGCGGGGAAAGACGGGTACTCATCTTCGTTCACGGCTACAACAACCGGTTCGACGAGGCCGTTTACCGTTTTGCCCAAATCATGCATGATTCACGGGCCAAGGCCGTGCCCTTGCTTTTCACCTGGCCTTCGCGCGGCAAGTTTTTCGCCTACCCTTATGATCGCGAAAGCGCGACCTATTCGCGAAACGCGCTCGAGGACGTGTTGCAGGCGCTTGCAAAAGATCCCCGCGTCGGAGAAATCGAGATTCTTGCCCATTCGATGGGAAATTGGGTCGCGATCGAAGCGCTCCGGCAAATGAGCATCCGAAATCGGGGCTTGCCGAAAAAGATCGCCGCCGTGATGCTGGCCGCCCCGGACGTCGACATCGACGTGTTCCGAACTCAAATCTCCGATATCAAAGCCGCTTCGACGAATTTCTCGCTTTTCGTGTCCCAGGACGACTGGGCGCTCGCCGCCTCGCAGCACTTCTGGGGAAATGTCGCGCGCTTGGGCGCCATAAACCCGGAGGCTGAGCCGTACCGCGAGCTTTTGGCGCAGGAGGGCATAAAGGTCTTCGACCTCACGAAACTCAAATCGGACGACGAGCTCAAGCACTCAAAATTCGCCTCGAGCCCGGAAGTCGTCCGTCTCATCGGTGAGCGCCTGGTCGAAGGGCAAACCATTGACGAGGACGGCCCGGAGCTCGGTGAACGGATCGGCAGGGTCGCGGCGAGCACCGGCACGACGATCGGCGCGGCCGCGGCACTCGCGATCACGGCCCCGCTGACGGCCGTCTCGGGCTCGGCGCATGAGACACTCGGCGATCGGCTGACGGAGGTGGGCGACGACGTCGGGGAAGCAGTGCGCTCCACCGAAGAGGTCGTGCCGCAAGTTCACTAAGCCGGCTCTCGTTTAACGATAGACAGCTTTTTAAATTTCGTTGAGCAATAGAGTTTTCAATCGCTTTATCACGAGCACGCCCAAAATATGCTGACCAGGTCACGGTGGCGCCAATCCTCTCCGCCGAACCATGGCCCGCTCCCGATGCGTAGCCACTCCTTTATTTTTCCGAGTTGATCGGAATCACGGCCATTTCGCGCTAGGGGGCAAGGAAGAAAGGATAGCCGTCACACTGCCTCCAGTCCGGAGGCCGAAGATCGTTCCTCGATCATAAAGCAGGTTGAATTCGACATATCGCCCGCGCCGAATGAGCTGCTCCTCGCGTTCCGCTTCGTTCCAGGGCTTTTCGATGTTGGCCTGAAGAATTCGAGGGTAGGCGTCGAGGAACTCCATGCCGACCGCCTGAACGAAGGAAAAATCGGCTTCGGAATTCCCCGACCACAGATTGTCGAAGAAAATCCCTCCGATGCCGCGCGGCTCGCCTCGGTGCTTCAGGAGAAAATATTCGTCGCACCATTTTTTGAAAAGTACATATGAGGCCGTCATGCCGCCCCGCTCGCAAGCCCGACGCATGGCCGCGTGAAACGCGAGCGCGTCGGGATCCTCTTGCGACCGGCGCCGTTCGAGCATCGGCGTGAGATCGCCCCCGCCACCGAACCAGGCCCGTGTGGTGATCACGAGGCGCGTGTTCATATGCGCGGTCGGCGCGTGCGGATTCCATGGATGGGCGATCAAGGAGAGGCCCGTCGCGAGAAAATTCGGATCCGTTTCGGCACCCGGCATCTGTCTTGCAAATTCTGGCGAGAACGTGCCGTGCACGGTCGACACATGCACGCCCACTTTCTCGAATACCCTTCCCTTGAGCTGCGCCATTACGCCGCCGCCGCCCGGCGCGCCATCATGATTGGTCCGCCGCCAAGGCTCCCGTTTGAAGCGCCCGGCCGTCTCGGCTCCAGTGGCAAACGGGCCATGCGCCTGCGCCTCGATCCGCTCGAACTCGGCGCAAAGACGATCGCGCAGCGAAGAGAACCAACCGCTCGCCTTTTCGATCAGGGGTTTGATCGCGGGGTCTTCCGCGAGCGCCGGCAAGCTCATCAGCGAGGCGCGCGGAAAGGAAATGGTCGAAAGACCTTCATTCGGTTAGGCGCCTCCACAGCCCTTTTGCATCGGAAGCTTCCGCTCCGGGATCATCGGGCGCTCGCTCGAGCGGAAACGCCACTTTCTCGATCCGGTTCGCGGATGCCAGGTTGTTGTGTGCATCTTGGGAGACGCTCGTATCGTTTCTGACACCGGACGCTTCGCCAGCTTCGCTCGCCGGCGCCGAATCTTCGGGCCCGACCACGATCTCGTCCGCATGTCCCGGCAAGGCTCGGGCCTCCGAAGGATCGGCGAGAGACTCCGCGCCCTCGTGCGGGATCGATCGAGCAGGCGGCTCTTTGCCATTGGGGCTTGGAACGGCGCCCTCTGGCGCTCCCGGCGCCGGAAGCACCGGGGCCGCCGGGACAGCGGTAGGCGGTGGCGTAAGCGGCGGCGCGTCGACGTGCTGAAGCGCCTTGGTGGGACCCGGGAGCACATGCAGCCGTTCGGGTGGATGTTCCCAGACCAGAACGCCGATGCGTCCGCTTTCAGGCGAGAAGGGCGCCCATTGTGGAAAGCTTGTCGCGTCCGCGACCCAGGCCGGATCGCGTGGCGCATGGGCGGCGCGAGCGAGCCACTCGCGAGCAAGTCCGGTCATGCCGTGTTCGGCTTCCTCGATCTCGGCCATCAGAAGGCAGATGCGCGCGGTCGGCCGCCCTTCTGTCAAAGGCGCAAGCGCTTGCCGCGCTTCCTCGAATTGGCGTGCGGCGAAAAGTGCCCGTCCACGTGCCACAAGCGATTCCTCGTGCTCGGGCTTGAACGCCGTGAGTTTGGCGATCGATTTTGCGCGCTCGGCCGCGGATGCGCCGGGCGAGAGTTTCAGATAAATTTCGGCAAGATCCGGGTGAGGGTTTCTCTGCCAGGCGGCTTCAAGGATGCGCGCCGCGCGCCGCGGTCGCCCCTCATCGATGAGCACGGAAGCTGCCGTGACAGCCGCGGGCGTGAGCGCGCGATCTATCTTCAACGCCTTCATCGCAGTCTCGAGCGCTTCTTTGGGTTGCTCACCGCGCAAATCGAGCGCGCGCGCCGCCAGGAGCGCTGCCTTGGCGCGCCTCATCTCGTCCACGCTCGTCGCACCGAGCCGATGGTTGCGCTCGAGCGTCGCGAGGGCAGCCATCCAATCGCGCGCCTGGCATTGCGCGATCAGATTGGCCTCATGCGCCCAAGGCAGGAACACGTCGAGCGCAGCCGCCTCGGCCGCATGCTTATGCGCATCGGCGTGATCGCCTCTGCGCCTTGCCTCGACGAATAGGCCGCGCAGACCAAGGCCGCGCGTGTCGCCGATCTCGGACATGCGCGCGAAAGCTTCTTTCGCCGCGGCGCGATTGCCGTGGAGCTGGGCAGCCTGCGCCTTGAGCAAGAGCGCCAAAGGCTCGTGGCCGGCAAGGCGTTCCGCCGCCTGCGCATGTCGCGCCGCGGCATTGAGATCACCGGAGGCGACGGCGACGAGCCCCTTCGAGATGGCCGCATGGCCCTTGGCTTCGCGGCGCCTGCGAGAAAGGGCGAAAGTCAAAAACGGCAAGCGGAAGACGAAAAGCAGAAGGCGAATGGTGACATAAAGCGCCACGGCCGCGACAAGCAGCGCCAGGAGCATCGCCCCGAGCGAAGTTTCATAAACGCGCGAGCCGAGCGACAGGGACACGAGCCCGTGCTGCTCGACCACGAAGATGCACAGGAACGCCAAGACGAGCGTCGCGGTGAGGAAAAAGAGGATGCGCCACATTGCGGATCAACCGCCACTATCGGTGCTGCTCGAGCGCCGGATGGCATCGAGCGCGCCCGTGCTGATGCGCCGAGCGGCCGCGGAAGCCTCGGCCAACGCCTTGATGCGTGCGCCCGAATGCGGTGTGGCGCCCTTCTCGAAAACAGGCAAGGCCTCCCAGGCATCACGCGCGGCCCCGATATCGCCGCGCATCAAGGCCGCCTCGACCGTGGCCGCCGGCGAGCCCGCCTCGTCGATGCCGACGTGACGCACCCGCACGATCCGCCCAACGAAGGCCAGGAGACGGTCCCACCAATTCGCCGGTTGGCTCGTTTCGGCAACCTTTTCCCGCGCGGCTTCGAGCTCGTTCTCGAAATCGACGACAAGCGAAGCCGGGGAGGGCGCTCCCTTCTCAGCGAAGGGCCGCAAGGCATCTACGAGCTTCGAATCGGCACCGAGCCGGGAGAGCGCGTCGAGCTCGCCTGCGTATGGGGAGCCTCGATTCAAATCGGCCTCGATCGCGCGTGCCATGACGAGGATGGAGGGCGCGTTTGCGTCTGGTTTCGGTCGCGCCGCAACCGATTGCTCGAGCCTTGCCAGGTCCTTTTCGAGCACGGTGAGCTTGCTCTCGACCTCGGCGAGACGCGCCGCCGCCGGCTGGGCGCCATTCGCCGAATCGGCGGCGCTTTTCGCAACCGCCAAGGCTTCCTTGGCGTCGCGCGAGGCGGCATCGACTCTCCCCGCGAGAGCTTCGAGCGAAGTGGCGGGAGAGGGGCGCTGGCCTTGCGCGGCAAGCGCCTTCTCGAGCGCATCGACGCGTCCGGCGAGCTTGTCGAAATCGGCCCGCGTGACCTCAGGCTTGGTGGATGGGGTGGCGCGCATTGTATCGACCGCGCTTTCAACCTGCGCCAACCGCTCCGGAACCCGATCGAAAATGCCGCTCGCCGCAAGGTAAGCGAAGAGCGCGCCGGGAACTATGAGGGACAGCAGGAGCGCGGCGAGCGCGAGCGTGCGTGCGCTTTTCGGTGGCGATGGCGGCGAAGCCGGAGACGGTGGTTCTTGCCCGACGTGACGCCAGGGCGAGGCCGTTTCCCGTGCTTCCGGTTTCGGCGCGCCATGCCCCGGCGTCCGCACTTCGTCAGGTGGGGGCGCGGTCTCCTCCTTGAGGTCGGTCGGCGTGGAGAGGGCGTCCGGAACTTCCTTGCGGCTTGCCCGATCCGTGTCGAACGCTGGCTCCGAGTCGGACGTCACCGGCTTGGTTTCGGGCTTGTCTGCGGGGCCGGGGTCGAGCTTGGGCCCAATGTCGGAAGCGTCTTCGACGGCCTTTGGCGGCACAGCTTGGCTTGCGACGCGGCTGCGGCGCGCCCGTGCTTTCGCCACGCCTGGTTCGGGGGACGTCCCGGGTCGGTCCGTGTCGCTCATACGGTGATCACCTGTCCTGGTCCGCAGCGAAAGCGCACATCAATAAAGCCATGGTGAGGCTTTTTCCTATCATTTATCGGACCGGATGACGGCACACCGTCGCGCCGCAAGACCGCCGGCCACCCTAAAGCATGACCTTGATGTATGGTTCCAGTGCGCAAAAGCTGGATGCCCGAGGGCGAAATGTGACGCTCAGATACCGCGATGCCTGGTTTTGTACCACGGTCAAGCCGGTCTGCGCGAAAGACCGATCGGATCCGCCAAGAGGCGAAGAAGGCTAGCCTCGCTGGGCGCCCCGGCAACCTCCACCCGGCTTGCACCAACCTCAACGAGGGGAGCGGCGACGGCCTGCGACAGGCAGAGCTGACGCGGAGCAAGGGCTCGCTGCAAAAGCCGCTTTGCCTTTGCGAGCGCCACATAGGCGCTGGCGGAACGCGCCGAATAGTGCAGAACGGCGTCGACCTCGCCGCGCCTGAGCGCCTTCGCCGCTTCGGGGGGGAAAGCGGGCAGGATGGTCGCGGCATAAACCTCGACGAGGTCGAAGCTTCGTCCTTCTCGACGCAAGGCGCGCTCGATCTCCGGGCGCCTGTCGCGACCCGCAAGATAAAGAAGCCGACCTCGAGGCGCACGCTCGGCAAGTGAAGCCGCAAGCTCGCCTGCTGTGCGGTAAGCTCGCCCGGGCGTACGCAGCCCCACCTTCCTGGCGGCGTGGGCCGTGCGGGTGCCCACCACCAGGGCGAGCAGCCCGGCGATCCTCACCCGGGTTTCGGCATCAAGGAGCGCGAGCGCGTGCGGGCTTGCCGCAATTACCGCGCCGTGAGTCTGTCTTCTCCTCGCAGCAGGCAGGCTCCCGTCACGGACGGGCGCGATCTCGAGAAGCGGAGCCAGGAGGGCCTTGTGGCCGCGCCGCGCCAAGGCACGCGCGGTGCGCGCCCCTACGGCCTCGGGGCGAAGCACGAGGACCCTCACGGCTCGCCTTGCCTCAAAAGCCTGTCGGCTTGCGCTTCCATTCACCCGCGCGCCGCGAGGATTCCCGGCACTAGCCGCGCGAGAAGCTCGCCCGCGGCATCGGCGCCGAGCTGCTCGGCCTCCTCGGCCGCGCCTTCGCGAGAGACCTCGACCCCGTTCGTCCCGTTCTGTTTCAGCGCGAGGCCGCAAAATCGCAAGCGGCCGCCCGCCAGCACCGCATGCCCGGCTATGGGCGTGCGGCAAGACCCGTCGAGCTTGTTCAAAAAGGCGCGTTCGGCCGCGAGCGCGCGTTCGGTCGGCTTGTCGAGAACGGGAGCGAGCCGCGACACGAGGCGCTCGTCCTCGGTGCGCGTCGTAATCGCGATGGCGCCCTGGCCGACGGCGGGGATGAAACGGGCAATGTCGAGGATCTCGGTCGCCTCGTTCTCCCGGCCGAGCCGCTTCAGACCGGCGAGCGCCAGAAGCGTGGCGTCGCATTCGCCTTCGGCGAGCTTGCGCAAGCGCGTGTCCACATTGCCGCGCATGAGCCGAATCTCGATGTCCGGGCGCCAGCGCTTGAGCTGCGCCTCGCGGCGCACTGAGGCCGTGCCGATGAGCGCGCCCGCGGGAAGCTTGTCGAGGCCACCGAAGCGCGGCGCAATGAGCGCGTCGCGCGCATCCTCGCGCGGAAGATAGCCCGCAATGGCGATTCCAGGCGGGATCAGTGTGGGCAGATCTTTCGCGGAGTGCACGGCGATATCGATCCGCCGATCGAGCAACGCCTCGTCGAGTTCCTTGGTGAAGAGCCCCTTGCCGCCTGCCTCAGCGAGCGAGCGATCGGTGATGCGGTCGCCGCTCGTGCGAATGACGACGATCTCGACCTGTTCGGCAGCCACCGGGCCCGCCTCTGCGAGCCTGCGGCGCAGCTCATGGGCTTGCGCCAGCGCGAGCGGGCTGCCCCGTGTGCCGAGCCGCAATTTTGCGCCCGTTTCCGACACGCCATCAACCTCAAGGATAGCCGAAGCGCGACTTCGTCGAGCGGATCAAGGCACTTGCCTGAGCCCCGTTGCCGGAGGCGCAAAGATGATCCGCCTTGTCGATGGCGTCGCTGACCTGCTGGTACACCGAAAGCTTCACGTTGCCGGTCTGGTAATCATTGTTCATCACGGCGCGAAAGCGCGAGACGTCTCCCTCGCAGCCTGCGCCTTGCGGAAGCGTGAAACCCGAAGGCGTGAAGGATTGCGTCGCATAGCCGGAAGGCGTCGCGGTGGTAGGCGGCGGAGCCTCCTGATTGCAAGCGGCAAGACCGAGCCAAAGAACAAGAATCGCGAGGCGGGACGAGGCATCGAGCATGATAGACATTGCTCCCTTCGGCGAATTGGCGCGATCGTAGCCGATATTCAGGCAGGGGAAGAGGTGCGGCGCAAAACCGTTCACTCCTCCGACCTCACGGGACGATTCATGAGCGCGTCCACGGCATCCTCGATCGAGAGCTTTCGCTCGAGGATTGCCGCCACGCAATCGCTGACCGGCATGGAGAGGCCGGCGAGGCGCGCCATCTCGCAGAGCGCACTTGCCGTGAACGCGCCCTCGGCGAGCTTTCCATGAGCCGCGATGTCGGGCGCCTCACCGCGCCCGAGCGCGAGGCCGAGCGCGAAGTTGCGCGATTTCGGCGTCGAGGTCGAAAGCATCAAGTCGCCGAGCCCCGAAAGCCCCATCAGGGTTTCGGGCTTCGCTCCATGTGCGGCAGCGAAACGGCGAAGTTCCGCGAAGCCTCGCGCCGTGAGCGCGGCCCTGGCGCTGTCGCCGAGCCGGCGCCCTTCGACGATCCCGGCCGCGATCGCGACCACATTCTTCGCCGCTCCGCCGATCTCGACGCCGCGAATGTCGGTCGTGTGATAGAGCCGCAGCGCACGCGACGACAAGGCGCCGGCGAGCTTGCTCGCGAGCGCCGCATCCTCCGCCGCGATCACCACGGCCGTGGGCAGCCCTTGCGCCACATCCTGCGCGAAGCTCGGCCCCGACAAGATCGCGGGGATCGCGCGCGGCAACACCTGCCTCACGATGTCGCTCATGAAGGTCTTCGTCTTGCGCTCGATGCCTTTGGCGCAGACGATGGCCGAGAGCGGTTCTCGCACCACGCTCGCAAGCGCCTCGCACGCGCCTCGCAAGGCTTGCGCCGGCACCGCGATGACAAGCATCTGCGCGCCCTCGAGCGCCTCGATTGCCGATGTCGGCGTGATCGCCTCGTCGAGGCGCACGCCGGGAAGCCTCAGCCGGTTCTCGCGTTCACGCGACATCGTCTCGGTTTGCGCGGGATCGCGCGCCCACAAGACCACACGCTTGCCGGTGCGTGCCGTCGCAACCGCGAGTGCCGTGCCGAAGGCGCCACCGCCGACGACACCGATCGGGCCGGGAGCGGCCCCGCTCATGAAAGAGCGGCGCCCGAGCCGAAGATCACGGCCACTCCCGCGGACAGGTTCATGAGGCCGCGCGTCCTGTACGTTCGATCTCCTCGCCGAGAGGCCAGCGAGCGCGCGCCGGGGCGGTGAGATCGTCCGTCATGTCACGCCGCAAGCGCTCGACGCCGGCCCATGCGATCATCGCCGCGTTGTCGCCGCACAGATCAAGCGGCGGTGCGATGAATTTCACGCCGCTCTCCGCGGCGATCCGCGACAAGGCGAGGCGCAACGGCCCATTCGCGGCGACGCCACCGGCAACGACGAGCGCGGTCGGCTTGTGTCCCATCGTCACGATGGCGCTCAGCGCATGACGCGTCCGGTCATCCACGACATCGACGATCGCCGCCTGGAACGACGCACACAGATCCGCGACATCCGTCCCGGTGAGCGGCGCGATGCGTTCGCAGCTCAGCCGAAGCGCCGTCTTGAGCCCCGAAAGCGAAAAGTCGCATCCAGGCCGGCCGAGAAGAGGGCGAGGCAGATCGAAGCGTTCCGGATCGCCGCGCTCGGCTGCCTTCTCGACCGAAGGACCTCCGGGATAAGGCAGGCCGAGAAGCTTCGCGGCCTTGTCGAAGGCTTCCCCGATCGCGTCGTCGAGCGTCGAGCCGAGACGCACGTAACTGCCGACATCGCGTGCCGCCACCAAAGCCGTGTGGCCGCCCGAGGCGAGAAGCAGGAGGAATGGGAAGGCGACTGCGTGAGTAAGGCGCGCGGTGAGCGCATGGGCCTCCAGATGATTCACCGCGATGAAGGGTTTGTTCGCCACGAGCGCCAAGGTCTTCGCGGTCGTGGTGCCGACGATGAGGCCGCCGATGAGGCCGGGGCCGGCCGCCACCGCGATGGCATCGACGTCCTTCAGCGTGAGCTTTGCCTTGGCGAGAGCGCGCGCCACGATCTTGTCGAGCGCCTCGACATGGTGGCGCGCGGCGATCTCCGGCACCACGCCCCCATAAGGGGCGTGCGCCGAAATTTGCGACAGGATCTCGTTCGAGACGATCTCACGGCTCCCGTCGTCGTTGAGCGCGACGACGGCCGCCGCCGTCTCGTCGCAGCTCGTCTCGATGCCGAGGACGCGTATCATCGCGGCTCCATCAACCCGATGCGGCTTCGCGCGAGAGCATCATGCCGTCTTCTTGGCAAAGGAGGCTTTGGCGAGCGAAGGCTTGACCGCTGCCATGAAGGCACGCGCTTGCGCCATCATCATCCCCATGTCGGATGCGATGGCGACGTAGTCGTAACCATAGCCGATATAGCGTTCGACGATCTCCGGCGTCGGACCGATGATTCCGCAAGGCTTGCCGATTGCGCGGCAACGCTTCGCCACTTCGGCCACCTTCGCCTGCACGCTCCTCTCCTCCATGTTGCCGACATGCCCCATATTGGCGGCAAGATCGGCCGGGCCGAGGAAAATCGCGTCGACCCCGTCGACCGTGGCGATGGCCTCGAGCTTCGAGGCGGCTTCCGGCGTTTCGATCTGCACGATGACGAAGGCGGCCTCATTGGCGCGCCTCGCGTAATCGGGCACGGTGCCGTAACGGTTGCCGCGGTGGAAGCCGGCAAAGCCGCGCCTGCCGGCGTTGGGATCGCCAGGCACGGGATAACGCGTGAAGGAAACCGCCGCGCGGGCCTCCTCGACGCTCTGCACGAAAGGAAACATGAGGCTCTGCGCGCCGGCATCCATGAGGCGCTTCACCAGGACCTGATCGTTCCACGGGATGCGCACGATGGGTGCCGCCGGCGTTCCGGCAAGCGCCTGGAGAATGTGATAGGCGTCTCGCACATCGATCGGCGTGTGCTCCATATCGACGAGAATCCAATCGAAGCCGAGCGAGCCCAAAGCTTCCGCCGTCGATGTCGCGCCCGACATCACCCAGGTGCCGAGAGGCACGCGGTCGCGTTTGAGGAGCTGGCGAAACGGATTGGTCAGGATGTCCATGAAGGGGTTCCGGTTCCGGGAGGAGAATTAACCGCGAGGCAAGTGCGCAAGACCTGTCATTGAGCTCACGGTGCCGCTGGATTTGTGCCGAGAAAGCGAGCGACGGTTTTGTCCTTGGAAAGCTCGGTCAAATCGGCCGGAGTCGGGAGTTGCGGCTTGTCGCGTTGCGCGTTGACCATGCACAGGAAGCCGAGCGGCTCTCGCGGGCCGGCGCGGAACTGGTGCCATGTCCAGGGCGGCACGGTGACGAGGTCATGCAGCTCGATCTTTCGGACCTCACGCCCGACGAGGCATTCGCCGCGCCCGCGAAGCACCATCACGGCATGCATGTGCTCGTGACGCTCGAGCGTCGAGAAGCCGCCCGGCGCGACCTCGAAATAGCGTAGCTCGCAGGCGAGATCGGGATCGCCGAAGAGGATCTGGCGCGACACCGTCTTGAAGAGGGCGCGCTCATCTTCCTTGTAGGGGCGAAGCTCGACCTGCTCCCAGCGGTGCCCGCGCGCGGCGCGATGGGCCTGTCTTTTTGGTTCAGAAGCCATCTCATCCATAAGCGTAGCCTTCCACACTGGCCACGAAAGCCTTTGTCTCCTCGACGAGCCGCTCGCGTGCCGCGAGCAAATCGCCGCCGATCAGCAACATCACCTCGGCGCCGTAGAAATCAAGTAGCTCGGGGACGCGCGCGAGCCTCATGCCGCCCGCAGGCACCGGAACCGAAGGGCGCAGCTTGCCCCATTCGTCGAGCGCCGCACGCGCCAGTGCTTTGCAGGTCTCGCGCGAATAGCCGAAACGACCCCCGTAATTCGGGAAGACCACGGCACCGGCTCCGAAGAGGCGAAAGAGCTTGCCGATGAGCAAGGGCGGGGCGATCCGGGCCGCGCCGCCCAGCGCCGGATGGGCAAGGATCGCCATATCCGGATTGTCGCGCGCCAAGGCAAGCATGTTCGACACGCCACTGATAATGGGGGCGAGCATCACCGTGTCGATGCCGTTTTCACGCGCGATGGCGATTTCGCGCCGAAGCGTGTCGAGATCGCCCGTGAGGCTCGGCACATAGCGCGTGTTGAAGCCGCCCGACCGCAACGCCGTAGCGACAGCCTCGACGCGGTCGGCAAAGGGCGAATAGGCCTGCTCCGCGAGACCATGGTCGTCCTTGATGTAGTCGACGCCACCTTGCGCGAAGCGGCGCGCGAGCGCAGCCAGCGCGGCGGGGGCCATCCCTTGCGGCTTCAGCGCCGAGCAGGTGAGCGCGCGACGCGAAACGCCGACGCGCGCCTTGAGCTCGGCGAAGCCTTGTCGCGGCCCGCCGAAGGCCGCGAGCATCTCGGGCGGCAAGATCGCATCATGCAAGGCGACATCATCCAGAAGCGACGCGTTACCGAACAGCATGTTCATGAGCTGGCCGGCGTCGTCGCCCGTAGTCTGCGCATTGAGGCCGATGCGCGCCTCGAATAGGCCCCTGCCGAGGTCGCGGATTTCGTGCACCTCGCCCACGATCTCGTCGAGCACGCACTCATCCTCGATGCCCTCGACCGGCATCTCGACGCTTTGCTCGACCGCGATCGCGCGGGCGCGCCCATCGACGACGCCGGCCTCGCAACGGATGTGGTAGACGGCCTCGATCGAGGATTTCATGGCTCCATGAAGCGCGGCGGACGCGAGATTTCAACTAGGAAACAGGCCTTTGCCATGGCGGAACGAAAACTAATGCGGAGGCGGCCATGCGCAGGATGCGGTCCGCAGGTGGGATTGACAGAAAATTGATTGTCCGAAGCGCGGTATTTGGTAACATGTCGTATTACGTGTTACAGCCATGATCGACAGCTTCAGCCACAAAGGCCTGAAACGGCTATTTGAAGACAATGACCGCCGCCTGATCCGACCAGACTTGGTTGAACGCGTCTCGATCATTTTGGCATATCTCGATGCCGCCAAAACGATTGATGATCTCAATATTCCAAGCCTTCGACTCCATTCTCTTAAGGGAGAATATCGGGGTTACTGGTCCGTCACGGTCCGCGCAAATTGGCGCATTGTATTCCAGTTCGATGATGGCGCGGTCTCTGCGATCGAGTTGATCGATTACCACTGAAGAAGGGAGAGTTGGCGATGATGAAGAACCCCCCACATCCCGGCATCGGAATCAGGGACGAAATCGCTGAGCTTGGCCTCTCTGTTGCGCAAGCCGCCAAGGGGCTCGGCGTGACTCGCCAGCAGCTCCATCGGGTCATCAACGGCCGATGCGCCATCACGCCGGAAATGGCCTTGCGATTGGAGAAGTCGATCGGCAGCAACGCCGATTTCTGGCTGCGCCTACAGGTCAATTACGACCTGGCGAAGGTGCGTGCGCGCGCCGGCTCGATCAAGGCCATCCGCTTGGAGCGGAAAGTCGCGTAGATAACCTTAAAACCGAACTCCAAATATTGGTTTAACTGACGGATCGAGTTGGAAGGAAGGGATTAACATGGGGTTGTGGGCGCGAGGGATAAGATCCGTAAGGGATTGACGGAGGCCGTCGCGTATGCGCGCGGCCAGGTTGGCGGTGCTCGCGTGCGTGAGGTCAAGGTGCCGCAGAGTATCGACGTTCATGCCGTGAGAAGTAAGCTTGGCATGTCGTAGCGGGAATTTGCGTTGCGGTTTGGCTTCAGCTTGGCGACGGTAAAGAATTGGGAGCAGGGACATCGCATGCCGGAAGCATCGGCAAGGGTTTTACTGACCATCATTGATCGGGAGCCAGACGCGGTCGTGCGCGCTCTCGCTGTCGGATAGCCGATATTCATCCAATGTAAAAGAAGGCCGGATTAGCCGATCGTCCGGCCCTTTGTTTTGCCTCGCTGCTAGCAAAGGGATTGTTCCCTATCGTCACGCCTCCGCCTTGGGCGCACCTCACGCGGCACCCGCGACGATGAGCTCGAGCACATCCTTCTCGGTCGTGTCCTTGATGCGGCGCTCGCCCGCATTCACGCCGCGCTTCAGCACCATCACCCGGTCACCGACCTCGAAAATGTCGGTGAGACGATGCGAGATGATGACTTGCGCGACGCCTTGGCGCTTCAGCTCCGCCATGGTCTCGAGAAGCTTCGCGGTCGCCATGACGGAGAGGTTCGCGGTCGGCTCGTCGAAGATCACCACCTTCGGCTCGAATGAAAGCGCGCGTGCGATGGCGACCGATTGCTGGCGCCCGCCCGAGAGGCTCTCGACTTTCGCGTGCACCGAATTCACGTCGACCTTGAGCCGATCGAGAACCCTGGCCGCATCGCCATACATGCGGGCCCGATCGACAAAAACCCCGAAACGGCGCGGCCAGCGGCCAAGGAAGATGTTCTGCCCCACATCCATGTTCCCGCACAGCGCAAAATCCTGGTAGATCATCTCGATGCCGCGCTCGCGGCTGTCGCGAGGGCTTGCGAAATCGACCGCCTCGCCTGCGACGAGGATTTCTCCGCCGTCGCGGCGGTAGGCGCCGGTGAGCACCTTCATCAGGGTGGATTTCCCTGCCGAGTTGTCGCCCACAAGGCCGAGGATCTCACCAGCTCCGAGGCGGAAATCGACGCCTGAAAGCGCACGCACCGGCCCGAACGCCTTGTCGATCTTCCGCATCTCGATGAGCGGCGTTTCGGAATTTGCGTTCATCTTGCATCCCTCGGGCGCGAGCCGCGTCGCAAGGCCGTGATCGCGCGTGAAACGATGTGCTCTTGCCGCAGCCAGATATCGGCGATCACCGCGAGGATCAAAATCGAGCCGATGAAGACGTTCATCCAATGCTGCGGAAGCACATAGGAGCCGCCGCTCGGCAGAAGAATCTGCAGCGACAGCAATGCGCGGATCAGGGTGATGGCGGCCGCGCCCGCGAGCGACCCCAGGATCGTGCCGTGCCCCCCGAAGATCGAGCCGCCGCCCACGATCACGGAGGCGATGGCGTCGAGCTCGCGCAATTGTCCGGCCGCGGGATTGAACGAGCGCAAATAGGCCGCATAGATGATCCCGGCACAAGCCGCGCAAAGCGAGGACGCGACCAGCGACAGGAAGCGCACCCGGCGCGTGTCGATGCCGGCATAGCCCGCGGCGCGCTCATTGCCGCCGGTCGCGTAGACCATCTGGCCCCAATGTGTTCGCGCGAGCACGATGGCGGCGCCGCAGGCAAGGATCAGCAGGAAAAGCGTTTGCACGCTGACCGCGCTCGCAAAGCTTGCCCACCAGCCCTTGCCTGGCTGAGCGCCGAGCGCGGTGAGCACCTCGGCGAGGCTTCGCCCCATCAGCGTGAAACCTGAAGGAAAACCCGAAAGCTGGCGTCCCGCGACCAGCCAGGCCGCGAGGCCGCGCGCGATGTAGAAGGTGGAGAGCGTCGCC
>Ga0213876_10000662_pt1 | contig 24663 bp, 14 predicted proteins | sample BarmaccomBMRX_R9_FD_160113 | JGI IMG/M metagenome (GOLD analysis project Ga0213876, IMG submission 160113) | Root-associated microbial communities from Barbacenia macrantha in rupestrian grasslands, the National Park of Serra do Cipo, Brazil - RX_R9 | ecosystem: Host-associated > Plants > Roots... | reverse complement strand
AGGCTCCGGCTCGGACTACACGGCCTTCCTCGACCACCTCGGCGTCGCGTCGATGAACCTCGGCTTCGGCGGCGAGGACGACGGCGGCATCTACCACTCGATCTACGACGACGTCTACTGGTACACGCACTTCAGCGACACGTCGTTCGTGTACGGCCGCGCGCTCGCGCAGACCGCCGGCACGACGGTGATGCGGCTGGCGGGCGCCGATCTGCTGCCGTTCGCGTTCGGCAACCTCGCCGAGACGGCGCGCCGCTACGCGAGCGAGCTGCAGCAGCTCCGCGACCGCCGCGCCGAGCAGCTCGCCGACCGCAGGCGCGACGTCGAGGGCGGCGTGTACGCGGCGCTCACCGACCCGCGCGACCCGACCGTCGCGCCACCCGTGCTCGCGCCGCCGCCGCAGCTGGAGTTCGCCGCCGTGCAGAACGCGGTCGATGCGCTGGCCCGTGCGGCGGCGCGCTACGAGCAGGCCGCCTCGCGCGCCCTCGACCGCGGCGCCGCGTCGACCGATGGCGGCACGGCGGCGGCGCCCAACCTCGCGGCGGTGAACGCGCGGCTGCTGCAGGCAGAGCGCGCGCTCACCGCGCCCGAGGGGCTCGCGCGGCGGCCGTGGTTCAAGCACCTGCTGTACGCGCCCGGCTGGTACACCGGCTACGGCGTGAAGACGATGCCCGGCGCGCGCGAGGCGATCGAGCAGGACCGCTGGCGCGACGCCGACCCCGAGCTCGCCCGCATCGCCGCGGCGCTGCAGCGCGAGGCGGCGCTGGTGGACGAGCTGGCGGATGCGTTAGGCAGGTGAGGACAGGCCGTGACTCGTGACTCGTCACTCGAGTCATCGCATCACGTTTGCCCCTGGCCCGTCATCCCGGCGAAAGCCGGGATCCATCACAGCCACTGGACACCGGGCCCCCGCATTCGCTGGGTGACGGACAGGGCGCGAATGGATCCCGGCTTTCACCGGGATGACGACCGAGTCACGAGTCACGGCTTCCCACCACCCGCACCAGCGCCCGCACCCCTGCCGCGTACTGCCGGCTCGTGCGCAGCCGCGCGCCGTCGGCGAGGCGCACGACGTAGCCGCCGTCAGGCAGCGCCTCCACCGCGGCGATGCGCGCGACGTTCACGATCGCCGAGCGGTGGATGCGCAGAAAGGCCGCCGGGTCGAGCTCGCGCTCGGCGTCCTTCATCGTGCCGCGCACCAGGTGCACGCGGCCGTGGGCGTGCAGCCGCAGGTAGTTGTCGACGGCGTCGATCCACACCACGTCGCTCGCGGCGACGAACGTGTGCGTGGACCCGCGGCGCACGACGAACCGCGTGCGGTGGCGGGCCGTCTCGCGCGCCAGCGCGGCGGCGGCCTGCGCGACGCCCTGGGCGACGCGCGTGCTCGACGCCGCGTCGCGCGACAGCCGGCCGACGGCGCGCCTGACGGCGGCGGCGAAGCGCTCCGGCGTCACCGGCTTGTGCAGGTAGTCGATCGCATCGACCTCGAAGGCGCGCAGCGCGTACTCCTCGTACGCGGTGATGAACACGATGCCCGGCATCGCCGCGTCATCCAGATCCGAGTCGCGGTCCGCGAGCAGCGCGGCGACGACGCCGAAGCCGTCGAGCTCCGGCATCTCCACGTCGAGGAAGACGAGGTCCGGCGACGTCGCCGCGATGACGTCGAGCGCCTGCAGCCCGTGCGCCGCCTCGCCGACGAGCGCGAGCTCCGGCGTCGCGCACACGAGCGTCACGATGCGCTCGCGCGCCAGCGCCTCGTCCTCCACGACCACCACGCGCGTCGCGCCCATCAGGCGGTCCGCAACGGCACGCGCACCGTCGCCTCCACGCCGCCGCCGGCGCGCTCGCGCAGCGCCAGCGATTGCTCGTCGCCGAACGCGTGGCGCAGCCGCTCGCGCGTGTTGGCCAGCCCCGTGCCGTCGTGCGCCGCCGCGTCGAGCACCGTGCCGTCGTCCCACACGGCGATGCATACCCGGTCGCCGTCTCGCCGCGCGGCGATCCCCACGTGGCCGCCGGCCGCGCGCCGCCCGACACCATGCTTCAGCGCGTTCTCGACGAGCGGCTGCAGCAGCAGCATCGGCACCGCCACGCCGCGTACCGCGTCGTCGACGTCGATCGTCACGCGCAGCCGGTCGCCGAAGCGGAGGCGCGCCAGCTCGAGGTACGTCTCGGTCATGCGCAGCTCGTCGCCTAACGGCACCAAAGCGCTACGCGACCGCCGCAGGATGTCGCGCAGCAGATCGGACAGCTTGGCGAGCATCGCGTCCGCGGCCACCGGATCGCGGTGGATGAGCGTCGAGATCCCCTGCAGCGTGTTGAACAGGAAGTGCGGCTGCAGCTGCGACGTCACGGCGACGAGCCGCGACTCGGCCAGCTCCGCGCGCAGCCGCTGCGCCTCGAGCGCGCCGCGCACCGCACGCCGCCATGCCTCGGCCGCGTTCGCGACGGCGGCGACGGCGAGGAGCGGCAGCGCGGTCCCCATCAGCGCGACCGGCACGAACGCGCCGAGCGGCGGCGCACTGGGCGCGCCGCGGTAGGTCAGGCCATAGCGCGCGAGCACCACCGCGCCGACGAGCGCGGCGACCGCGCCGAGCTGCACGCCGAGGGCGCGCCATGCGCGGTGTGGGCCTAACGGCATCCGGGCCGCGAGCCACCACAATGGCGCGATCGCGAGCGCCGACGCGTACCACACCACCGATCCCACGCCTAACGCGCGGAGCAGCGCCCGTGCGTCGGGCGGCGGCGCCGGTATGCGCGGGAACATGCGCGCGCCCGGCGTGCCCACCCGCACGCCCGGCGGCAGCGCCGTGTCCGGCCCGACGGCGACGCCGGCGACGATCAGCGCGACGACGACCGCCGCGATCGCGAGCATCGCGGCGCGGGAGGGCCGGGGGAGCGTGGGCGCGGGCGGGGTCATCGGCACCATAGGGGTACGATGCGGCGCGCGACGCGTCCAGCACGCGCGGCGCACGCCGGTCCCTCCGATCCGTGCGGCCGTCCCTTCGTGGATTGCGTGCGGTCCGGTCGACCGACATCCGTGCGCCATGCGCATCGCCCACGTCTTCCCGATCGTCGCCCTGCCCGGCGCGTGGCTCCGCGAGACGGCGCGCGATCTGCGCCACGCCCTCCGCGCGTTCCGCCGCGAGCCCGCGTTCGCCGCCGGCGTCGTGCTGACGTTCGCGCTCGCCATCGGCGCGAACGCGGCGATGTTCGGGCTCGTGGAGCGGCTCATGCTCGCCCCGCCGCCCGGCATCCGCGACGCCGCCCGCGTCGTGCGCGTGGCCGAGCGCGCGACGGGTGGCGACGGCGCGTCGTTCACGCTGTCCACGACGTCGTATCCGGCGTTCCGCGCCGTCGCCGCCATCCCTGTGTTCGACGACGTCGCCGCCGTGCGCGCCGACTCGGTGACGACGGGCCGCGGCGCCGACCTCGCCGAGGCGTCGGTCGTGCAGGCATCGGGGCGCTACTTCGCGGTGCTCGGCGTACGTCCATCGCTCGGCCGCCTCTTCGGATCGGGCGACGACGTGCTGCCTGACGGCAACGACGTCGTCGTGCTCGGCCACGCGTACTGGCGCCGCCGCTTCGCGGGCGATCCGGCGGTGATCGGCCGGCCGCTCGTCGTCGACGACGCGCCGCTCACCATCGTCGGCGTCGCACCCGCGGGCTTCGACGGCACCGAGCTCGCGCCGGTCGATCTGTACGTCCCGCTGACGACGGCCATGCGCGCGCGCGGCGCCGGCTGGTGGAGCACGCCCGGCATGCGCCTCGTCTCGATCGTCGCGCGATTGCGCGCCGGCGTCGCGCCGGCCGCCGCGGTGCCGATGGCGACCGCCGCCCTGCGCGGCAGCGCACCCGCCGTGCCTGAGGAGCGTCCCGTGGTGGCGGTGCTCGAGTCGCTCGTGCCCGGACGCTCGGCGCGCGAGTCGCCGGCAGCGCGCATCGCGCTCTGGCTCTCCGGCGTCTCGCTCGTCGTGCTGCTCGTCGCCACGGCGAACGTGGGCACGCTGCTGCTCCTGCGCGCCGCCCGCCGCCGCCGCGACCACGCGGTGCGCACGGCGTTAGGCGCGGCACGTACGCGGCTCGCCCGGCAGGCGCTCGCCGAGAGCCTGCTGCTCGCGCTGGCCGGCTGCGTGGCCGGGATGCTCGTGGCGCGGTGGCTCGCCGAGGCGGTGCGCGTGCTGCTCCTGCCCAACCTCGCCCCCGCGGCGCACGTGGTCGATCGCACCGTGCTGCTCGCGTCGATCGCCGTGGCGTGCGGCGCCGGCCTGCTCGCCGGGCTCGGCCCCCTCGTACCGTTAGGCAGACGTGACCTCGCCGATCTCCGCGGCGGGGCCGGACGCGGGGCGTCGGGGCGCTTCGTCGTGCAGCACGCGCTCGTCGCCGCGCAGGTGGCGCTGTGCATGGTGCTGCTCGTCGGCGCGGGGCTGTTCGTGCGCAGCCTGCAGCGCGTGCGGTCGCAGGACCTCGGCTTCTCCACCGCGCAGTTGCTTCACGTCACGCTCGACTTCCGCGGCGCCGTGCCGGCCGTGGAGCGCGACCGCGTGCACCGCGAGGCCGCGCGCCGCGTGGCCGCGCTGCGCGGCGTCACCGGCGCCACGGTCGTGCAGGGGATGCCGTTCGCGTCGCACAACATCCCACCCATCGCCGTCCCCGGCTACGACCTCCCGTCGCCGACGGCGCAGCAGCTCCCCATCCTCTACGGCGCCACGCCCGCGTACCTCGACCTGATGGGCGTGACGCTGCGCGAGGGACGGCTGTTCGACGCGCGCGACGGCGCCGGCGCCCCGCTCGTCGTCCTCGTGAACGAGACGATGGCGCGCACCGCGTGGCCGGGCCGGAGCGCGATCGGCCGCTGCGTGCAGGCCGGCTTCGGCCTGACGCCGCCGGGCCCCGGCGCCGACCCGATGGCCGACGCGGCATCGCTGCCGTGCCGCACCGTCGTCGGCGTCGTGCGCGACTCGCGGGCCCGCTCGCTGCGCCTCGACGGCGGCGAGGGACGGCTGATGCAGTACTACGTCCCGTTCGACCAGCTGCCTGACGCGCCCTTCCCCGACGCGGCCACGGTGCACGGCCTGCTCGTGCGCACGGCAGGCCCGCCCGAGCGCCTCGCGTCCGCCGTGCAGCGCGCGATCCAGGGCGCGAGCGCGGTGCCGGTGTACGCGCGCGTGCGCCCGTACCAGGAGCTGATCGATCCGCAGCTCCGCGCGTGGCGGCTGGGCGCGACGCTGTTCACCGCGCTCGGCGCGCTCGCGTCAGGCATCGCGGCGGTCGGGCTGTTCGCCGTCGTGTCCTACCTCGTCGCCCAGCGCAGGCGCGAGATCGGCGTGCGCCTCGCGCTCGGCGGCACGAGCGGACGCGTGGCGCGTCGTGTGGTGCGCGACGCGGTGCGGATGGCGGGCATCGGAGCCGTGATCGGCGCGGTCGTCGCGTTCGCCATCGCACCGGCCATGCAATCGATGCTGTTCGAGACCTCGGCCCGCGAGCCGGCGACCACGCTCGGCGCGGCGGCGCTGCTGCTCGCCGTCGCGGCGGTCGCCGCGATGTTTCCAGCCTGGCGCGCGGGCCGCGTCAACCCGCTCGTCGCACTGCGCGACGACGGATGAGCAATGTTCTGATTCACAGGATGCACCGGACTGCTCACCCGTTAGGCCGTCGACGACGCGCGAGCGCCGCGAGGCCGAGCAGCCCCGTGCCGACGAGCGCCAGCGACGCCGGCTCCGGCGCCACCGTCGCGGCGCCGAACGTCACGTCGCCCATGACGACGTACGAGCCGCCCCAGTCGAGGTACTTGATCGACGGGGTGCGCACGACGATGCCGCGGAACGCGCCGGCGTTGGTCGCGCCCGGCGTGGTGATCGGTGCGAGCTGGTCGACGTCGAACGCGGCGAGGACGTTGAAGTCGGCGTCGTACGCGCGCAGCGTGGCCGAGAAGCCGTTGCAGGTGAAGAGCGCGTCGATGCAGTAGTTCACGAGGCCGCCCACCGCGTTCACCGGCGTGTCGAACGTGAAGCGGAGGAACGCGCCGAAGCCGTCCGCCGTGCCGATCCCGCCCGCGCCTAACGACGCGCCGGAGGTCCACAGCCCGTTGTCGCCGAGGCCGTAGCCGCCGATCGCGTACAGCTCGACGTCGCTGATCGGCTCGATGGTGAGCCCCGGCAGCGACACCGAGGGGTAGGACGTGTTCGGCGTGAGGCTCGAGAAGCCGAGCGTGGTGCCGGTGATCGTGTTGGACGTGAGGAGCGTCTGCGCCGCGGCGGGCGACGCGCCGAGGAGCGCGGCGAGCGTGGCGAGCGTGGCGATGACAGCGGTGCTGCGGACGTGGAAGCGCATGGGAGGCGGAATCGGAGGCGGACGTCGTCAGGCGGTGGTCAGGGCTTGGCGGCGCCACCGGTCTTCGGCACCGTGTAACCGTCGCTCAGCGTCTTCAGGTAGGCGACGAGCGCCGTCTCCTGCGCGCCCGTGAGTCCCAGGTCGCCGAGCTCCTCGCGGTTCACGTTCTCGGTGACCTCGGGCGCGGGCCAGCAGTTCACGCCGAACGCGGGGCTCGGCGTCGACGCGCAGTCGGGGAGCACGTCGCGCGTGTTGTAGAAGTGCACGACCTGCTCGAGCGACTTGAAGGCGCCGTTGTGCATGTAGCTCTTCGCGCCGTTAGGCGTGCCGCGGCGGTCGAGGTTGCGCAGCGTCGGCACCTTCTGCTGGCCGTTGCGATCGGGGTCGTGCAGGACGCCGCCGAGCCCGAGGTCGCGGTACGACGCGTCGCGCAGCAGCGCCGGGTTCTGACGGTTCGCCGGCACGCCGATGTTGTCGTACGTGTAGTCGGTCATCAGGGCGTTCGTGCCGGCGTTCGGATGACAGCCCGCGCAGCCGGCCTGCCCCTCGTAGAGCTGCCGCCCTTCCTCCTCGAGCGCGGTCAGCGTCGCCTTGCCGGCGAGCACGGCGTCGTGCTTGGAGCTGAACTGGTTGACCTGCGGCGACGACTCGTACGCCAGCACGGCGCGCGCGACGTTGTCGTACTCGGCGACGACGGCGGCACGCTGCGCCGTCGTGAGCGGCACCTTCGCGCCCTCCGTCTGACAGAGCGCGTTCGTGTTGCTCGGCCACGCGATGGACTTGATCGACGTGCCGTACGCGGACGTGTACGTGGTGAGGTAGGCGCCCTTGGTGATGCGATAGACGACGCACGCGAGGTCGGGCAGCGCCTGCTCCACCGGATCGAGGAACGGCGCCTGCGACTGCTCGGCCGACGCGCTGCCCAGGCGCTCGCCCGTCGCGCGGCCGTCCCAGAAGTTGCCGCCGACGTAGGTGTCGTCGTCGGGGTCGTAGTAGAGCACCGGCGCCTGCGTGGCGTAGGCGAGGCTCGGCGGCTTGCGGATGCCGGTGCGCGTGTTGATGGAGCCGAACATCACCGCGCCCGCGGCGTTGACCGTCGCGTTAGGCGACGAGAAGCCCCACGACGGATCGTGGCACGACGCGCACGACTGGTTCTGCTTCAGCGACAGCGTCGGGTCGCTGAAGATGCGGCCGCCGAGGGCGGCCAGCACCGCAGGATCGGGCGCGGCCGCGGTGGAGCGCGAGAGATCGTGGATGGCGGCCGGCGAGAGGAGCGGCCGCGCCGGCTCGATCGGCGTGCCGTCGCAGGCGGCGAGCAGCACCGCCGCGACCGCCGCGGCCGTGGACGCCGAGCCGGCGCGCGACCGGCGGCCGGCGGTCGGCAGGAGGGAGAGCATGGGACGGAGGGCGAGGGCGGGCGCCGACCTCCCCGGCGGCGGGCGCCGCGGGGCGTGGCCGACGAGTCGGCGCGGAGGGGAGCGTGGATGCGCGTTTAATGAAAGATTCATCCACGCACCGGGCCATTATTGTGGCGTCCCCCGCATCCGCGCAACAGCGACTTTCGACGCCGCCGCGCGCATGGTGTGGCATGCGCGCCACAGTGCCTAACGGCGAGGGGTCGGCGTGCAGCGTGCAGCGGTCAGGGAGCCCGTGGATCGCGCACGCTCCACGCTCCGCGCTCCACGCTGCCCCTCGCCGTTAGGCAGCTTGCCCTCGCCCGCGCGTCGGGCCAGCATTGAGGCGTGACTGGAAGCCTCACCACGCTGTCGAGCCGTCTGCGCGCCGAGACGAAGGACGCGCACGTCCGCGCCGAGCGGAGCGGCATCATGCGGCGCGTGCTGCGCGGCGACGTCGGACGGGGCGAGTACGTCGCGCTGCTCGTCGACCTCGCGGCGCTCTACGACGCGCTCGAGACCGAGCTCGATCGACACGCCGGGCATCCGGTGCTCGCGCCGTTCGCGCCCGGCGCGCTGCGCCGCCACGCCGCGCTCCTCGCCGACGTCGCGGCGCTCGCCGCGGGACCGCCGCCGGCGCCCGGCCCCGCGGCTCGCGCCTATGCCGCGCACCTCCACGCGCTCGGCGCGTCGGCGCCGGTGCGGCTCGTCGCCCACGCCTACGTGCGCTACATGGGCGACCTCTCCGGCGGCCAGATCCTGCGCGGCATCGTCGAGCGCGCGCTCGCCCTGCGCGACGGCGCCGGCACCGATGCCGGCACGGCCTTCCACGACTTCGCCGCCGCGGGCGACCCCGATGCGCTCAAGCGCCGGTTCCGCGACGCCCTCGACGCGCTCCCCGCCGAGTGGGCCGACGCCGTCGTCGACGAGGCGCTCGTCGCCTTCGCCATGCACGAGCGGCTGTTCACCGAGCGAGACGGCGAGCGCGACGGTTAGGCGTTCGAGGGAGGCGCGCGTCTGTGACGATGGGGCGCCTCAGTGGTCTTGGGAGTGTCCTCCCCTCCTCTCGCACGCCCCGCCTCTGATGTCCGCGCGCCGTCGACTCGCGCTCGGGCTGATCGCCGCGCTTCTCGGCGTCGCCCCGCGCGCCACCCCCGCCCAACCCGCCGCCCATCTCGCGTTCGAGCGCCTCGCGCAGGAGCGGGGGCTGTCGCACGGCACCGTCACCGCCATCGTCCAGGACCGCACCGGCTTTCTCTGGCTGGGCACCGAGGACGGCCTCAATCGCTACGGCGGCGCGGGCTTCTCCGTCTTCCGCCCCATGCAGGGCGACACGACCTCGCTCGCCGACGGGTGGATCACCGGCCTCCTCGTCGGGCGCGACGGCTCGCTCTGGGTGTCGACGCTCCACGGCGGGCTGCAGCGCTTCGATCCGGGCACCGAGCGCTTCCGCCACTACCGCCACGCCGACGCCGATCTCCAGTCGCTGAGCAGCGACCGGGTGAACGCGGTGCTCGAGGCGCATGACGGCGCCATCTGGACCGGCACCGTGCGCGGCCTCGACCGCCTCGACCCGGCCACCGGGCGCGTGCGCCGCTACGCCCTCGCCGCCGACTCCAGCGCCTTCGCCAACGACGTCCTCGCGCTCGCCGAGGACGTCCGCGGACGCCTGTGGATCGGCGGCCGCACGGGGCTCTTCGTGTTCGACCCTTCGCGCGGCGCGTTCGAGCCGATCGCCGACGCGGCGGCGCCGTGGTATCCCATCCGCGCCATCCACGCCGACCGGCGCGGCACCTACTGGGTGGCGACCGAGAACGCGCTCGTCGCCGTCGATCCGACGACGCGGCGCGTGGTCGCCCGCTACGGCCAGCCGAGCGCGGCGCATGCGTCGCCGATCACCGGCCGCGTGCTCACCCTCGGCGACGCCCCCGACGGCACCCTGTGGGTCGGCTCGGACGGCGGCCTCGCGTCGCTCGACCCGGCGACCGGCGCGTGGCACCGCTACGCCTACGACCGCGCCGACCCGCGATCGCTCGGCGCCGACATCGTGCGGTCGGTGCTCGTCGACCGCGGCGGCGTGCTGTGGGCGGGGCTGGAGAGCTATGGCGTCAGCAAGCACGCGCCGTCGGCGGTGCGCTTCGACGTGCTGCGCCACGACCCGGGGGCGCGCCGCTCGCTGAGCGACGGCTACGTCCGCGGCATCACCGAGGACCGCGCCGGCAACCTGTGGATCGCCACCCAGTTCGGGGGGCTCAACCGGCGCGACGCGCGGACGGGGCGCATCACCGCCTTCCGCCATCGCGACAGCGACCCCCGCTCGCTCCCCGGCGACAACGTGTGGGCGACGTACGAGGACCGCGCCGGCACGACGTGGGTGGGGCTCTACGGCCAGGGGCTCGGCACCATCGACCCGCGGACCGGCGCGTTCACGCGCTCGCCGCTCGTCGCGTCCGACGCGAGCGTCGTCCTCATCACCGAGGACCGCGCCGGCCGCCTGCTCGTCGGGCTCGAGGGACGAGGGCTCGTCGAGATCTCGGCCGACCGGCAGCAGGCGCGGAGCTATGGGGCGACGCGCGGCGACGTGCGCATCCTCGCGAACGACGACGTGCAGACCGTGCTCGAGGACCGCGCCGGGATGCTCTGGATCGGCGGCGTCGACGGGCTCACGCGGCTCGACCGGCGGACCGGGCGCACGTGGCGCTACCGCGGCATCCCGGGCCGCCCCGGCGCGCTCGGCACCGACTTCGTGACCGACGTCGTGCAGGACGCGCGCGGCACGGTCTGGGTGGCGACGAAGGGCGCCGGCATCGCCCGGTGGGACGCGCGCACCGACCGCTTCACGACCTTCGGCGTGGCCGAGGGGATCCCGCACCGCTTCGTGTACGGCATCCTGGAGGACGCGTTCGGCCGCCTCTGGCTGAGCACCGACGACGGGCTCGCCGCGTTCGACCCGCGCGCCGGCACCGTCACGCGCTTCGGCCTCGCCGACGGGCTCCAGGCGCGCGAGTTCAACCGCCGCGCGTTCTACCGCAGCCCGAGCGGCACGATGTACTTCGGCGGCGTGGCCGGCGTGAACGTCTTCCGCCCCGACGAGGCCGCGCCCGCGCCGCCGGCGCCGCCGGTGGCGATCGTCTCGCTGCAGCCGGCGGGCGCCGCCGTCCATCACCTGCTGGGCGACACGGCGCACAGCACCGTGACGCTGGCGCACGACGAGACCGCGTTCACCGTGACCTACGCCGCGCTCGACTACACGGCGCCGGAGAAGGTGCGCTACGCCTATCGCCTGGAGGGGGTCGACCGCGACTGGATCGCGGCCGGCGACCGGCGCGAGGCGTCGTACGCGAGCGTGCGGCCGGGGCGCTACGTGTTCCGGGTCATCGCCTCGAACGCGGCGGGGGTGTGGAACCGGAGCGGCGCGGCGATCACCGTCGTCGTCGCCACGCCGTGGTGGGCGACGTGGTGGGCCGAGGCGCTGGACGTGCTCGGCGCCGGCGCGCTGGTCGCGCTGATCGTGCACCTGCGGCTGCTCGCGGCGCACCGGCAGAGCGCGCGGCTCGCGCAGCGCGTGGAGGCGCAGACGCGCGACCTCGTCGTCGCGCAGACGCGGCTGCGGACCGCGCTCGAGCGCGAGCGCGAGGCGACGCGCGAGCTGTTCGACATCACCGCCGCGGTGCCGGGCGCGGTGTTCCAGCTCCGCGAGGCGCCCGACGGCACGCGCACGTTCCCGTTCGTGAGCGAGGGGGTCGCGCGCCTGCACGTCGGCGCCGGCGCGGCCGACGACGATCCGCGGCGGACGGCGGAGCGGCTCGTCGCCAGCGTGCACCCGGACGACATGGAGGCGATGACGCGCGTGCTGGCCGCGTCGCGCGACGGGCTCACGCCGTGGCAGGGCGAGTTCCGCTGCCTCGACGCGGACGGCGCGGCGCAGTGGCGCGCGGTGCAGGCGCGCCCGTCGCGCGAGGCGGACGGCGCCACCGTATGGACCGGCGTGCTCACCGACGCGACGGCCGCGCGCCGCGCCGAGGCGGAGCGCGTGGCACTCGAGGCGCGCATGCTGCAGGCGCAGAAGGCCGAGAGCCTGACGGTGCTCGCCGGCGGCATCGCGCACGACTTCAACAACCTGCTCGTCGGCGTGCTGGCCAACGCGGACCTGCTGCGCGACGACGTCCCACGGGGCAGCGACGCGGCGGAGACGGTGGGGCTGATCCGCGCCTCGGCGATGCGGGCGGCCGAGCTGACGCAGCAGATGCTGGCCTACGCCGGTAAGGGGCGGCTGCTCATCGAGCACGTGGACCTGGTGCGGCTGGTGCCGGACATGCTCGCGCTGGTGCGGAGCGCGGTGCCGCGCACGATCGCGTTCGACGTGCGCACCGAGGCGGCGCGGGTGCTCGTGGAGGCCGACGCGACGCAGCTTCGGCAGGTCGTGATGAACCTCGCGACGAACGCGGCCGAGGCGATCGGCGAGCGGCCGGGGGGCGGGCGCGTCGTGGTGCGGGTGGGGGTGGAGTCGGCGCCGCGCCGGGAGCTGGCGCTGCAGCACGCGTCGGCCGACATGCCGGAGCACGGCCCGTACGCGATGCTGGAGGTGGCGGACGACGGCTGCGGCATGGAGGCGTCGCTCGTCGACCGGATCTTCGATCCGTTCTACAGCACGAAGTTCACGGGGCGGGGCCTGGGGCTCGCCGCGCTGCTCGGCGTCGTGCGGGCGCACCACGGCGGGCTGCGGGTGCGGACGGCGCCGGGGCGCGGATCGCGCTTCGTGCTGTACCTGCCGCTCGCCGCCGTGCCGGCCGCGCCCGTGGCGCCGCCCATCCCGACGCCGGCGGTCGTGCCGGCGGTCGTGCCGGCGGTCGTGCCGGCGGTCGTGCCGGCGGTCGTGCCGGCGGTCGCGTCGGTGCCGGGTACCCGGGCGTCGCGCGTGCTGCTCGTGGACGACGAGCCGGCGGTGCTGCGGACGGCGGAACGCATCCTGCGCGCGGCAGGGCACGAGGTGATGACGGCGACCGACGGCGCGACGGCGGTGGAGCGGCTGACCGTGGCGCCCGACGTCGACGTCGTGCTCATGGACATGACGATGCCGCACCTGAACGGCCTGCAGGCGGCGATGGCGCTGCGCGAGCGCGGCATCGACGTGCCGGTGGTGCTCATGAGCGGCTACTCCGAGGAGGAGATCGTCGGCCACGGCCCGAGCGCGATCGACGGGTTCCTCAAGAAGCCCTTCTCCTCGGCGGAGATGCGCGCGGCGGTGGAGGCGGTGCTGGGGCAGACGGCTCGTTAGGCAAGGGCGGTCGTCGGGGGTTCGGGACGCGGGACTCGGTGGCCGGGGACGCAGCGCCCGATCCCCGAGTCCCGCGTCCCGACAACCGATCCATGGACGGACTCTTGCGGGACCAGGTCTGGGTCCGATGGATGGAGCGAGTGGTATGGAAGGTCCGGAGAGCGCGGCACGGCCGTCGTCGTACCGGCCCGTCCGTGCGGCACGCCCCGATGCCGACGTGGAGGCGCCATGGGCCACGCCCGCCGAGCGTGCGCGCATGATCGAGCGCCGCCACGCGCCGGCGCAGCCGCGGCGCGCGATCGACTGCCAGGTCGCCGCGGTGCTGGAGAGCGTCACGCACGGCTTCCTCGCGCTCGACGCGGACTGGCGCATCACGTACGCGAACGCGGCCGCGGGCCAGTTGAGCGACACGGCGGCCGAGTCGCTCGTCGGACGCGTGCACTGGGACGTGTGGCCGGAGACGTGTCACAGCGAGGTGGAGACGCGCTATCGCGCCGTCGTCGCCGAGCAGCGGAGCGCGCACTTCGAGCACCACTACCCGCAGCGCGGCGTGTGGCACGACATCCATGCGTTCCCAACGAGTGGGGGCGGAATCGCCATCGTCTACCGCGACGTCACCGAGGAGCACGCGGCGGCGGCGGCGCGCGACCAGTACGCCGCGGCGCTCGCGGTGCGCGAGCGCGAGCTGGCGGTCATCCTCGAGACGACGACCGACGCGGTGGTGCGCTTCGACCGCGACCTGCGCGCGACGTTCGCCAACGCCGCGGTGAGCCGCGTGACCGGCGTGCCGGCCGACGCGATCCTCGGCCGCGCGCCGGCGGAGCTCGGCCTCCCCGCGTCGCTCGTCGAGCGATGTCGCGCGACGCTGGCCGGCCTGCTGGACGCCGAGCGGGCCGCGGACCTGCCGCCGGTGACGCTCACCTTCGAGCTCGAGACGCCCGACGGGCTGCGCTGGTTCGAGGCGCAGGCGGTGCTGGAGCCGGACGCCGACGGCCGGCCGGCGGCGGTGCTCGTCGTCGCGCGCGACGTGACGGTGCGGGTGACGGCCGAGCAGGCGACGGCCCACGCGCTCGCCGCGGCAGAGGCGGCGAACCGTGCGAAAGCGGAGTTCCTGGCGGCGATGAGCCACGAGCTGCGCACGCCGCTCAACGCCATCCGCGGCTACGCGGAGCTCATGGCGCTCGGCGTCCACGGCCCCGTCACCGACGGGCAGCGGCAGTGTCTGGAGCGCATCCAGCGGAGCGAGAAGCACCTGCTCGGCCTCATCACCGACATCCTCGAGTACGCGCGCATCGAGGCGGGACGCATCGCGTACGAGTCGAGCCCCGTGGCGCTGCAGCCGGTGCTCGAGGACGTGCTGGCGTGGGTGGAGCGGCACGCGCAGGCGAAGGGCGTCGCGCTCGCCGCGGACCTGTGCGAGGTGAGCGTCTGCGGCGACGCGCGCCGCGTGCGGCAGATCGTGCTCAACCTGCTGTCGAACGCGCTCAAGTTCACGCCGGCCGGTGGCCGCGTGTCGCTGCGCTGCACGTGCGCCGGCGACGAGGTGCTGGTGGAGGTGCAGGACACGGGGCCGGGGATCGCCCCGGGCTCACACGACGAGATCTTCCTCCCGTTCGTGCAGCTCAACCGCGCCCGCCACAACCCGATCGCCGGCGTGGGGCTGGGGCTCGCGATCAGCCGCGAGTTCGCGCGCGGCATGGGCGGCGACCTGCGCGTGGAGAGCGTCGCGGGGCGCGGCGCGACGTTCCAGCTCCGGCTGCCGCGGGCGGGGGCCTAACGGCGTGCTCCGGTCGTCATCCTGAGCGCAGCGAAGGATCCAGCGTGCGGCACGTGTGGCATGCTGTCCGGGAAGTATCGTCCCGGCACGCGAGCCATTCGTCACGCAGACTAGATCCTTCGCTGCGCTCAGGATGACATACCCAAGGAACGAATCACGACTCCACCGCGCGCCGCGCCCGCTTCTCCTCGTACAGCCGCTCGTCCGCCTCGACCATCAGCGTCGTCACCGAGGCGGGCGCCGTTAGGCCGCTCGCCATGCGCGCGATGCCGACGCTCATCGACAGGTCGTACGGACGGCCGGCGCGGCGCGCGGCGTCGTTCGCGGCGGCGAGCTGCTGCGCGAGACGGTCGCGGATCGCCGGCTCGGCGATCGCCATGTCCTGGCCGCCCATCGGCACGACGAGCACCGCGAACTCGTCCCCGCCCAGCCGGCCGATCACGTCCGCGCCGCGGAACGCCGTGCGCAGCACGTCGCACGTCGCGCGCAGCGCCGCGTCGCCCTCGGCGTGGCCGTAGGTGTCGTTGATGTCCTTGAAGTCGTTCAGGTCGATGTAGACGAGGATCGCGCCGTGGTGGTCGCGCACCGCGCGCTGCCACTCGCGCTCGGCCATCGCCAGGAAGCCGCGGCGGTTGTACGCGCCCGTGAGCTCGTCGACGAGGGCGAGCACGCGCAGCGCCTCCTCGGCCTGCTTCTGCTCCGTGATGTCGCGCGCCGTGATCGCCACGCCGTCGCCGACCTGCACGACCTGCAGCCGCACCCACGTCGCGGAACGACCGGCGCCCTCGAAGCAGTGCTCGGTCTCGTACGGCGCGCCGCTCGCCGCCACGCGCTCGCACGCCGCCACCAGGCCGTGCGCGTGGGCGTCGGGGAAGACGTGCGTGATCGAGCCGCCGAGCAGCGCGGCGCGCGGCCGCGTGGCGAGCGCGCCCGCCTGCGCGTTGCAGTCGGCGATCACGAAGTCCGTACCCGCATGGTGGAACACGAACAGCGCGTCGAGGCTCGCCTCCACGGCGCCGCGCACGCGCGCCTCGCTGTCGCGGAGCGCCGCCTCGGCGGCCTTCTGCGCCGTCACGTCGCGCGCCACGCCTAACAGATGCGTGCACGTGCCGCGGTCGTCGAACACCGGCGTGAGCGTCGTCTCGACGGTGATGTGCGCCGTCGGCAGGTGCACGTCCTCCTCGTAGCGCAGCACGTCGCCGGTGCGCGCGGCGCGGTCGTAGCGCGCGGTCGCCTCGCGCGCGGCGTCGGGCGGCAGGATGTCGCCCACCTCGCGGCCGATGATGCGGTCGGCCGTCAGGCCGGTGACCTCGAGATAGGCCGCGTTCACCGACTCGCAGCGATACGCGTCGGGCATCCCCTTCGCCCGCTCGACGCGCATGAGGAACATGAGGTCCGTCGCCGAGTCGTAGATGAGCGACAGCCGCGCCTCGCGCTCGCGGAGCGCGCGCGCCGCGACGTGCTGCGCGGTCACGTCGCGCAGCGAGAGCGCGAACCCGTCCTCCAGCGGCACGGCCTGCATCCACACGACGCTCGCGACGACGCGCGGATCCACCGGCTCGATCTCCCACTCGGCCGTCGTGCGCGTCTCCACGACCTCGACGTAGCGCGCGAAGTGGCCGCGCGAGCGCGCGAGCGGGAACAGCTCGCACAGCCGCTGCCCGACGAGGTCCTCGCGCGGCATCTGCACCATCGCCGCGGCGCGCGTGCTCGCCTCCACGACCTCGAAGTCGACGATCGCGCCCGACGCGTCGCGCACGCTGTGCAGCGCCATGAACGCGTCGAGGCTCCCCTCGATGGCCGTGCGGTAGCGCGCCTCGCTCGCCTCCAGCGCCGCCTCCGCGGCGCGCCGCTCGGTGACGTCGACGATGATGCCGAGCACGCCCATCTGGCCCGCCGGCAGCGGCACCAGCGTCGCCGTCAGCTCGCCGACGCGCACCACGCCGTCGGCGCGCACGAAGCGCTTCGCCACGGTCACGCGCGACACGCGGCCGGCGCGCAGATCGGCGATCGGCGCGCGCGTGACCTCCGCGTCCTCGTCGGGCGAGAGCGACGGCGCGTACCGTCCCACGAGCGTGCCGTCGGGATAGCCGAGGAAGGCGTGGAACGCGGCGTTCGCGCTCACCAGCGTGCCGTCGGGCGCGATGACGGTGATGCCGATCGCGGCGTGATCGACGATGGCGGCGAGCTGCGTCTCGCTGCGGCGCAGCGCCTCCTCGGCGCGCAGCCGCGTCGCCTCGGCGTGACGCTCGGTCGTGAGGTCGCGGTACACGGCGCGCGTGCCGATGCAGCGCCGGCCGTTAGGCGCCATCGCGTCGTCCACCATGTCGGCGGCGGCGCGGCCGCGGCACACGACGCGCTGCCCGTCGCGCCCCACCAGCACGGCCTCGAAGTCCTCGATCGGCTCGCCGGCGTGGAGCTGGCGCGCGCTCTCCAGGAAGCGCTCGCGATCGGCGGGCGTCACGAGGTCCGCCGCCGGCGTGCCGATCGCCTCGTCGAGCGTGTAGCCGAGGGCGGCGAGCCAGGCGTGGTTCGCGTAGGTGACGCGCCCGTCGGGGCCGGCCGTGCACACCAGCTCCGTCGTCGTGTCAAGCAGCTCGCGGAAGTTGCCGGACGTGGAGGCGAGCACGCGCGTCGTCGCGCGCAGCTCCAGCTCGGTGACGGCGGCGCCCGCGAGGTCGGTCAGCGTCGCGAGGTCGTCGTCCGTCCACGCATGCGGCGTGCTGTCGATCGCGCACAGGCTGCCGAACACGTGCCCGGCCGAGGTGCGGAGCGGCACGCCGGCGTACGCGATCACGCCGAGGTCGGGGATCGCGAGGTTGTCGCACACCAGCGGATGCTGCGGCGCGTCCTCGACGACGAGCGGCGCGCCGCTGGCCACCACGTGCTGGCAGAACGAGTGCGACAGCGGCGTGCCGCGCCGCGTCGCCCACGGCTCCGCGACGCCCACCGCGCTGGCGAAGAACTGCCGCTCCGCGTCGACGAGCGAGACGACGGCCGTGGGCACGCCGAGCAGGCGCGCGGCGAGGCGCGTGAGCCGGTCGAGCGCGGCGCTCGGCGGCGCATCGAGCAGGCCGGACGCGGCGAGCGCGGCGAGGCGCGGCGCGCGGCGCTCGAGGAGGGGGGAGCCGGTGATGAGCAGCATGGGCGGGACTACGGGACGTCCGGCGCCCATGGAATGGAGGGCGCCCGTTCGATGACGACGCAGTCGCGCCGATGCTACGCCTCGCCGCGTGACGAAACGCACAGAATCCCACGGTGCGCCCGTGCGCTCCGTGCGCCCCGCTAACTTGCGCGCCATGCACGACCCACAGCCGCGCGCCCATGGCACCACACGCTCTGGGGCCCACACCGCCGCGCCCGTCGAGTTGAGCCGTGGCCAGCGGATGGCGGCCGTCCTCGGGCCGGCGCTCACCGTGGCGACGCTGGCCGTCGTCGTGCTGCTCGCGGGGGGCCGCTACCGCGAGGCGCGGCTGTGGGTCGGCCACACGCACGACGTGCTGGCGCGCACGCAGGCGACGCTCTCCCACGTGCAGGACGCGGAGACCGGGCAGCGCGGCTTCCTCCTGACCGGCGAGCGGGCCTACCTGGCGCCGTACGACGGCGCACGCGCCGCCATCCCCGACGACCTCGCGCGCCTCACCCGGCTGACGCACGACAACCCGGCGCAGCAGCGGCGCGTCGGCGCGCTGCGCTCCTTCATTGCGGCCAAGCTCGCGGAGCTCGACACCACCGTTCGGCTGCGCGAGCGGAGCGACGCCCTGGACGCGCTGTCGATCGTGCGCGCGAACCGCGGCTCGGCGTACATGGACAGCATCCGCGCGACGATGGACACGCTCGTCGCGACCGAGTCGGCGCTGCTGGCGCTGCGCGAGCGCCGCGAGTCGGCCAGCGCGCAGCTCGCGGTGATCGTCGTCGTCCTCGGCTCGGCGCTCGCCGTGGCGCTGGCGCTCATGACCAACCGCCTGCTGGTGACGGCCGCCGAGCGCAATGCGCGCCAGGCGTCGGAGCTCGTCGCGGCCAACGAGATCCTGCAGGACCAGGCGGCGGAGCTGGAGATCCAGGCGCAGCAGCTCCAGGAGCAGCAGGTCGAGCTGGAGTCGACGAACGACCATCTCCAAGAGCAGGCCGCGACGCTGGAGGTGCAGCAGGCGGAGCTCCAGATGCAGGCCGAGGAGGCCGAGCGGGCGCGCCTCGAGGCCGAGCAGGCGAATCAGGCGAAGGGACAGTTCCTGAGCACGATGAGCCACGAGCTGCGGACGCCGCTGAACGGCATCGCCGGGCACACGCAGCTCATCGAGCTCGGCATCCACGGCCCGGTGACCGACGCCCAGCGCCAGGCGCTCGCCCGGATCACGCGGGCGCAGCAGCACCTGCTCTCGCTCATCGACGACATCCTCAACCTGTCGCGCATCGAGGCCGGGAAGCTCGAGTACGACGTGCGCGAGACCGCGCTCGCCGAGGTGGTGGCCGACGTCGTGCCGATGGTGGAGCCGCAGCTCGCCGCGAAGGGGGTGACGCTCGACCTCGACCTCGCGAGCGCCGGGGATGCCCGCGTGTGGGCCGACCGCGACCGGCTGCGCCAGGTGGTGCTCAACCTCCTCGGCAACGCGGCGAAGTTCACGCCGTCGCAGGGGCACGTGCAGGTGCGGATCGACGCGACGCCCGACGCGACGCCCGACGCGACGCCCGACGCGACGCCCGACGCGACGCGCGGCCGCGCCGACCAGGTGGCGCTGGTGGTGAGCGACACCGGCTACGGCATCCCGTCCGACAAGCTGGCGGCGATCTTCGAACCGTTCGTGCAGGCGCACCGCGGCGCGCGGCACGCCGAGTCGTCGAGCCAGCAGGGCACGGGGCTGGGGCTGACGATCAGCCGCGACCTGATGCGCGGCATGGGCGGCGACATCGAGGTCGAGAGCACGGTCGGCCGCGGCTCGACGTTCCGCGTGCTGCTGCGCCGCGCGACGCCTTCCGAGGCTTGAACCACGGAGGACACGGAGGACACGGAGGAAGGGCACGAGGCAGTCCTCCGTGTCCTCCGTGTCCTCCGTGGTTCGAAGAACGGCACGCCGCGGGTGACGAACGACGGGCCGGTGTCGTCCCTGGCGAGCGGCGACCGCCGCGGCTGCCCCGTCCCATCCGTCGTTCGCGTCATGCCCTCGCCGTCCCGCCCCATCCTCCGCGCCGCCAGCGGCTTGCTCGCGGTCGCCATCGGCTGCGACTCCGGCGCGGTGGATCCGGAGCTCGACTTCGCGCTCCACCACCGCCCCGCCACCGATTCCACCGCGACCCCGCCCGCGGCCACCACGCCGGCCGTCGCGGCAGCCGTGCGCCTCGGGCGCGGCGACACCACGGTGGCCGTCGGCACGACGCTCGGCGTCGGCGCCGTGGTGGTCGACAGCGCGGGACACGCGCTCTACGATCGCACGGTCGCGTGGACGAGCAGCGACACGGCGGTGGCGACCGTCGCGCCGTCGGGCGACGTGCGGGCGCGCGCCGTGGGCGACGCGACGATCGCGGCCGCGTACGGCGCGCTGCGCCAGACGATGCGGCTGCACGTCGCCCCCGTGCCGCCGCCGCCCCCGGTGCCGGTCGCCGCGGTGGCCTTCGCGCCCTACGACACGGTGCTCGCCCTCGGCGACAGCCTGCGCATCCAGCTCCGCGCCGCCGACGCGGCGGGTCACGCGCTCTCCACCGTCGACCGCCGCGTGGCGTGGGCGGTGGACGCGGGCATCGGCGCGACGCTCGCCCTGAGCACTGCGGGCACGCCGTCCGACTCGTCGGCGCGGTGGGTGCGGGCGACGGGCGTCGGCATCGGCCGGGTGGCCGCGGCGGTCGACGGCGTCGGCGCGGTGGCGACGATCCGCGTCGCCGGCCCGACGCCGCCGGCGACGCCGCAGGTCGCACGGATCGCGGTCGTCGTGTGGGTGCCCGACCTCGTCGCCGGCGAGACGTCGATCGTCACCGCGACCGCGTACGACGCCATCGGCCGAGTCGTCCCGGCGGCGCCGCTGCGCATCCAGTCGGCGAACCCCGTCACCGGCCAGGTCGTGCAGGACAGCGTGGGTACGGGGCTCCGCGCCGGCATGGCGTTCGGCACGCTGCGCGCGCTGGCGCCGGGCAGCTTCTCCATCGTCGGTGAGACGTTCGACGGGCGCGTGTTCGCGCAGACGGTCGTGTCGGTGCGGGCCGGAGCGCCGTAGAGTTCAGGCTCCCTCCTCGCTCCTCGCTCCCTCGCTCCTCGCTCACTCCGTCGTACGGCGACGCGAGCGAGGAGCGAGAGAGCGAGGAAGCGAGGAGCGGCTTTGCCAACCCGTGCCCCGCCCGGCCATGACCGTCGCCCCGCCGTCTCCGCGCTCGCCGTCGTCCGCGTTCTTCCACGCCACCACGTGCAACACGCTCGACGGCTACGACGTCGTCGAGACGTTCGGCGTCGTGCGCGGCATCACGGTGCGCTCCCGTTCCGTGTTCGGCACCCTCGGCGCCGTGTTCCAGCAGCTGCGCGGGGGCGAGGTCTCGCTGCTCACCGACCTCTGCGAGCAGACGCGCCGCCACGCCTTCGACCTCGCCGTGGAGCACGCCCGCCTGCTCGGCGCCAACGCGCTGCTCGCGCTGCGCTACGACGCGACCGAGATCATGTCCGGCGTGTCGGAGGTGCTGTGCTACGGCACCGCCGTGCGCGTGGAGCGCCGCATGCCGGCAGCGCGTTAGGCCGGCTCTTCGAAGAGCCGTGATCCACAGATTGCACAGATTCCTGCTGCTGTTAGGCAGTTGAATCTGGGTAATCTGCGCAAGCTGTGGATCATGCCGTTCGAACGTGCCCGGTCACACGGTCGCGACGAGCGTGACGACGCCGGCGACGGCCAGGGCGCCCGACCACACGACGTCGAGGTTGAGCCACGCGCGGCGCAGGAACGACACGCCGAACACCTCGTAGACGACGAGCGCGACGCCGCCCATGACGACGAGCATGGCGCCCGAGTGCACCGCCAGCACCGCCGCGGGGCCGACGTGCGCGCCGGCCTCCGCGAGCTGCGCCGCGTGGGCGGCATGATGACCGTGCGGTGCAGGGTCGGCCACGCGCGGCAGCAGCAGCGGCACGAGCATCAGCCCCGCGCCGTGCGCCGACGACATGAGGAACGACCACAGCGTGAGGTCGCGGAACCCGACGCGCATCCCCACCCACTTCGGGTGCGCCGCGCCGCGCACGAGCCGCCACGCGCCCACCGCGAGCACCGCCGAGCCGCCGGCGACGCGCAGCACGATCGGCGGCACGACGACGCTCGCCGCGGCGACGACCGCGGCCACCGCCGCGATCGACGCCGCGTGGCCGAGCGCGATGGGCGGCAGCGCACGCAGCACCGCGCCGCGGCGGCCGCGCTGGAGGCCGAGCCCCACCGCGAACAGCCAGCCCATGGCCGGGTTGACGCCGTGGAACGCGCCTAACAGCGCGAGCGCGAGCCACGGGGCGAACGAGGCGGCCGACATCGATCCTCCGAGGGTCGAGAGAGGCGTCACGGGAAGCAGTAGGAGTCCGACGACGCGTCGCCGCCGGCGAGGCGGACCTGGTGCGGGCGCATGCCGTCCGGGAAGCGCACGAGCGCGCGCGGGTCGGGCGTCAGCGAGCCGTCGGCGCCGGCGTCGAGCTTCACGAGCCAGCCGTCGATGCCGTCGGGGTAGAACTGCGCGTCCCACGCGAGGTAGAGCGAGTTGGTCACGTACACCCGCTTGCCGTCGCGGCTCACCTCGAGCATCTGCGGCCCGCCGTTGAGCGGCGCGTCGGGCGACGACGGATGCGACGCGCGGCGCACGATGCCGCCCAGGCGCACGGTGCTCGTGAGGCGCGGCCGCAGCGGGTTGCGCACGTCGTAGCGCCGCAGCTCGCCCGTGCCCCAGCACGACACGTAGAGCGTGCTGTCGTCCACGCTGAGCGCGATGTCCGTGATGAGCGGCGGCACGGCGCCGAACGGCTTGAGCGCCGGGGGCAGCAGCTCCGGATCGGCCGGCTCGGCGGGGATGCGCAGCACCTCCGTGAGCACGAACGGCCCGTCCGCGCGATCGAGCCCGCCCTCGCGGTGCCACAGCCACACCGACGCGCTGAGATCGGACACGTTGGTCACCACACCGACGAAGCCGTGGCTCCGCGTCGGGTTGTGCGCGGGACGCAGCTCGAGCACCATCTGGTCGTCGGGGCCCACGGGGAGCCGCTGCAGGTGCTTCCGCTGCCGCAGGTCCCACACGTGCACCGCCTGCCCGTAGCGCTTGTTGACGAGCGCGTCGAGATCGAGCCCGCGCTCGACCATGTTCGGCGTGCCCCACTCGCTCGTCAGCATCACGTCCTGCGTGAGGTGCCACCAGAAGTCGTACGCGAGCCGCTGCGGGCCGCGGTCCGCCTCCCAGCGCCGCAGCGGCTGGAACGTGTCGTGGTCGAGCACGAAGACGCCGCCCGGGCCGTTGCCGTCGGGCGCGCCTAACGCGCTCAGGTAGATGCCGTCGGGGCCGCAGTGGACCGTGTGCGGCCGCGAGTAGCCCACGGTCTCGTGCAGCACCTCGGGCTCGATCACGCGCGCCAGCGTCGGCTGCGTCGGCCCGCCGTCGCCCTTCGTGTCGATGACGTGGATGCGCGACGAGCGCAGCCCCGGCACGACGAGATAGCGCCGCTCGACGTGCGGATGCGGCGCCGCCGGGCACAGCGCCGCGCTGCACGCGTTCCAGCCGAAGTGGTGCAGCTCGTCGCCCGCGTTAGGCAGCGTCACCCCGCCGACGTCGAACCCGTACGTCGCCGACGTCGGATCGACGTCGACGACGCGGATCGCGTCGGGACGGCCGTCCTCCGGCGTCGGGTTGACGAGCGCGACGTAGGCCACCGTCTCCGGCGGCGCCTTGGCGGCGGTGCGCGGCGACGGATAGAACGACGAGTCGGGGAGCGCGAGCGCGCGCGCCGCGAGCGGACCGGTGGACGACGGCGATGCGTTGGACACTGCGACCTCCAGTTGTCAGGCAGAATCGATGCGCCGGCCGCGACGGCCGGAGGGACGACGATGACGTTCCAGGCTCTATATCGAGGTTCGAAGGGGCGACCGGACACGCTTCCGCTGTACTTCCGCTGTTCGCCCGCGGGTCTGATCCCGCGGGACCGATGCGTCAGCACCGATGGTGCGGGACCGCTTGTGCGGGACCGATTCGACAGGAGGGACCGATGGAGCGGTGCTGAAACAGCAGACTGGCCACGGTACGAGCCCCGCGGGATCGCCCCCGCGTCATCGATCCCGCCTCATCGGTCCCTCCCGCCGTATCGGTCCCGCAAGCCCGGTCCCGCAACTGCGGTCCCGCGACTTCGGTTCCGGTACATCGGTCCCGGTACATCGGTCCCGCCCCCCGCCCCCCCCCATCAGCCCCCCCCCATCACCCGCTCCGCGAACAGCGCCATGCTCCGCACCACCCGCTCGTGCGGCACCAGCCCGCCGAAGTTGAACCAGCCCACGATCCGCCCCGGCCTCAGCGCCTCGCGCACCCACTGCAGCCGCTCGACGCACGCCTCCGGCGTGTCGAAGATGCCCGTCGGCCCGTTAGTGCTCTCGTAGGTCATCGCGCGCGCCGCCGTCAGGATCGCCTCCAGCCGCGGCCGCTCGGCCGCCGACGCGCGCGCCAGCCACGGCTCCGCCACCGACGCCGCGTTGCGCGCGAACTGCCGCACGCTCGGTGACACGTCGCGCTCCACCTCCGCGCGCCGCTCGGCCACGTACATCGGCATCAGCAGCGTCACGTCGTCGGCGTCGGCCGGATGCCCGGCCGCGGCGCGCGCGTGGCGATAGCACGGGATCAGCTCGCGCAGCCGCGGGATCGGGTTGACGTTCGACGCGACGAGGATGGGGTATCCC
>Ga0213876_10000661_pt1 | contig 24664 bp, 20 predicted proteins | sample BarmaccomBMRX_R9_FD_160113 | JGI IMG/M metagenome (GOLD analysis project Ga0213876, IMG submission 160113) | Root-associated microbial communities from Barbacenia macrantha in rupestrian grasslands, the National Park of Serra do Cipo, Brazil - RX_R9 | ecosystem: Host-associated > Plants > Roots... | reverse complement strand
TTAACAGTCCTAAAGGACGTGCCTGACGTGCCCTCTGGGTTGGGAATGTCCTCGGTCGCGCAACTGAACTCGCCCTAAACCTTCAGCCCTTATCAATCTTAATCGTCGCCTTGAGCGGCGCGCGCTTAGACGGCTTCTTCGCTGTCGCTTTGCGGCCGACTGATTCGGGCAGGGTCTTCTTCGGCGGCTCGAGTTCGGCGCGCTTGCGCCGGTTGATGAGGTCGCTGAGGCGGCGCTCGACGCGGCGCGCCTCTGCGTCGTCGAGCGTCTCGGTCTCGCCCTGCACGCCGAGGGGCGCCGTGCCGCCGCTCAGGGCGACGACGCGCGCGACGACCTCCTCCCAGTTCTCCTTCTGGAGTGAATCCCCGACGGTGCTCATCGCCAGCAGGTCGAGGGCGTTCGCGGCGCGCGCGTGTATCTCGACGAGGAAGCGGACGGACTTCCTCCGGTCGCCGCTCGCGTTGAACTGAATCATTCCGGCGAGCATGTGCCCCCCGACCGTCGAGAAGGTGACGCGGCGCGGCGCGACCTCCTCGACGCGCACCTGCACGTTGCCGCGCACGGGCAGCCCGAGCGTGAGCGTGACCCCTTCCTCCACGACGCGCGGCGTGCCCGGCTCGGCCGAGAACTCAAGCGGCATGACCTCGGCGCAACGTTCCCGAAACTCCTCGACGAGCGCGGTCGGCGTCAGACGGCTGCCCTTGATGTCCGCCCAGAATCTTTTCCGGCGCAGAGGGCCGACGCCCTCGGAGGGCAACTGCTCGGGGAGGGAGTCGGCGAGCTTCGCCAGGCCCGCGTCGAGCGTGGTGGCCTTCACGCCGAGCCGCGCGGTCAGTGCGTTCGCCGACGGGTGCTCGACGAAGTTGCCCTCCAAAAGCATCTTCAGCTTCGCGTCGTTGAGCGGGAGCTTGACGCCGAGGAGCTTTTCGAGCTTCGTGCTCTCGGCGAGCCGCACGCCGAGCGAGGCGAGGAACGAAGGGACGGGCACGCGCGCCACCGTTCGCCCCGTGATGGCCGAGAGACGCTTGACGATGTCGCTCGTCGTAGTCGTCTCTTCGCCCGCCAGCTCTAAGGTCTCGCGCCTGAGCGTCGGCGTCTCGACCGCGCGGAGGATGGCCCGGCCGAGGTCTTCGTACCAGACCGGCTGGAAGGGCTGATTGCCCGCGTCGATGACGGGCACGGCCGGGAGCGCGCGCACCAGTTTCAAGAGCGTCGAGATGACCTCGTCGCCGGGGCCGTAGACGTTGCCGGGGCGCAGGATGAGCCAGTCGAACGCGGAGGCGCGCACCAGCTCTTCGGCCTTGAACTTCGAGCGGTGGTACTGTGAGCGTCCGCGCTCCGCGCCGAGTGAAGAAACATAAATGAAGCGCTTGAGGCCGGCGCGCGCCGCCTCGGCCAAAACGTTGCGCGTACCCTGGACGTTGACGCGCTCGTAGGTGAGCGCGGGCGGCGACTCGTCCACGATGCCCGTGACGTGGACGACGGCGCCGCAGTCTTCGGCCGCGCCGCGTAAGGAAGAGACGTCGGTCACGTCGGCCGCGAACGGCTCGACCTCCGCCGGCCAGCGCTTGGCGTCCTCCGCGGCGCCGCGCGAAAGCAGGCGCACGGTGTGGCCGGCCCCGACGAGCGCGGGGAGCAGGCCCTCGCCGATGACGCCCGTCCCCCCGGTCACGAGAACTCTCATCCTTCAAAACCCCCGCAAGGAAAGATGGGGCCAATTAACCCGCGTTGTTTCACGCGGCGATGGCGGTGCGGCAGAGAAAGTATTGTATTCGGCCCCGAAAAACCTTTTCAGCCGGAGAAAGATGTGGAACTATTCCGACTCCTCACGTCCACTAGTATGCGTAGTGGGAACCTGCTGGACGAGCAAGAGCGTTGGCGACACACCCCAGTGACGAAGATTTATTAGAGCGGATGCTCGGCGGTTGCGCCGAGTCGTTCGCGGCGCTCTACGACCGAAGGCAGGGCGGCGTCTACCGCTTCGCGCTGCGCATGACCGGGTCGGAGGCTTTCGCAGAGGACGTGACGCAGGACGTCTTCCTCGCGCTCATGCGCGAGGGCGGCCGGTTCGACCCGTCGCGCGGCTCGGTCAGGTCGTACCTCTACGGCATGGCGCGCCACCGCGTGCTGAGGCGGCTTGAACGCGAGCGCGCGCACGTCCCGTTTGAAGATGAAGGCGGGGCGTTTGAAGAGTTGCCGGGCGCGGCCGACGACCCGTTCGCAGACCTCGCGCGGGAGGAGCTGGTGGGCCTGGTGAGGCAGGCGGTGCTCTCGCTCCCGACGCACTTCCGAGAGGTGATTGTTCTTTGCCACTTGCAGGAGATGAACTACGCGGAGGCGGCGGAGGTCGTGTCGTGCCCCGTGGGTACTGTGCGTTCGCGCTTGGCGCGCGCGCGGGAGATGCTGACGGGGAAGCTCCGGGCACTGAGGGGGCCGTCGGTCGGCGAAAGAGTCATAAAGGCAGGGCAGGCGATATGAGCTGTCAGGATTTCAAAAGGGTCGTCGAAGAGTTGGCGGACGGGCGCCTGATGGACGCCGCGGCGCGCGACGCGGGCCTCGGGCACGCGGCCGTCTGCGTGGCGTGCGCGGCACGCCTGATGGAGGCGCGCGGCATCGGCGCCGGCCTGCGCGTCGCGGCGCGCGCCGAAACGGAAGAGGCGCCCGCGCGCGTCAGGGAGTCTCTGCTCGCCGCCTTCGCCGAACGGCACGGCGGCGTTCTCGAAGAGCGGAAGCGCGAGGAAGCTCTGCCGGCGAACGTCGTCGCGCTTCCGTCGCGGCGCGCGGCGCGCTGGTGGTTTGCGGCGGCGGCGGCCGCGGCCGTCATCCTGCTCTCGCTGACCCTCTCCTCGCTCGTGCGCGTCTCGACGGACGGCCCGCGGCCGAAGCCTCAAGAGCTGAGTCAGGCGCAGCCCCTCCCGACGCAGGCGCCCGCGGAGGCGAAGGTTGAGAAGCCGGGGATTCTCGTCGGCGGAGACGTCGCACGACAGGGTTCTTCGAAGAAGGCGGCGGCGCGCACGCCGAGGGCCGCGCGCAGTTTCAAGCACGAAGCGCGGGCGGAGTCGGCGGCGGCGGTCGCGCAGACCAACGGCAACGAATACTTCCCGCTGACCTACCTGGCCGGCGCCACGGCGATGGAGAGCGGGACGGTCGTGCGCGTCGAGCTGTCGCGCACGGCGCTCATCAGCCTCGGCGTGCCCGTCCAGCCAGACCGCCCCGAAGAGACTCTGAAGGCCGACGTGGTGCTCGGCGACGACGGCGTCGCGCGCGCCATCCGCCTGGTTCGTTAATAGTGTCAGAACCACGCGCGTCAGCGGGCGGGTCGGACTGACTTAACACAATGATGTTTATGACGGGAGGACTTATGAAGGTTAAAAGCTATCGCGTCGCCGGTCTCATCCTCTGCGGCCTGCTCGCGCTCGCGGCGTGCCCCGGCGCTTTCGCGCAAGGCCCGCCTCCGGGCGGCGGCCCCGGCGGTGGTTTCCCCCCTCCCGGCGGAGGGCCTCCGGGTGGCGGGCCGCGCCGCGGGGGGCCGCGGGTGCCTCCGACCGAAGGGCATCGCCCGCCGCCGCAGGGGCCGCGCGCGGACTTCCTCTCCTCCGAGATGCGCTTCGGCGACCGCCCCGTGAAGGGCGCGCCCTACTCCGCGCAGTTCGTGACCGAGAGCACGCGCACCCTCGCCGACGGCACGCACATCTCGCGCAACTCGACGGGCGCGGTCTACCGCGACGGCGCGGGGCGGACGCGGCGCGAGATGGTGCTCGGCGCCGTCGGCCCCATCGTGGTCGAGGACGCGCCGGTCGAGATGGTCTTCATCAACGACCCCGTCGCGCGCCAGCACTACGCGCTCGACGTGAGCCGGCACACCGCGCGCAAGCTCCCGCTGCCCGACAAGCCGCCCGCCCCCCCCGGCCCCGGCCCCGAGGGCGAGGAGAACGTCAAGACCGAGTCGCTCGGGCATCGCACCATCGAGGGCGTCGAGGCCGAAGGCACGCGCTCCGTCATCAACATCCCCGCCGGCCGCGTCGGCAACGACCGCCCGCTCGAGATCGTGGACGAGCGCTGGTACTCGCCCGAGCTACAGGTCGTCGTCCTCAGCAGCCACAGAGACCCCTTCGCCGGCGAGAACGTCTACCGCCTGACCAACATCACGCGCGCCGAGCCCGCCGCCTCGCTCTTCGAGGTGCCCGCCGACTTCAAAGTCGTCGAAGGCCCCCCGCCGCCGGGCAACTTTTCGAAGAGGCCAAACTCCCAATAACAGTCCCTCGTGTTACTGGCAGGCTTTTCGGTAACCGAACAACTCAAAAGCAGATAGGTCAGGAGGAGTGAGAGCGTCATGCGTGCGCTTCGTCTGTCAGTGGTGTGCCTGTTCGCCGTCCCGGCGTTGCTGTTGCTTTCGCAGAGGTTCATGCCGGGCTCGGTCTCAAAGGGCCAGACCTCGGGCGCGCTCTACGCGCCGGCCGGCGTCTCCGCCTCCGACAACTCCTACTCGACGAAGGTCGGCGTGACGTGGGAGGCGGTGCGCGGCGCGACCTCCTACCGCGTCCTCCGCAACACGACGGGCGATGCGGGCACCGCCGTCAGTCTCGGCACGACCGCGGCCGACGCCTTCTTCGACACGACGGCCACGCCCGGGCAGACCTTCTTCTACTGGGTGCGCGCCGAGAACGGCTCGAACGTCGGCCCCTTGAGCCAGCCCGACCAGGGCACGCGCGCCAACGGCCTGACGAACTTCGGCCCCGTCGCGCCCTTGACCCCGCCGCCCGCGCCCGCGGGCAATCAGGTCACGGCCGCGAAGGCCGCGCTCGGCAAGACCCTCTTCTGGGACGAGCAGCTCTCTTCGACCCGCACGGTCTCTTGCGGCACGTGCCACTTCTCGGCCAACGGCGGGTCGGACTCGCGCACCATCGTCGGCAACGCCCGTTCGAGAAACCCCGGCGCCGACGGCCTCTTCAACACGGCCGACGACCTGTTCGCCTCGCCCGGTGTGCCCGCGAACAACGCGGACGGGACGTACAGCCTCTCGCCGACTTACGGCGTCCGCGAGCAGGTGACGGGGCGCAAGTCGCGCTCGTACATCGACGCGGGCTACTCGAACACGCTCTTCTGGGACGGCCGCGCGGCGCAAACCTTCACAGACCCCTTAAGCAATCAGGTCGTGCTCGCGAACGGCGCCGCGCTCGAAAGCCAGGTGCTCGCGCCGCCCGTCAACTCCGCCGAGATGGCTCACGCCGGGCGCGACTGGAACGACGTTGCGGCGCGCGTCGCCTCGTCCAAGCCGCTCGCGCTCTCGCCCGACGTGCCCGCGGCGCTCAAAGAGTGGATCGGCGGGCGCCCCTACTCGGAGCTGTTCGCCGAAGCCTTCGGCACCGCGGACGTGACGCCCGCGCGCATCGCTTTGGCGATTGCGACCTTCGAGCGCACGCTCTACTCCGACCGGACGCCCTTCGACCTGAGCGTCTCGGGCATCGCCCCGCTCGGGGCGGCCGAGCAGCGCGGGCAGAACGTCTTCAACAACCAGGGTCGCTGCAACACCTGCCACGCGGGCACGCTCTTCTCGGACAACCAGTTTCACAACATCGGCCTCCGGCCGCAGGCGGAAGACGCCGGCCGCTTCGACGTCACGAACAACGCGAACAACCTCGGCGAGTTCCGCACCGTCTCCTTGCGCAACGTCGGCCTGCGCGCGCCCTACTTCCACACGGGGCAGTTCGCCACGCTCGAAGAGGTCGTGGACTTCTACAACCGCGGCGGCGACTTCGACGCGCCGAACATCGACCGCAACCGCATCCGCCCGCTCGGCCTCTCCGCGCAGCAGCGCTCAGACCTCGTCGCCTTCCTGCGCAACGCGCTCACAGACCCGCGCGTCGCGGCCGGGCAGGCGCCGTTCAACCGCCCGCTGCTCTACACGGAATCGACGCGCGTGCCGCAGCTCACGGGCGCGGGCACTCCCGGCTCGGGCGGGGGCGTCCCCGTCATGACGGCGATTGAGCCGCCGCTCGTCGGCAACCCGAGTTTCACGGTCGCCGTCTCGAACGCGCTCGGCGGCGCGCAGGCCGTGCTCGTCGTTGACACGAACGACCCCGGCGCGGGGCCGAACGTTCCGACCACGGCCTCGTTCGCGCGCGTCGGCGTGCAGCTCTCGGGGAGCGGGGCGGGGCAGGGCTTCGGCTCGGTGAGTCTACAGATTCCCGACAGCGCGGCCCTCGTCGGCCAGACCTTCTACGGCCGCTGGTTCGTGAGCGACCCGAGCGCGCAGGCCGGGGTCTCGGTCACGCCGGCTTTTAAGATGACGGTCTTCGGCGAGGCCACGACTCCGGCCGTCTCGAACCAGATCGACGGCACACCGTTCTTCGTCGCGCAGCAGTACCGAGACTTCCTCTCGCGCGAGCCAGACGCCTCGGGGCAGAGCTTCTGGGAGGGCAACCTCAACGAGTGCGGGGTTGACCCCGCGTGCATCGAGGTCAAGCGCGTCAACGTCTCGGCGGCCTTCTTCCTTTCGATTGAGTTTCAGGAGACGGGCTTCTACCTGCTACGCGTACAGCGCGCGGCCTTCGGGAAAAAGTCGGCCGACTCGTCGCGCCTCTCCTTCGCCTCCTTCCTGCCCGAGGCGCGCGCGCTCGGCGCAAACGTCGTCGTCGGGCAGGGGGACTGGCCGGGGCAGCTCAACGCGAACAAGCAGGCTTACGCCGAGCGCGTCGTGGCGGGCTCGGACTTCGCCGCGCGCTTCCCCGCGTCGCAGACCGGCCCGGAGTTTGTCGCGGCGCTCTACGCCTCGGCCGGCGTGACGCCGACGCAGACGGAGGTTGATGAAGCGGTCGTCGCTTTCGGCTCGGGCGGGACGACGGGGCGCGCGGCTGCGCTCAGGAAGGTCGCGGAGTCCGGCTCCCTGACGCGCGCCGAGTTGAATCCTTCGTTCGTGCTGATGGAATACTTCGGGTACTTGAGAAGAGACCCGGACGAGGCGGGCTACCAGTTCTGGCGCGCGAAGCTCGAACAGTTCAACGGTGACTTCGTCAAGGCCGAGATGGTCAAAGCCTTCCTCTCTTCGGACGAGTACCGCGCGCGGTTCGCGGCGCAGTAGGCGCGTCGAAGGACTGCCCGCGGCCCTATTGGCCGGGGCCGGGCGCGTAGTAGGACTTGCGCCCCCAGACCGTGTACTCGGGGTGGCCGCGCACCTCTATCTGCACGCGGCGGCGCTTGCCGTCGCGCTCCTTGTTGGTCGGCTGGTAGCCGAGGACGTAGCGGCGGTTCACGTCCGAGAAGATGCGCCCGTAGATGGCCGCCGCCTGCTCGGGCTCTTCGAGGAAGTCGGCCCAACCGCCCGTCAGCGCGGAGAGGTCGATGAGGGTCTGCTGGTGTCGCAGGCTCTGCTCGATGCCGTCCTTCCGAGCCTCGGGCGAAATCCGGCGTTCGCGCTCGTCATTCCTCTTCCTGATCTCTTCGGGGACGTGGATGGACGACTCGAACTGCGCGCGGGCGAGCCGGTTGCGCCGCAACTGCTCCTCGAACGGGAGGCCGACGAGCCGGTAGCCGGGGACGACGGTGTAGATGGTCGCGCGCGCCTTCTCGGCCGCGGCCTGCACGTCGCGGAGGCTGAACTCGCGCCGGTTCTCATCGAAGTGCTGCTGTGCCTTCTGCACCGCCTCCGCGGCCTCCTTCGCCATGTCCGGCGGGAGGCCGGGGGGGACGCGCGGCCCCTCGACGGGCTCGCGCAGGTAGGGCAGCTCGTCGCCGTCGGTCTGGAGCCATGATGCCCATGTCGGCGCTCGAAGAGGTCTACCGGCGCTACCACGTACTCTTTGAAGCGAGCGTCGCGATACTCGACTTCAGTATCGCGATACTTGACCTTCGTATCACGATACTTGACCTCCGTAACGCGATACGACGCCTCCGTAACGCGATACGGAGCCTCCGTACCGCGATACGACGCTTCCGTAACGCGATACGACGCCTCCGTAACGCGATACGACGCTTCCGTATCACGATACGAAGCCTCCGTATCATGATACGGAGGCTTCGTATCGCGGTACGGAGGTCAAGTATTACGATACTCGACTCTAGTATCACGATCCTAAAGCTAAGTATTGCAGTACTTAGGCCGAGTATTGCCGTCGTCTTAACCTTCGAGAGCCCTGCTCAGGGCGGCCCGGGCAAGTAGGCGCGTGGAGTCGAGCGTGGGCAGGGGACAGTCGTCCGGCCGCACGATGAGCGGTATCTCGGTGCAGCCGAGGACGACCGCGTCGCACCCGCGCCCCTTCAACTTGTCCGTCACCTCGTTGAAGTAGAGGCGCGAGGCTTCGGGGAGGAGGCCGTTGACCAACTCCTTGAAGATGATGTCGTTGATTCTTTCCCTGTCGCCGGCGTCGGGGATTTCGCTCTCGATCCCGAACCCTTTCAGGGCGCCGGGGTAGACCGGCCCCTCCATCAAGTACTTCGTCCCGAGGACGCCGAGCCGCCCGAAGCCCGAACGGTGCGCCTCCGCGGCGACCGCCTCGGCGATGTGTATCCAGGGGATGGGCGAGCGCGGCGTCAAGTACTCGAACGCCTGGTGGTACGTGTTGTCCGGGCAGACGGCGAAGTCTGCGCCGGCCTGTGCGACCTTCCGCGCCGACTCCAGCAGCACCCCGGCCAGCCCTTCCCAGTCGCCCGCGCGGATGTAGCGCATGTGCTCGGCCAGCGGCACCGAGTTCATCGTAATCTCCGGGTGGTTGTGCTCGCCCAAAACGGCCGGCGCCTCCAGACAGATAGTCCGGTAGCACAGCGCCGCCCCCTCCGCGCTCCCCGCCACGATGCCGATGTGCTTGGTCACGACCTCTTCTCCTCCGCTTTCCCTTTGAAGCTGAGAGAATGTACACCCGTGAGCCGGGAAGTTTAAGCAGAAGCGGGAGGCCCTCGGGTCTCCCGCTTTACCTTCACAACCCCGTACGTCACGCGGGCTTCTTCCAGACGACGGAGTAGCGCCAGAGCAGGTGTCTTTTCACCACGGCGCCGGGAAGCATCTCGGCGCAGGCCGCACGCACCTGCGCCAGCGTGAGGTAAGAGTCGTGCCGCCCGTGCTCGTCCCACGCGCGGCGCACCTCGCGGGGCGGCAGCAGGCGGCCGCTCCTGAACAGCCTCAACCCGAGGTTCACGGGCACGGCCAGAGCACCCAAGACTTTGTCGGACAGCCCCTCGGCCTGAAACAGGTCGAGGACGAGCAGCACGCCGCCCGCCCTCAACGCGCGCTTCAGCTTCGGAAGCACCTCCGAGAGAGGCAAGTGGTGAAGCGTGGCGATGGTGGCGACGCAGTCGAACCTCTCGGCCGGGAGTTCGCGCGTCAACACGTCCGCGACTTCAAAATCGATGTTCGAGAACTGCGCAGAGATTTCTTTGGCGAGCGCGATCATGTTCGGCGAAAGGTCGAGGGCGAGCACGCGGCCCGCAGACTTCGCCAGCAGGCGCGAGAACGCGCCCGCGCCGCAGCCGATGTCGAGCGCCTCGCGGCAGGGCGCGGGGACGTGCCGCGCGAGGAGGTCGTGGTAGAGGTCGTTGTGCCCCCACTTCTCGCCCGCGAGCAGCGCGATGCGGTCAAAGTCCGCCCGAACCTGTGACATCGCCCCGGCCATAAACGTCGCCCCGCCCTCCCTTGGTCGCCCGGCGGCTGTATGATGCCCGCGCCCGCCGGTGCTTTCAACACTTTTTCGACGGGCGCCCTTCGGGAAGAGATAAAGCTTGCCGCGCCGTGGGGCGCGGACTACAATCTGCGCGCCCTCCGAACTTCAAAGGCGCCTCCGAAGGGCTTCGAGTTTTGCGACACGCCCGGCAGACGAGTCTCGGAACGCGTTACGCCGTCGTCAGATCAATCTTGACGACGGCGCTGCTGCTCTGCGTCCTGTCGGGCGCGCTGCCGGCCGAGGCCGTCCTCAACCCTTTCGACGCGATGCCTTGCTGCCGCGGCATGAAGGGCTCGGCCGGGGAGTGCCACGGCAACTCCTGCCCGATGCACCTGCGCGCGCGCGCGAAGACGCCCCGGCGGTTTCAAAGCGACCCGGTCTGCGGGGCCGTGCGCGTGCTTCGGGCGAAAGCCGAAAAGACGCCCCTCTCTTCTCAAGCGCCCTCAGAGCACATCCAAGGCGCGTCCGCGCGAGACGGCCGGCAAGAGACTTCGCGGCAGACGTTCGCGGGCGCCGCTTCGCTCACCAAGCCTTGCCCGTCGGAGTGCTGCGGCGGCGCGGCGGCGTCTTTCACAGGTCTGCGACGGCAGCGCAACCACGCGACGCTCAGCAGCAATCAACGCCCGCGCCCGCCCACTCCTCAGACGCACCTGTACGTTCCATTTCAAGTAACTGAGCTCGCATCCGCACTCCGGCGGCTCCGCCCGCCCCGCGCGCCCCCGAAAGCTCCAGACACCCGCACAGCTTAAACCCGAGGACTTCTCCGCGCAGGCGGCGGAAGGCGCCCGACTTCGAGGGCGTCGTCCGCATGTCAACACACGTCGGCGTCCACGGGAGTCCTCGGCGGCGGTCACTCCACCCTTCGGGAGAGATTGCGATGAAGCCTCTGAGAAGAGACGGGGCCGCGTTGTCGGCCCTCCTCATGCTCGCGCTCTACGCGGCGTTGACGGCGTCCGCACTCGGGCAGCAAGCGGTGACCTCCGCCAACATCGGCGGCCGGGTCGAGGACGCGAACGGCGCGGCCCTGCCCGGCGCGTCGGTCACCGCCACAAACACCGAGACCAACCAGAGTCGAACCTCCACGACCGACGAAGAGGGGCGCTACAGGTTCTCCTACCTCGCCGTCGGGACTTACCGTTTGAAGGTCGAGAAGGCGGGCTTCGCCCCTCTGACGAAGCAGCTCACGCTGACGGTCGGGCAGGCGCTCGAAGTCTCGCTCGCCCTGCCCGTGGCCGGCGTCGCCGAGAGCGTGCAGGTGACGGACGGCGGCGCGCCCGTCGTCGAGACGGCACGCACGCAGCTGGCCGAGACGGTCGTGCCGAAGGAGATCGACAGCCTCCCTCTGAACGGGCGCAACTACCTCGACCTCGCCGCGCTCACGCCGGGCGTGACGCGCACCAACCCGGTCGCCAACCAGCGCTTCCCCGAAACGTCCGCCGTCCCCGGCACGGGGCTCTCCATCACGGGGCAGCGCTTCATCGCCAACGGCTTCGTCGTGGACGGCCTCTCTGCGAACGACGACGCGGCCGACCTCGCCGGCACCTTCTACAGCCAGGAGGTGATCCGCGAGTTCGAGGTCATCACGTCGGGCGGCATCGCGGAGTTCGGGCGCGCGTCGGGCGGGGTCGTCAACATCATCACGCGCTCGGGGACGAACGACTACCGCGGGAGGGTCTACGGGTTTCTCAGGAACCAGAGGCTCGACGCGCGCAACGCGCTTTCGCCGACGAAAGACCCCTTCACGCAGGCGCAGTACGGCGCCTCCTTCGGCGGCCCCTTCAGGCGCGACCGCTCCTTCTTCTTCTCCAACTTCGAGCAGACGCGCCTGAACAACGCGGCGGTCGTCACCGTCCCGACGGCCACGGTCGCGGCCGTCAACGCGCGCCTCGAACAGACCGGCTACAGGGGCGCGCGCCTCTCGACGGGCGTCGTGCCGACGGGCTTCGACACGACGAATTTCATGTTCCGCCTCGACCAACGCCTGGACGAAAAGAACCAGCTCACGGCGCGCTACAACCTCTACGACATCGAGAGTCTCAACGCGCGCAACGTCGGCGGCCTGAACGACGTGAGTCGCGGGACGGCGCTCTCCGACCGCGACCAGACCCTGGCCGCGAGCCTCGTCTCGACGCTCAACGGCCGGACGTTCAACGAGGCACGCGCGCAGTACACGCGCAGCCGCCTCGGCGCGCCCGTCAACGACGCGGTCGGCCCGGCGGTCAACATCTCGGGCGTGGCGAGCTTCGGCACGGCCACCTTCTCGCCGACGGCGCGCGACCTCGACACCTTCGAGTTCGTCGATAACGTCTCGACGCGGCGCGGCGCGCACGCGCTCAAGGTCGGCGCGGACTTCCTGCTCGACCGCGTGAACATCAACTTCCCCGGCGCGTTCCAGGGCGTCTACTCCTTCTCTTCGCTCGCAAGCTTTCTGGCCGGGCGCTACACGACCTTCCAGCAGGCTTTCGGCGCGGCCGGGCAGTTCCAGTCGAACCCGAACGCGGGCCTCTTCGCGCAGGACGAGTGGAAGCCGCGCCAGGACTTGACCGTCAACCTCGGCCTGCGCTACGACGCGCAGTTCCTGCCCGACCCCGTACAGACGGACGCGAACAACTTCGCGCCGCGCGTCGGCGTCGCCTACTCGCCCGACTGGCTGGGGCGCGGCCGCAAGACGGTCGTCCGCGCCGGCTACGGAATCTTCTTCGACCGCATCCCCCTGCGCGCCACGTCGAACGCCTTGCAGCGCGACGGCTCGAAGTACCGCGTGGCCGTGCTCTCCTTCGGGCAGGAGGGCGCGCCCGCTTTCCCGGACGTGCTGGCGGCGTTTCCGTCGAGCCTGCTCGTCAGCATCACGACGATTGACCCGAACATCCGCAGCGCGTACAGCCAGCAGGCCGACCTGCAAGTCGAGCGCGAGTTGTCGGGCGCGATGTCCCTCTCCGTCGGCTACCTGCACGTGCGGGGCGAGCACATCATCCTCTCGCGCAACGTCAACGTGCCGCGCTTCCCGGCCTCGGCGGGCGTCTTCAATCTGGGCCGGCCCGACCCGCGCTTCGGCAACGTCTCGCGCTTCGAGTCTTCGGGCGACAGCTTCTACGACGGGCTGCTCGTCTCCTTCCGCCGTCGCTTCAGCCGGCGGGCGCAGGCGCGCGTCTCTTACACCCTGTCGAAGGCGATTGACGACGTGGGCAACGCCTTCTTCTTCTCGCCGCAGGACAACTTCAATCTGAGGGACGAACGCGGGCTCGCGGACAACGACCAGCGGCATCGCCTTGCCGTGAGCGGTTCGTTCGAGACGCCGGACGCGGGCGGTAATCGAAACGTGACGCGGCGCGCGCTCTCCGGTTTCGAGCTGAGTTACATCTTTCAGTACGGCTCGCGGCTGCCCTTCAACGTCGTGACCGGCACGGACAGGAACAACGACACGAACGTCAACGACCGCCCCGCGGGCGTCGGAAGAAACACGGGGCGCGGCTTCGACTTCGCCTCGCTCGACCTGCGTGTGAGTCGTCGCGTCAGCTTCGGCGAGCGTACGAGCCTCGAACTGATTGCGGAGGGCTTCAACGTGCTCAACCGCGCGAACCTGCAACTGCCGAACAACACTCTGAACCCGGCCAACCCGGCGACGCTTTCGACGTTCGGCCGCCCGACCGCCGCCGACAACCCGCGCCAGATACAGTTCGGCCTACGGCTCAACTTCTGAAGGGTAAAGGAGCGTCCATTGCTGAAGAGTCAACAATCCAAACTCCGCCCCCTCTTTCTGAAGGGCGTGGCGCTCGTGTTGACAACGATGCTGCCGGCCTCCTGCGCGCAAAGGACACACGAGAAGGCGGGGGGGGCGACCCCGCAGGCCGCCGCGTCTCCCGCGCCGCCCGTCCCCTGGGGGACGATAGAGCCGCCCGCGCAGGTCGGCCTCCCCGCGGGTACGCCCCAGGCGCAGCCGACGCGTCTGCCCGTCAGAACCTTCATCAGCAAGGGCATCATCCGCGCCATCAACCTGGAACAGGGCTGGTTCGAGATCGACCACGAAGACATCGAGGGGCTTATGCCGGCGATGCAGATGGAGTGGTCGGTTCAAAACAGGTCGATGCTGAAGGAGGTGAACGTCGGCGACAGGGTGGCCTTCATGCTCCAGGACGACAACGGTAACGAGGTCGTCATCGACCTGAAGAAGTTGCCCTAGCGGAGGCGTCAGAGGGCGACGCGCGGGTAGAGGTAGGCGCCGACGAGGACGAGCGCGGCCGTCGTCAGGAGCAGCACGGCGAAGTCTGTGGGGAGGCCGAACGTGCTCGCCCCGTTCTGAAGCATCAGCGCGCGCAGCGCGTCCACCTCGTAGCTCAGAGGGTTGACGCGCGAGACCGCGCGCAGCCATTCGGGCATCAGGCCAATCGGATAGATGGCGTTGCTCGCGAAGAAGAGCGGCATCGTCAACAACTGGCCGATGCCCATGAAGCGCTCGCGCGTCTTGACGAGGCACGCGATGATGAGCGAGAAGGTCGCAAAGAGCGCCGCGCCGAGCACGACCGCGGCCAGCACGCCCGCGAGCGCCAGCGGATTCCAGCTCAATTTAACCCCGAGCACGAGCGCCACCGCGTAGATGATGACGGCCTGCGAGAGCGAGCGCACGCCCGCCGACAGGGCCTTGCCCAGCACGAGCGCCGCGCGCGGCGTCGGGCTCACCAGGAACTTGTTCGTGATGCCGAGGTCGCGCTCCCAGATGATGCCGACGCCGTAGAAGATGGAGACGAAGAGCGCGCTCTGGCCGAGGATGCCGGGGGCCATGAAGTCGAGGTAGGGCAGGTCGCCGGTCGGGATGACGCGCGCCCGCGCGAAGACGCTGCCGAAGAGCACCAGCCACAGGACGGGCTGGACGGCGCGCGTCAAGAGCTCGGTGAAGTCGTGCCGGAGCTTGCGCACCTCAAGCTCCGCAATCGCCAGCGTCTTGACGAAGAACCCGGCGGTCTTCGTCAAGAAGTCGGCGGCCGCGGGCGCGTACGGCTCAGCCGAGACGGCGGGCCGCGCGTCTTCCTCTCGAAGTCTCACGGTAGCTGCCTCCCGAGTCGAGCGTGTCGCCCGCGTAGTGTATGAACACGTCGCCGAGCGTCGCGGCCGGGCCGCCGACCGACGCCTTGAGCCGTTCCGGCGAGTCGTCAACCACGATCTTGCCGCGGTGGATGATGGCGACGCGGCCGCAGAGGCGTTCGGCCTCCTCCATGTAGTGTGTCGTCAGGAAGATGGTCGTGCCGAACTCTTCACGCAGCCTTTCAATATGTTCCCAGACGGCCTTGCGCGCGACGGGGTCGAGGCCGACGGTCGGCTCGTCGAGGAAGAGCAGCGGCGGGCGGTGGAGCGTTGACTGCGCAATCTCCAGGCGCCGAATCATCCCGCCCGAATACTGCCGCACGAGCCTGCCGGCATCGTCGGAGAGCCCGACGAGCGCGAGGGCGTCGCGGACGCGCGTCGCGCGCTCGGCGCGCGGGAGGTCGTAGAGCTTGGCGAAGATGTGCAGGTTCTCGTAGCCTGTGAGCGCGCCGTCCACCGAAAGCATCTGCGGCACGTAGCCGATGCACCGCCGCACTTCGCCGGGCCGGCGGGCCACGTCGAAGCCCGCGACGCGCGCCGTCCCGGAGGTCGGCGGCAGAAGCGTCGTCAGCATCTTGATGACGGTCGTCTTGCCCGCGCCGTTCGGCCCGAGCAGCCCGAAGACCTCGCCGCGCCCGACCGCGACGGACATCTCGTCCACCGCCGTCAGTCTGCCGAACGTGCGCGTCAGCGCCTCAGTCTCAAGAATCGTCATCCGGTTTGATACGGTTCGGGAAACACGATGATTGCCCCGCCCGTCGGCATACTGTATTCTGTCGCCTCGGCTCGTTGCATCGACGGACATGATACCAGCCCTTCGTTCCACCTCTCGATAAGTTCGTGCAAGCCTTTTGAAAAGTCTTTAGGACGGGATCGAGCGACATGCGCAAAGACCCCGGGGCCTCCGGCGAGGCTTCACACACCGCCAGCCCGGAACTGTTCGACGGCCAGGCCGTGTCCTTCGACCGGCGGACGGGGCTGCCCGAAGACTGCTGCCGCGCCGTGGCGGGAAAGGTGCTTGAGTTCGCCGGGAAGAATGTTGACGGTCTCGTCGTCGAGGTCGGCTGCGGCACGGGGCAGATCGGGCGTTGGCTCGTCGGGCCGGCGCGCTACGTCGGGTTCGATTTCTCTTTGAACATGCTGCGCGAGTTTCGGCGGCGGTTGGGCGCAGGGCAGATTCCTTCTCCGCTCATCCATGCCGACGCCAACGCGACGTGGCCGTTCGCGGACGGCGCGGCCGCGGTGGTCTTCAGCTCGCGCGCGGTGCACCTGCTCGGGCACGAGCACGTCGCCGCGGAGATTTTCCGCCTCGCCTCGCCCGACGGCGCGACCGTTCTGCTCGGGAGGGTGGAGCGAACCCACGGCAGCGTCAGGGAGCGCATGGCGCGGGAGATGAACGAGCGCCTGCGACGGCGCGGCCTGAAGGGCAGGCGCGGCGAGCGGCGCAACCGGAGGCTCTTCGAAGCGTGCGAACGGCTCGGCGCCAAAACTTTAGAGCCCGTGCAAGTGGCGACGTGGAACGCTTCGGCGAGCCCGCGGCAGTCGCTCGAATCGTGGCGCAGTCTGAAGGGGCTCGGCGGAATTCCCGTCACGGCCGAGACACGCGCGGCCGTCCTGGACGAACTCGAAGCGTGGGCGGCGGCCGAGTTCGGCGGGCTGGACGGGGAGTTCGACTTCGAGGAGACGTACGTGCTCAGCCCCCTGCGCGTGCCGCCGGCCCGCAAAGCCTGAGACGCACAGCGAATAACGCAGATGGACAACAACCTACTCACCGAACTCGGCAAATCGCTCTTAACAGGTTCTCTCGACGAAGGGCGGCTGATGGCGCAGACCGGCGAGCCGCCGGCCGTGCAGATTCTCCCAGAGGCCAACGTCGTCAAGGTCGGCGGCCAGAGTTTTATCGACCGCGGGCGCGTGGCGGTCTTCCCCCTGATTGAAGAGATCGTCGAGAACCTCCGCCGGCACAAGATGATTATCGGCACGGGCGCGGGCACGCGCGCGCGCCACGCCTATAGCGTCGGGCTCGACCTCGGGCTCCCGACGGGCGTCTTGAGCGTGCTCGGCACCTTCGTCAGCATGCAGAACGCGCGGATGCTCAACTACCTCCTGGCGAAGCACGGCATCCCCTTCATCGAGCCCGCGCAGTTCGCGCAGCTCCCGCACTACCTGGCCGAGCGCGGCGCCGTCATCTTCTTCGGCATGCCGCCTTACGTCTACTGGCACACGAACCCTTCGGTCGGCCGCATCCCGCCGCACCGGACGGACACCGGCAGCTACCTCGTGAGCGAGGTCTTCGGCGCGCGCTCGATGATCTTCGTGAAGGACGAGAAAGGTTTATACACGGCCGACCCGAAGAAGGAGCGCGCCGCCAAGTTCATCCCGAAGATAACGGTCGGCGAGCTGGAAGAACTCGACTTGCAGGACGTGGTCGTCGAGCGCAGCGTCCTCGACCTGATGAAGCACGCCACGCACCGGCGCTCCATCCAGATTATCAACGGCCTTGAGCGCGGTAATTTGACTAAGGCGCTCGACGGCGAGCACGTCGGCACCATCATCACCTCCGACTGAAAGGAGAACGCGCAACCTTGAGCGAGACGCCAAAAGGGACGGACGGCCGTCACCACGTCGAATCGATGCTCATGCGGGAGAGCCTCGTGGACAGGGAGGTGCAGCGGACGACCGAGACGCCCGTCTACAGGATGCTGCCCGAGGCGCACGTCGTCAAAATCGGCGGGCGCTCGGTGTTGGACGCGGGCCGGGCCGTCGTCTACCCGGTCGTCGAGGCCCTGGCCGAATGCCTCAAGACGAAGAAGCTGATTATCGGGACGGGCGGCGGCGTCCGCAGCCGTCACGTCTTCTCCATCGGGATTGATCTGGGGCTGCCGACGGGCGTGCTCGCGCAGTTGGCCGTGGCCGACTCGCTCGGCAACGCGCACATTTTGGGCACGCTGCTCGCGCCCTACGGCGTCGTCGCCATCCCGCCCGAAATCTTCGGCCACCTCCTGCCGCTCTTCATCGCCAGCGCGCCCGGCGTGGTCTTCAACGGCGACCCGCCCTACTCGCTCTGGGAGCACCTGCCCGAGAGCGGGCGCATCCCGCCGCACCGCTCCGACGCCGGGTCGTTCCTGCTCGCCGAGTGCTTCGGCTGCAAGACTTTTACTCTCGTCAAGGACGTGGATGGGCTCTACGACCGCGACCCGCGCGAGCACGCGGGCGCGGAGTTGATCCGCGAGATCGACACCACGGAGCTGCGGCGGCGCGGGTTCGAGTCGCTGCCGTTCGAGCGGATACTCATCGAGCTGCTTGAGAGCGCGCGGCTCGTGCGGTCGATTCAGATCGTCAACGGCCGCCACCCCGAACGCATCAAAGCCGCGCTGGAGGGCGAACATGTCGGCACCATCGTTCACGCCGGAAACAAGGCGCGCGTTTAGTGCCCGCCGCAACCCGTTTACACGTCGCCGCGCGCTCATGGTTGTCCTCTTCCTCTGCGCCGCCCTGCTCGCGGGCTGCGGGAGGGAAGCAGGTAAGAGCACGGAGCCGCAGACGCTCACCGTCTCGGCCGCCTCAGACCTGACGCCCGCCTTTCAGGAGGTCGGCAGGTTGTTCGAGCAACAGGAAGGGACGAAGGTCACCTTCAACTTCGGCTCGACGGGGCAGTTGACGCAGCAGATCGAGCAGGGCGCGCCCGTAGACCTCTTCGCCGCCGCCAACGTCTCCTTCGTCGAAGAGTTGGAGCAGAAGGGACTCGTCATCCCCGACACCAAAGCGCTCTACGCGCAGGGGCGCGTCACGCTCTGGACGCGCGAGGACAGCGCGCTCAAGCTCGAACGGGTCGAAGACCTCGCGCGCCCCGAGTTCAAGAAGGTCGCCATCGCCAACCCGGAGCACGCCCCCTACGGCGCGGCCGCGCGCGAGGCTTTGCAAACGGCCGGCGTCTGGGACGCGGTCTCGCCCAAACTCGTCTACGGCGAGAACATCAGCCAGACGTTGCAGTACGCGGAGAGCGGGAACGTTGACGCGGCCATCGTCGCGCTCTCCCTGAGCACGCAGAGTAAAGGCCGCTGGGTGCTGATACCGGCCGAGATGCACAAGCCTCTGAACCAGGCGCTGGCCGTCATCAAGGCGACGAAGCACGAGCAGGAGGCGCGGCGCTTCGCGGCCTTCGTCAACTCCGCGCAGGGGCGCGCCGTGATGCGCAAGTACGGCTTCGTCCTGCCGGGCGAGGAGCCTGCGAAGGTTAAATGAACTGGTCGGCGCTACAGCTCTCACTGCAAGTGACGGCCGTCGCGACCGCGGCGCTCTTCGTCGTCGGCCTCGCGCTCGGCGTGCTGCTCGGGCGCTACAAGTTCCGTGGTCAAATTATCTTCGAGACCATCATCTTCCTGCCGCTCGTGCTCCCGCCGAGCGTGCTCGGTTACTTTCTGCTGCTCGCGCTGGGGCGCGGCAGTCCGCTCGTCGAATGGTTTCGACTTCAGATAGTCTTCACTTGGCCGGCGGCGGCCATCGCCTCGGCGATTGTGGGGCTGCCGCTGATGGTACAGGCGTCGCGGGCGGCCGTGGCGAGCGTCGATCCCGTCCTGGAGAACGCGGCGCGGACGCTCGGGTCGTCGGAGTGGGAGGTCTTGTGGCGCGTGACGCTGCCGCTCGCGCGGCGCGGGGTGGTGGCGGGGCTCATCCTCGGCTCGGCGCGCGCGCTCGGCGAGTTCGGCGCGACGCTGATGGTGGCGGGCAACATTCCGGGGCGGACGCAGACGCTGCCGCTCGCCGTCTACGACGCGGTGCAGTCGCGCCGTTACGACGAGGCGAACGTGATGCTGTTAGTCCTGACGAGCCTCGCCTTCGCGGGCCTCTGGTGCGTGCGCCGTCTGGAGCAGCCTTCGTACCGGCGGGACAGAGAGGCCGCGCGTTAGAGCGACAGCGTGATGGAAGCGCCCAGCCTCAGGATAGATTTCGAGAAGCGCCTGGCGACCTTCAGCCTGCGCGTCAGTTTGGAGGTGGGCGCGGAGATACTCGTGCTCTTCGGCCCTTCGGGCGCGGGCAAGACCCAGACGCTCAACGCCGTCGCGGGGCTGACGACGCCGGACGCGGGCGAGATCGTCTTAGGCGGCGACATCTTCTTCCGCTCGGGTCAGAACGGGCACGCATTCAACCTCCCGCCGCGCAGGCGGCGCGTCGGGTACGTCTTCCAGCAGTACGCGCTCTTCCCGCACCTAACCGCGCTTGAGAACGTGGCCTACGCGCTCTGGCGACAGCCCGGGGCGCGCGAGCGCGCGCAGGCTCTGCTCGAACGGATGCACCTCGCGCCGTTGTCGAGCCGCTACCCGCACGAGCTTTCGGGCGGGCAGCAGCAGCGCGTCGCCATCGCGCGCGCGCTGGCGATGAAGCCGCGCGTGCTCCTCATGGACGAACCCTTCTCCGCGCTCGACAGCCCGACGCGCCAGCGCCTTCATCAGGACTTAATCATGCTCCAACAGGAGGAGCGCCTGATTGTCGTCTACGTCACGCACAACCTCGCCGACGCCTTCGCCGTCGGACACCGGCTCGCCATCATGCGCGAAGGGAGAATCGAGCAGGTCGGCGTCCCCGAAGACGTGCGCCGCAACCCCGCGAATCCCCTGGTGCTCGCCGCGCTCGGCATACCGGAAGGGAATTAAACACAGAGGCACAGCTTGTCGAGGATATCTCTTCAAGCTGTGCCTCTGTGCCTCTGTGGTTAAATCTTTCTACTTCGTCATGAAAGTCCAGGTGACTTCGGAGTAGCGCCAGCGCTTGCCGCGGGGGTCGGGCGTGACTTCGCCGCGCCATGCGCCGCGCGCGTCTTTGCCGGCGCGCAGCAGAGTCCAGGAGTATTCGCCGCCCTCGTAGTCGAAGGTCTCGCCGTCGTCGTCGTAGAGCGCGAGCCGGCCGGGGCGCTCGCCGTAGTGGCGCACTTCGAGCGGGAGGATTTCGTCCCTGCCGGGCGCCCACTGCCGTTCGGCGATGAGAGGGATGAGGCCGCCGTCCTTCACGAAGAGGGGGATTTGAGAGAGCGGCGGCGTGACTTCGATAATCTGCCCCTCGCCCGCGAGGCGGCCGGTGTAGAAGTCGTACCAGCGCCCCGCGGGCAGGACGACTTTGCGCGTCTTCACGCCCGGCGGGATCGGCGCCACGAGCAGAGAGTCGCCGAGCATGTACTGATCCTTCACCTCGTTCACGCGCCCGATGGCGTAAGGGTTCGCCGTCGCGTCGAGCCGCCCCGACTCGTCCCGCACGGGCGGCGCCGTAAAACCCTCGACGAGCTGCATCGGCCGCACGACCGGCGTGCCCTCGTAGTGGTACTGCGCGAAGGTCGTGTAGAGGTACGGGAGCAGGCGCATGCGCAGGAGGATGGCGGCGCGGATGTCGTCTTTGACTTCCGCGTGCGTCCAGAGCTTGTCTTCGGTGGCCCAGCCGTTGAAGAGCGCGAGCGGCGAGAAGACGACGGCCTGCGTGCGCCGGAGCATCTCTTCGCCCGAGCCCCCGCGCACCTCCGGCGACCAGAGCACGCCCGCAAACCCGCTGTTCGAGACGGCCGTGATGTACTCGTCGAAGGCGTAGTTGTCGTTGTAGATGACGAAGGGCAGAGGAGACGCGCCCGCGTTCGTCCCGCGCACCTGCCCGAACGTGCGCAGGTTCCGCCGGCGGAAGAGGTCGTAGACTAAGCGCTGCACGAGCAGCCCGTAGGTCTGCCGCAACTGCTCGCCGTCGCGGCCCGAAGGGAACGCGGCCGCGTCGGGCCAGAGGTAACGGTCGTAGCCGTCAACCTCGTCGATCTTGAAGCCACCGACCGCGCGCGGGTTGAGACCCACGACTTCGCTTTCGAGATGGTCTGCGAAAATCTTCCGCGGCGCCGGCATCGTGTAGTCCGGCACAATGCCGTTCCAGACTAAGTGCGTGCCGGCGTACGGCAGAAGCTTTTTGTAGAGCGGCGCGGTCGGCGAGACGTAGGGGTTGAACCAGAGGTTGACGCGGACGTGGCGGCGCTCGACCTCGGAGAGAAACTTCGCGGGGTCTGGGAAACGCCCGGCGTCCCACTCGAACGAGCAAGGGTATGCGTGGTCTTGCCAGCCGGGTTCGAGCCCGAGCATGTCGAGCGGGATGCCGTTGCGGCGGAACTCTTCAATCTCTTTGAGCGCCTGCTCCGCGCCGTAGCGCGTCGGCGTGCGCGCGAGGAAGCCGAGGCCCCACTTCGGCGGGAGCGCGCCGCCGCCGCTGTAGAGGTTGTAGCGGCGCACGGCGTCCGACATCGTCGGCCCGGCGAAGACGAAGACCTCGATGCCCTCCGCGTTCGCCAGCGCCTCGACCGAGTCCGAGCGCGGCAGCGCCGCCCAGCCCTTGCCCGTCGTGCGGTCGATGACCGGCGGCTTCTCCTTCGCCGCGAGCCGCACGCCGAGCCCGACGCTCACGTCCAGGTAGCGCGCCGAGTTGAAGAGCACGGCGTACCCGCGCGTCGAGACGTAGAGCGGCACGGGCGCGTGTGTGCGCCCCGTCACGCCGCCCCAGTGGTCTACGTGGAGTTGAAAGGTCGTGCCCGTCCGCCGCATCGTCTTGAAGTCAACGCCGAGGCCGTAGACCTCCTCGTCGAGCGCGAGCGGCAGACGCACCGCCGTCTTCCAGCCCCAACGCCGCGCCTCAATCTCCCTCCGGTCGAAAGGGAAAGGTGCGTCGGGCAGTTTACTCAAAGCCTCCAACGCAGGTTTAGCGCCCGCCGCGCCGAGCAGCGTCAAACTCTCCGGCCTCCCCACCTGCGCGCGCCACACGCCCGGCGCCACGCGCTCCCAGCGCAGCGCGCTCGTCTGCGCGTTGGCATTAAGAGTCAACGCCGCGAAGAGCACGCAGATGAAGGCGATGGCGATTAGCTTCTTCAAGATTGATTATTTGAAGTTGGAAATTTCAAATCTGAAATCTTCAGAGCTTCTTCAGCGGCGTGCGTTCTAACACCGTGTCGGGGAGCGGGCGGCTCTGCTGGAGGCTGAAGTCCTCGACGTTCTTGAGGACGAAGGTCGAAGCGCCGGGCGCGAGCCGCGCCTTGAGGTTGCGGAAGTCCGCGCCGCGCACGTCCGAAAGGACGAAGGCGGGGCGCAGGTCTTCGGCGAGGAAGTTGACCTGCACGTCGCTCATCTCCAAGCCCTTCACGTGGCGGACGAAGAAGCCGTAGGCGGGCATCTCGCCGAACATGGCGGGCTCGGGGTACGCGTCCTCCTTCTCGGGCGGGTCGAGCGCGGCCTGCGCCGCGGTGCCGCCGCCGCGGTAGTAGATGCGTATGTCGCGCAGGCGCACGTCCTCGACGTCGTGGCCGGGGACGCCGCTGATGATGGAGGCGTAACGTGGGTCGGCGTTGTAGACGACGAAGTCGCTGATCGTGACGCGGCGCAGCTCGCCGACCTTCGTCGTCTCCTTCGGCCCGCGCAGGCGCGCGCCGAGGCGGAGGAAGATGGGCGAGTTCGAAACGTCGCGCATCGTGACGTTCGTGATGGAAACGTCTTCGAGCAAGCCGCCGTCCACGGTCTCCAGCGCGAGCCCGCGCGAGTAGTCGAAGACGCAGTTCGAGATGGTGATGTTCTTGAATCCGCCGTTCGACTCCGTCCCGAACTTGATGCGCCCCGTCGGGCTGAACTCGCCGCCGCCCTCGCGCCGGTACGCGCGCTTGTAGGTGCCGTCGAGGAGCGTCCCCTCGTCGTAGCCGGAGACCTGGCAGTTCGTGATGGTGACGTTCTCGGTCGCGCGGGCGAAGCCCAAAGCGTAGGAGCTCTTCGGGCAGATGCCGTCGTCGAAGGGCGAGTTGACGGTGCAGTTCGAGATGCGCACCTGGCGGCAGGCGTCCACGTCGATGCCGTCGCGGTTGGTGTCGATCTTGAGGTTGTCGATGGTCAAATTATCGACGCCCGTCGCGAGGATGGCGAAGTGCCCGCCGTGCAGGATCGTGAAGTCGCGCAGGATGACGTTGCGCGAGAGCTTGAGCGAGATGGCCTTGTTGCCCCAGCCCGGCTCGACCGCGTCGCGCGCGTTCGGGTAGCCGAAGGGCGTGGCCTCGGGGTTCTGTGTGCCGAGCGCCTTGTTCTGCGCGTCGGTGCGCGACTGCATGCCGCTGCGGACGAGCCCCTTGCCCCAGATCATGCCGGGGCCTGTGATGGAGACGTTCTCGACGCCCTCGCCCCAGATGAGGCTGTTGTGCCAGTGCGAGTGGCCGAAGTCTTGATACTTGTCCCACTGGTTCGGCTCGGGCGGGTCGTACTTGCCGTCGCCGTCGCGCGGGTCTGCGGCGAGGAGGACAGAGCCCGCGTCGAGGTGGAGCGAGACGTTGCTCTTGAGTTGAATCGAGAACGAGCGATACGTGCCCGCGGGGAAGCGGACGGTGCCCCCGCCCGCCGCGTTCGCCGCGTCAATCGCCTTGTTAATGGCCGGCGAGTCGAGCGCCTTGCCGTCGCCCTTCGCCCCGAACGCGCGGACGTTGTAGACGCCCGCCGCGTCCGCCTGTTGCCCCGCGCCGGAGCTCGCCGCGGGGCGCGGCGTGTAGAGCAGCGAAGCAAGAAGGAGGAAGGGGACGGCCTTGAGAAACTTTTTCATCTTCATCGTCACTCACCTGCGAGCTGTGTCTGGTAGACCTTCGTAAACGTCGGTGGCGCAAAAACGTCGATGCATGTAAGATGCGATTCGGAAGCGTTGACACCAAGTAAAAGCTGATGCCCGTAACTCTGGCCGACATCGCGCGCGAGCTTGGCGTCTCGAAGATGACCGTCTCGCGCGCCATCAACAACCACCCGCTGATTAACTCCGAGACGCGCGCGCGGGTGCTCGAAGTCGCGCGGCGCCTCAACTACCAGCCGAACCAGCACGCGCGCGCGCTCGCCACGAACCGCTCGCACCTCATCGGCGTGGTCGTGCCCGACCTGATGCACTCCTACTTCGCGGAA
>Ga0213876_10000659_pt1 | contig 24728 bp, 18 predicted proteins | sample BarmaccomBMRX_R9_FD_160113 | JGI IMG/M metagenome (GOLD analysis project Ga0213876, IMG submission 160113) | Root-associated microbial communities from Barbacenia macrantha in rupestrian grasslands, the National Park of Serra do Cipo, Brazil - RX_R9 | ecosystem: Host-associated > Plants > Roots... | reverse complement strand
CTGTGCCGTTGATCGAGAGCGTGAAGTCACCTTCGTTGCCGTCGCGGGTGAACGTGAGCACGAGCGTCGACTCCCCCGCCGGCACGTCGACATCGGACACGAGCACCGTGTGGTCGCCGAAAGCGTTGTAGTCGAGCACCAGCTTGTCACCCTCGACGAAGAAGGACAGTCCGGAGTTCGCCGTGCCGCTCGCGAGCAGGACGCCGTCCTCACCGAGTGCCCGCGTGACGGTGGCGGTCATCCGCCACGCCTTTCCACCCAGCGACGCGCCGACCTGCGCCGGCAGCGGTGCCATCGGTGGCCGGTAGACGTAACGCCGATCCGGGCGGTGCACAGTGTTCTCCGCATAGCGCGCGGCGAACAGCTCGATCAGCCGGTCGTCGAGCGGCAGCACTCCGTGTGCCTCGGCCTCGACCCACCAGCGGTCGATCAGCTCCTTGAGCTTGCCTGGCTCAGCGTCGGCCAGGTCGTGACACTCGGAGAAGTCCTCGTCGACCTTGTAGAGCTCCCAGGTGTCCTCGTCGTACGGCACGTTCTGGGTGTGCTTCGTGACGGCCTTCCAGCCGTCGAGCCACAGCCCACGGTGCCCACCCATCTCGAAGTACTGGACGGCCTTGCGGGTCGGCTCGTCGGGCGAGTCGAGCGTGTAGAACATCGAGGTCCCCGAGAGGGGGATCTGCTCGAAACCACGATGCGTCGCCGGCGCTGTGACACCCACCGCCTCGTACACCATCGGCGCGATGTCGTTGACGTGGTGGAACTGGTGACGGACCGAGCCGGGATCGTTCACGTGCCCGGGCCAGTGCACGATGAACGGCACGTGGACGCCGCCCTCGTGGGTGTTCTGCTTGTACCACTTGAACGGTGTGTTCCCGGCCTGCGCCCAACCCCAGGGATAGTTCGCGTGGGAGGCCGGCCCGCCGATCTCCTCGAGCCGTTCGATCGCCTGGTCCGGGGTCTCGAGAATCCCGTTGAAGAACTTCATCTCGTGCAGGACGCCGAACGGCCCGCCCTCCTGTGACGCGCCGTTGTCCGACACCAGCATGATCAGCGTGTCGTCGAGGACGCCGAGCTCCTCGAGGTCCGCGACCAGGCGCCCGATCTGGGCATCGGTGTGGTCGAGAAACGCCGCGAACGCCTCCTGCAGCCGGCACGCCAGCCGCTGCTGGTTCTCCGAGAGGTCGTCCCATACCTCCACGCCCGGGTTGCGCGGCGCGAGGTCCGTCCCCTCGGGAATGACACCGAGCGCCTGCTGTCGCGCGAACCACTCGTCGCGGGTCACATCCCAACCGCTGTCGAACTTCCCCCTGTACTTCGCGAGATAGTCCGCCGGCGCCTGGTGCGGCGCATGGGTCGCCCCGAACGCCAGGTACAGGAAGAACGGCCGGTCCGGGCGTACCGAACGCGAGTCGTGGATGAACTGTGACGCCCGATCGACCAGATCCGCCGAGAGGTGATAGCCCTCCTCGACGGACTTCGGCGGATCGATCCGGTGGTTGTCGTAGACCAGGTCGGGGTGGAACTGGTCGGTCTCACCTTCGAGGAACCCGTAGAACCGATCAAAGCCCCGCTGTGTGGGCCACTGGTCATACGGTCCCGCGGCCGAGGAGTCGACGGCCGGGCACAGATGCCACTTGCCGACGGCGAACGTCGCGTAGCCGTTGTCCCGCAGCACCTCGCCCATCGTCACGGCGTGATTGGTGATGTGGCCGCGCATGTTCGGAAAGCCGGTGTTGAAGTTCGCGACCGCCCGCATGCCGGCCGCGTGGTGGTTGAGCCCGGTCAACAGCGCCGCGCGCGTCGGCGAGCACAGCGGCGTGACGTGGAAGTTCGAGTAGCGGAGACCGCTCGCGGCGAGCCGGTCGATGTTCGGGGTGTCGATGGTCGAGCCGTAGCAGCCGAGCTGCGCGAACCCGGTGTCGTCGAGCACGATGACGACGACGTTGGGCGATCCGTCCGGGCTCTTTCGATTCGGCCACCACGGCGTGGATTCCGTGTGGGTTTTGCCGATCACACCGTCGAAGCGCTCGATCGCTGTCACGATGACACGACCTCTCAACTCTGGGGACCTGCCGAAACTAGGGTGAGTTACTTCACAAAAATTAGTTTGCTTACCCTCCTTGACACCACCAACGTTCGACCGGAGAGTGAACCCTGAATATATTGTCACTCCGAGCGACAAAACTGCAAGCGAGGTAACGTGCCGCTCCGACGCTATGCGCCCGCCCTGATCGTGGCGGCCGCGCTGCTGCTGATCGTGATCGTTGCGCCCTCGCGCGGATCATCGGGGAATGGTCTTCCGTCGTACCCCGGGTTCTCGGCGTCGGGCGACCAGACCGGCGCCGTCGGCGGCAGCGGCGCGTCCGTCACGACGGGCAACGGCCGCAACGGGTCAGCGTCGGCAGGCGGCGGAGCCGGCGCGACAGCCGGGGGAGGCGGAAACGGTGCCGGGCAACGCGGGACCGGCTCCTCGAGCTCCGGCGGCGGCAGGAGTGGCGGCGGCCAGTCCGGTGCGGTGCACTGCGCGGGCGGCAAGCAGTTCGTGGTCCCCGGTTTCGTCGCCGCTCCGCCCTGTGCCGGCTCCTTCAACGGTGCCAACGGCGGTACGACGTACCGCGGGGTCAGCAGCAAGACGATCGAGATCGTGCTCTACCAGCCGAAGCAGAGTCTTGCGCTCAAGGCCATCCTCGGCCCGGCCGGCCTGGTCGCGAGCCCGCAGCAGATCCACGACTTCACGGCGCGGGAGCAGAGCTTCATCAACAGTCACTACCAGCTGTGGGGGCGTCAGGTTCACATCGACACCTACATCAGCACGTCGTGCCAGCCCTCGCCGCCGAGTGACGACTGCTTCCGCCAGGACGCGCACACGGTCGCGACGAAGTACCACCCCTTCGCTGTCCTATTTCCGCGCAACCTGACTGCGCCCGGGTTCAACCAAGAGCTCTCGCACCTCGGGGTCATCAACTTCGGCGGCGCCGGCCTGCCGGCCAGCTTCGACACCGGGCAGCGCCCGTACCACTACGACAACGACATGGACGGCGACTTCCAGGCCGAGCTGACCGGCGAGTGGTACTGCAAGGAGATGGCCAACAGCAAGGCGAGATACGCCGGCAGCGCCAATCTCCGCGCGAAAGCCCGGACCGCCGAGATCCTGACCGACGACACCCCGGAGCACGTCAGCGCCGCACAGCATCTCGGCGCGATCATCAACCACTGCGACCACGGCGGCGGCGCGGTCATCAAGACCTTCTCGCCGGACACCAGCCAGGCGGTCATCCAGAGCACGACGCTGGCGTCCCAGGCGAAGCAGTCCGGCATCACGAGCCTGCTCTACTTCACCGACCCCGTGCTTCCGGTGTTCCTCACCAAGCAACTCACCGACCAGAACTACTTCCCGGAGAACGTGCTCGTGGGCTCCGGCTACCTCGACTTCGACGGCCTTGCCCAGCTCTACGACCAGCGGCAGTGGGCGAACGCGTTCGGGCCCGGCGACGTCGCCGACATGGCGTCGCCCAGCCATTACGACGCCGCCGCGATGTACCGCTCGACCCACGGCTCGATGCCGGAGTTCAGCAGCGCCGACAACTTCCAGGCCTTCTTCAGCGAGCTCGCCGCCGGCCTGCAGCAGTCGGGCGCCAACCTCAACCCCGGCACGTTCGAGCACGCGATGCTGACCCTGCCCGCGTGGGGCGGCGACCGCTACCACAGCTTGATCAAGTACGGACCGAACGACTACACGGGGGTTTCCGACGCGCGCCTCGTGTACTGGGACCGCTCCCGCCGCTCACCGGTGAACGGGAAGACGGGCACGTATGTGGCGCTGCACGCCGGCCACCGTTACACGCTCGGACAGCTGCCAAGCGGCGCGTTCACGATCCCCGGTCGCCACTGATGCACCGACTGCGCGCCATCCCTCGCTGGTGCTGGCAGCTGCTCGCCGTACCGGCGATCATGCTGGCCGCCGAGCTGATCTTCGGCTGGGGTACGACGCGAGGCGGGCTGCCCCGCGGCGTGCCGTTCGGCAACCTGGTCGAGGGCGCGATCTACGGCTTGCTGTACTCGTTGCCGGCCTTCGGGTTGATCCTGATCTACCGGGCGCAGCGCATCATCAGCTTCGCCGCTTCGGCGCTCGGTGGGAGTGGGGCCGTCCTCGGCTTGCTTGTCATCACCCAGGCGCACCTGCCGTACCTGCTCGGGGTGGCGGTCGCGCTCGCCAGTGGTGCCCTGCTCGGCGCGATCACCCAGCGCGTGCTGCTTCGGCGGTTCGCGTCCCGGTCCCGCCTCGTGCTGACTGTCGCCACGATCGGCATCGGCCAGCTGCTGATCGTCGGCGAGGTGACGCTGCCCAGCTTGTTCGGCAGCACGGTCCTCGGCTCGAGCCAGCTCCCGACGCCGTTCAGTGGCTTCAAGTTCTCGATCGGGCAGGTCGTGCTCTCCGGCGACTATCTGGCGATTGTCGTGGTCGCCGCGGCGGTGACCGCCGGGCTGGCGGTCTTCTTCCGTGTCACGCGGACCGGACTGGCGGTCCGGGCCAGTGCCGACAACGCCGACCGCGCGCTGCTGCTCGGGATCCCGGTCCGGCGGATGGCCATCCTCGTGTGGATGCTCGCCGGCCTCCTCTCGGCGGCTTCGGCGTTCCTGCGAATTCCGGTGACCGGCCAGGACCTCGGTGCCGACATCGACCCTGCCCTCCTCCTCTTTCCCCTTGCGGCTGCCGTCATCGCCCGCTTCGACGACCTGCCGACCGCACTCATCGCAGGCATGGGACTCGGCATCGCCGACCGGGCCGCGTACTACTCGACCGGCAACCCGAAGCTCCCCGTGGCGCTGGTGCTGCCGGTCATCCTGATCGCGTTGCTCGGCCGTCGCGCGGTGCAGCGCGCGTTCGACTCCGGCATCGGGAGCTTCCAGACCTTCGCCGAGAGCCGCCCGGTCCCGCTTCCGATGCGCCGGATCCCCGAAGTGGTGTGGGGCCGACGTGCCGCGAAGCTGGCCGGCCTCGGGATCGTCGCCGCCGCCCCGTTCGTCGTCGGCGAGGCGAGGCTCGGCTTCCTCACCCTGATCGTCTTGTCGGCGATGGTGGCCCTGTCGCTCACGACGCTGACGGGCTGGGCCGGTCAGGTCTCGCTCGGCCAGTTCGGGATCGCCGGGGTCGGCGCTGCCGTCGCAGGCGGCCTGGCGACCAGGGCCAACGCCGACTTCTTCGTGACGTTGGTCGCGGCGGCGGCGGTAGGTGCCGTCATCGCCGCCTTGATCGGCATCCCCGCGCTACGGCTGCCCGGCCTGTTCCTCGCAGTGGTGACCCTCGCCTTCGCCGCAGAGGTCCAGTACGTCGTTCTCGATCCGCGGTACTTCGGCTGGTTGCTGCCGCAAGCCGGCCAGACCATCGAGCGGCCCGTGCTGTTCGGCCGGATCGACGTCACCGGCGACCGGTCGTTCTACTTCCTCTGCCTCGTCATCCTGCTGATCTTCATCGGCTCCGCCCGCCGGCTACGCGCCAGCCGCTCCGGCCGGGTGTTCGTCGCCCAGCGCGACAACGTCCGCGCCTCGCAGGCCCTCGGCGTGAACGCGCCTCGGACCAAGCTCTCGGCCTTCGCCCTGTCCGGTGCCATCGCCGCGGTTGCCGGCGCGCTCTACGGCTACCAGGTCGGCGCGGTGGATGCCACGACCTTCCCGCTTCAGGCCAGCATCGACGTGTTCGTGTTCGCGATCGTCGGTGGCATCGCGAGCCCGTACGGCGCGGTGCTGGGTGCTGCGGCGTACCAGTCGTTGCGGTACTTCGGTCCGTCGATCTTCGGGTTCCTCAACCACATCAAGCTCGGCGGCCTGCTCAGTGTCATCGACGAGCTCGGGCTGTCATCCGGCGTCTTGCTCGTTCTCGCGTTCTTCCCTGGCGGCATCGCCTCCACCGGCGTGAGACTCCGCGACCGGTTCCTCGCGGTCGTCGCCGACCGACACGGCATCGACCTGCCAAGCCTCGTCGCCGACCGGCAGGAATCGGCCGAGGACTCGGCCGGTGAATCATCCAGCCGCAGCCACGCCGACGATCCACCCGATGACGCCCTGCTGGTCTGTCGCAACCTCGACGTCGGGTACGACGGCGTCCAGGTGCTGTTCGGCGTCAACATGCACGTCCGACAGGGCGAGATCCTCGCTCTCCTCGGCACCAACGGTGCGGGAAAGTCGACCCTGCTGCGCGCCGTCAGCGGGCTCACCGCATCGTCGGCCGGCACGATCCACTTTGCGGGTCGCGACATCGCCAAGCACGACGCGGTTGCCCGTGCCCGCGACGGCATCGCTCAAGTGCCTGGCGGGAAGGGAATCTTCCCGACGATCACGGTCGCCGATCATTTTCGAGCCGCCCGGTGGACGCACACGCGCGATCAGCAAACCGACGCCGACGCCGCAGAGGCGCAGGTGCTCGAGTGGTTCCCCCACTTGAAGACCAAGTGGGACACCCTCGCGGGCAACCTCTCAGGTGGCGAGGCCCAGCAGCTCGCGGTCGGCATGGCATTCATCGCACGACCGCAGCTGCTCATCATCGACGAGCTGTCACTCGGCCTCGCCCCGACGATCGTGGAGCGCCTGCTCGACGTCGTCCGCCAGCTGAACGCCGAGGGCACCACCGTCATCCTGGTCGAACAGTCGCTGAACGTCGCGTTGACGATCGCCGACCGCGCGTACTTCATGGAGAAGGGCGAGGTCAGGTTCGAAGGCTCGACCGCCGAGCTGCTGGAGCGAGACGACATCGTCCGGTCGGTGTTCCTCGCCGCCGCTGACGCGCCGGCTCCGGTGCCCGCTCCCCGAAAGCGGAAGCCATCGCCTCGCACCGAGGACCGCCCCGATCTGCTGCGAGTGACAAACCTCGGCGTTGCGTTCGGCGGCGTGCGAGCGGTCGACAGCGTGTCGTTCACCGTCAAGAACAAGGAGATCCTCGGCCTGATCGGCCCGAACGGTGCCGGCAAGACCACCGTCTTCGATCTGATCAGCGGATTCCTCAAACCGATCGACGGATCGGTGTGGTTCAACGGCGGAGACGTCACCGCTGCGTCGCCGGACCAACGTGGCCGCCTCGGCCTCGGCCGGTCGTTCCAGGACGCCCGGATCTTCGCAAGCCTGTCGGTCGCCGAGAACATCGCGGTCTCCCTCGAACGACACCTCGAGGTCCGAGACCACCTAGCGGCTGCGTTGTGCCTCCCCGACGTCAGTGAGGCCGAACGACACATCGCGTGGACCGTCTCGGACCTGATCGAGCTGCTCAACCTCGGCAACTACCGCGACAAGCTGGTCCGCGAGCTGTCGACCGGGACCCGACGGATGGTCGACATCGCGATGGCCCTGGCCTACGACCCGGACGTGTTGCTCCTCGACGAGCCCAGCAGCGGGATCGCGCAGCGCGAGACGGAGGCGCTCGGTCCGCTGCTCCTGCGAATCCGCGACGAGGCGAACTGCGGCCTGCTCGTCATCGAGCACGACATGCCGTTGATCTGCTCGATCAGCGATCGACTGCTCGCCCTCGAACTGGGCCGCGTCATCGCGGAAGGCACCCCCGACGAGGTCCTGCGCGATCCGCAGGTCGTCGCCTCGTACCTCGGCACGAACGATGCGACCGTCAATCGTTCCGGGCTGGTCACAACCGGAGCGACGGCATGATCACGCCACGCCGCGCGGTGATCGCCGCGCTGCTCCTCGGTACCGCCGCCGCGGGTCTGACGCTTGCCGTTGCTCCCGCACATGCCGCACCCGACAAGCAGGCAGCTGCGTCGATCGCACCGACGGCTACGGCGTGGTACGACGTCACCCGCGAGACCAAGGCCGCACCCGGGCTGCCGCAACCGGGCGTCGGCAAGCACGACCTGGTCGTCGACGGGCTCACCGCTGACGCCGGGCAGCTGCCGGTCGCTCCGCCGGTCACCGTCCCGGTCGAACACCGCGTCGCGGCGCTGACCGCGATGTCCTTCCTCCTCCCGACGGGCACATCAGCGGGCACGTTGCGGCTCGACCTGAGCGCGACAACGCTGACCAACGCCCAGGGCCGCCTGCCCGGTGGCGTCTCCCCCATCGCCTGCCCGACCACGTCCAAGTGGAAGCCGGGCGCGCAGCAGGTCGGGTCGGCCGCTCCTTCGTACAGCTGCAAACGGCGCAGCGTCATCGGTGCGCTCGCCGTCGACAAGAAGTCGATTGAGTTCACGAGCATCGGCCGGCTCACGCACGGCCGCCGGCTGTCGTTCATCATCCTGCCCGGCACCATCGGCCTCGAGCGCCTCGTGTTCACCCGGCCGGGACCGAGCACGTTGAAGCTGCTCAGCTTCTCGACACCGGTGCCGCCACCGACGAGCCCACCCACACCGAAGTCCAACCAGACGAGCTCGACGCCTCGCAGCAACAACGGCCCGCTCTCCAACGGTGGCGGCGGCTCGGGCACCGACAACGGCGGCGGGCTGCCGCCGCTCGGCGCGACATCGTCCGGCGGGTCGGACAACGGCGCCCAACCCACGGTTGCCGAGACCGCCGCGCCGCGGGCGGTGGTCCGTGCCACTCACGTGAGCGCACTCGACGACAACCGGGCACGGTGGGCCGCGATCGCCCTGCTTGTCGGGCTCGTCGTCGCCGCCACATGGCTCTCTTCGACGGATCCGGCCGTCGCGTCGGTCAGCGCGCTCCGCGTCCTGCGCGCCGCCTGGGCCAACGAACCACCGCCCGTGAGGACCGCACCCGAGTTCGGCGTCGGCCGCTTCCGGTCGCCACGGCACGGCCCACCGCCGACAATCTGATGATGACCTCCGACGACCTGCCCGGCATCTTCGGCAGCATCGCGCCGCTGATCGACCACCACGGCTACCTCGCGATCGGCGCAGCCATCCTGCTCGGCAACATCGGAATACCGGTCGTACCGATGGAAGCCGCCATGGTCGTCGGAGCGGTCTTCGCCGCCAACGGACATCTCGACCTGACCGCCGTCGCCATGGTCGCAACCGCAGCCGCCGCGGTCGGCAGCATGATCGGCTATCTCATCGGCGACCGTGCCGGGCACCCGCTGATCGTCGCGAAAGGCGCGAGGATCGGCATCACCCACGAACGGCTCGCTTCCGCCGAGGACTTCTACCGCCGACGAGGCGTGATCATCGTGCTCGTGTCGCGCTTCCTGCCCTTCCTGCGCCGTTGGTCGGGACTTGTCGCAGGCGTCAGCGAGATGCCGTTCGGACGCTTCGCCGTGGCAAATCTCCTCGGTGCCTTGGTCTGGGCGATCGCCTGGGCCGCGATCGGCGACCAGGCCGGAGGCCACCTCGACACGCTGAGCCGGTTCCTCAGCGGGCGCGGCGTCCTGGTCGTCGGTGGTGCGGTTGTCGTTCTCGTTGTCGCGGTCGCCGTCGTACGCCGGAGAGGAAGCGAAACCTGATGGACCTGATCCTCGACAGCCTGCGCCGTCGGCTGGCGGCGATGCACTCGCTGTGGCATGACGCGGTCGCCTCGATGGATGTCGAGCAGGTGAACCACGTCGAGCGGGATGGCGTGCTGCCGATCGCGTTCTCACTGTTCCACCTGGTCCGGATGGAGGACGACACGTCGCACGTCTGTGGCGCACCGGCGCCGGTGTACGACGCGGACTGGGCGGCACGTATCGCACCGGGGGTCGACGACCACGGCAAGGAGCGGACCGTCGGCGAGATGATGGCGCAGCGGATCACCGACTACGACGCGTTTACCAACTACATGTCCGCCGTCTTCACGAAGACTGAGACCTGGCTGGCCGACGTCGATCCCACGAGCCTCACCGACCTGCTCATCCCTCGCCCGCTGCCCGACATGGTCGCCAACACCTACAGCGCGCGAGTTGCCGGCGAGGCCGGACTCACCAGACTCGATGCGCTCGAATGCTGGGTCTATCAGCACGGTCTCCGCCACATGGGTGAGATCGAGCATGCCCGGGCGCTGGTCGGCCTCGGCGGGATGACGTCATGATCGAGATCACCCTGCTCGGCACCGGTAGTCCGCTGCCCGACCCGGACCGCGCCGGACCGTCGACCTTGATCCGGGCCGGCTCGACAACGCTGCTCATCGACGCCGGTCGAGGCGTGCTGATGCGCGCGGCAGCTGTTGGGGCCAGCGCCGCCAGTCTGGATGCCGTGCTGCTGACGCACCTGCACAGCGACCACATCACCGACCTGTCAGACGTCATCACCAGCCGTTGGGTGACCAGCTTCCAGCCGGCCCCACTGACCATCGTCGGGCCGTCAGGCACGAGCGAGGTCGTCGACGGCCTGCTCGCCGCCCTGGCACCCGACATCCGATACCGGATCGCGCACCACGCGGACCTGACGTGGACGCCACCCGTCGACGTCCACGAGGTCACCGAGGGCGTGTGCCTCAAGACGCCAGAGGTCACCGTGCTCGCCGGACCCACCGACCATCGGCCGGTCAGCCCCACCATCGCGTTCCGGGTGGAGCACGGCGAGCGCTCGGTGGTCGCCGCAGGGGACACCGTCCCGTGCGAGTCATTGGACGCCTTGTGCCTCGGGGCGGACGCGATCGTTCACACCGCCCTGCGCACCGACCTGCTCGAAGCCGCACCGCTGCAGCGATTGCAGGACGTCTGCGAGTACCACTCCTCTGTCGAGCAGGTCGCGCAGACCGCCGCCCGCGCCGGCGCGGCGACGCTCGTTCTGACTCACTACGTCCCAGCCTTGACACCCGATTCAGAGCCGGAGTGGCGGCGCCGGGCCGCCGCACACTTCGCGGGCCGGCTCGAGCTCGGCGACGACCTCCACCAGGTGGTGATCCCATGACCACGGTTGCGAAATCGCGACTGATCTCGCATCCGCCCGCGGCGGTCTGGAAGGCGCTCGCCGACTTCGGGGCGATCAGCCGCTGGGCACCGGGCGTCGAGCATTCCTCAGTCGCCAGCGCGACGACCGACGGCGTTGGGGCGGTACGCCGCGTGCAGCTCGGGCGAATCGCGCTGCTGGAACGTGTCACGGATTGGCTGCCGGACGAGCGGCTCAGGTACGCGATCACCGGCCTGCCGCCGGCGGCGGGTGCCGTCGAGACGACGTGGACGCTGCTCCCGCAGGATGGCGGGACGCTGACGACGATGTCCACGACGATCGACGCAGTGCCCGGTCCTCCCGGCAAGGTGGTCAGCCGCGTCCTGCGCCGCAAGCTGGGCAGCGAATCCAGCCGGATGCTGGCCGGCCTAGCCGACTACCTCGAGGAGCTGTCATGAGCCCGCGGCACAACAGCCGGCCGGACGTCGTCATCATCATGACCGACGAGGAGCGGGCGGCTCCGTCGTATGAGTCCGAGTCGATTGCAGCGTGGCGGCGCGAGCAGCTGGCCAGCACGAACTGGTTCGCCGACAACGCGGTGAGCTTCACGCGCCACTACACCGGCTCGCTTGCCTGCGTGCCGAGCCGGCCGACGCTGTTCACCGGCCAGTACCCCGATGTCCACGGTGTTACCCAGACGGACGGGCTCGGAAAGGCCGCCGACGACAGCCGGATGCGGTGGTTGCGCCAGGGCGAAGTGCCCACCCTCGGGAACTGGTTCCGGGCCGCTGGCTACGACACGCACTACGACGGCAAGTGGCACATCAGCCACGCGGACCTGACCGACCCGGCAACCGGCAAGCCGCTCGCCACCAACACTGCGTCCGGCGAGGTGCTGCCGGATGGGGTCAAGGCCTATCTCGACGCGGATCCGCTTGCACCGTACGGGTTCTCGGGCTGGGTCGGGCCCGAGCCCCACGGCGCGGGGATCGCCGACTGTGGGCTGCGCCGTGACCCCCTGCTCGCCGACCGCACCGTCGAGTGGCTCGCCGACCGCTACGCCCGCCGGGCGGCAGGCGATGCCGACGCGCTGCGGCCATTCCTGCTCGTCGTGAGCTTCGTGAACCCGCACGACATCGTGCTGTTCCCGGCATGGCAACGACGGAGCCCGATCGCGCCGTCGCCGCTCGACCCGCCCGACATCCCGGAGTCCCCCACCGATCACGAAGACCTGCGATCCAAGCCGGCCGCGCAGGTCGCATATCGAGCCAGCTACCCGACCGGATACGGCCCCGCGCCGGCGATCGAACGCATCTATCGCAAGGGCGCGCAGGCCTATCGCAACCTCTACTACCGGCTGCACGCGGAGGTCGACGGGTCGATCGACCGGGTCCGCCGAGCCGTCACGGACGGGTCGACCGACGCCGTCATCGTGCGGACGTCGGACCACGGTGAGCTGCTCGGCGCTCACGGCGGGCTGCATCAGAAGTGGTTCAACCTCTACGACGAAGCGACGCGGATCCCGTTCTTCGTCGCGCGAGTCGGCGCCCGGCCGACCACGGCTCGGCAGGTGACCACGCCGACGTCTCACGTCGATGTGGTGCCAACGCTGCTCGAGGCGGCGGGTATCGACGTCGAGGCGACGGCCGCCGCGCTGCGGGCGAACTTCTCAGAAGTCCACGAGCTTCCGGGCCGGAGCCTGATGCCGACCGTCGAGGGCGAATCGGGCGATGCCGATCGGGCCGTGTACCTGCTCACCCGGGACAACATGCTCGAGGGCGACTCCGGCCTGTCTGGGCTGGCCCGGAAGTTGAACCGTACGTCGAACCCTCCGGCGCCGCTAAGGATCCAGGTCGCGGCCCACGTCGGGAGCAATTTCGAGGGCATCGTGACGCGCGTGGCCGCCGGCGACGCCACGCTTGGTGCGGACCATCTATGGAAGCTCGTCCGAACCTTCGACGACCCGGCGACGTGGACCACACCGGGCGTCCAGCAGCTCGCCGCCAACGGCGTCGGCGGTGCCATGACCCGACGCGAACCGCTCCCCGACGAGTGGGAGCTCTACGACCTCGATGCCGACCCGACCGAGTCGGTCAACCGGGCACACGACCCGATGTTCCGCGAGGTGCTCACCCACCTCAAGGCGCGACTGAAGGAAGAGCGCCATCACTGCGTGCCGGAGCGGAACTCGCCCTGGCCGTACCAGACGAGTCGGGCGTCGACCGTGACCAAGCAGCAGCCGCCACCGCCGGCGCGAGTGCTTCGCAAAGTCGTGCAGCGGATCGGCATGCATCCTGACGCACCCGACCGCTACGACGGCGACCTCACCGGGTGCCGGGCCCTCGTCATCGCCACGAATCACGGCGTGCTCGACATCGGGAAGCCGACCGGGGTGTTCGCCTCGGAGCTGACCGTTCCTTACTACGCGTTCCTCGACGCCGGCATGCAGGTGGAGGTCGCCAGCCCGCGAGGTGGCGTCGTACCCATCGATCCGATGTCGCTCAAGCCGGTGATCCGCAGCGACGCCGACGACCGCATGCTCGCCGACCCGGTGCTGCGGGAGAAGCTGAACGACTCCATCGCGATCAGCGCCGTCGATGTCGCCGAGTACGACGCCGTGTTCCTGGCCGGCGGGTGGGGCGCGGCCTTCGACTTCGCGACGTCGCAAGAGCTGGCCGATGCGATGACAGCCGCGGCCGCCGCCGACGTGGTCATCGGAGGCGTGTGTCACGGGCCGCTCGGTCTGGTGAACGCGACCGCACCCGACGGCCGACCGCTGGTCGAGGGGCGCGCGGTCAGTGCGGTGACCGACAAGCAAGTCCGCGAGCTCGGCATCACCCGAACGCCGTTTCATCCTGAGAAAGAACTACGGCGCGTGGGTGCGAAGTTCGAGAGCGCCACCCGCTTCCGTGACCCGTTCGCCAATCACTGGGTCAGCGACGGCAATCTCGTCACCGGGCAGAACCAGAACGCCGGCCCGATGGTGGCCGACGCGATGATGCGGCTCGTCGAGGCACGCAAGGATGGGCCCACCGCATGACCGACCTCGCCACGCAGCCACCCCGCTACGGCACCCTGAACCTCGACTACATCGCGTCGTGGGACACCATCCCAGACGACGAGCCGATGTGGGCGTTGAACCTCATGCACTATCGCGCGGTCGCCGACTACCGCGACGGGCGCGAGTCGACGATCACGGGCCAGGAGGCAGACGACCGGTACGCGCCGTTCGAGCCGCTCGCGGCGGTCGGCGCCCGGATCGTTCTCGTGGCACCGGTCGTCGAACAGCTGATCGGCGACGTGCCGGTCTGGGATCGCATCGCGATCGTGCGTTACCCCTCGCGACGCGCCATGCTCGAGATGGAGTCCTCGCCGGCCTTTCGGGAGCTCCACGTGCACAAAGAGGCAGGGATGGCGTCGACGATCGTCGCCGCGACCTATCCGCGGGTTGAGACGATTTACCCCGTGCGGCTTGCGGATGAGGAGCTCCTGCTGCTGCAGCTCGTGGCGGACGACGCCGCACCAGGCATCGCGACGCCGGGCTGCCGGCCACTGGCGACGTTCCGGGTCGACGCGGTGATCATCGGCGACGGTCGCACCTGGGCAGCCGCGCGATGGCACGCGATCCCGGCCGCCGACGTCGGGGCAGTGCGCGACGCGATCGCGACGCAGGACTGGGACGATGGCTGCTATGCCGTCGTGATGCAGCCGTTCATCAACGAGCTCGCGGCGGCGCTCGCCGAGGTCAGCTCGTCGAGTTGATGAAGTCGACGATCGTTGCGGCGAGCTCGGGGCCCTTGTCCTCCTGGAGGAAGTGACCGGCCGCCTCGATGGTGACATGGGCTTGGCTAGCCGCACCCGGGATCTTGTCCTGGAAGACCCGGAATCCGCCGGCGGTGATCGGGTCGCTGTCACTGAACGCCGTCAGGAACGGCTTGTCCCAGGACGCGAAGACTTCCCATGCCTTCCGATTCGCCGCTGACGCGGGATCGTCCGGCTGCGTCGGGACCAGCAACGGGAAGGCTCGCGCGGCGGCCTTGTAACTGTCGTCAGGAAACGGCGCGTTGTAGGCATCGACGACCGCTGGCGCCATGGGCGACGCGACACCTATGCTCACGATCACGCCGACGTCGAAGTTCGGTGTCTCCTGAGAGAAGCGTTGCCAGTTCAGGAACGCCTCCGTGATCTTCGCGTCGCCGGTGGGCAGTCCGGTGTTCCCGACGACCACGCGAGCGAAGTGGTCCGGATTCTCAGCGACCACTCGAAGCCCGATCAGGCCGCCCCAGTCCTGACCGAACAACGTCGCATCCGTCAGCTGGAGCTGCTCGATGAGCAGGTTGGTGACCCATGCCACGTGTCCGGCGTAGCTGAAGTCCTCGCGATTAGTCGGCTTGTCGGATCGGCCGAAACCGATCAGGTCGGGCGCGATGCAACGCAAGCCCGCATCCACCAGCACCGGGATCATGGTGCGGTAGAGGAAGCACCACGACGGCTCGCCATGCATGAGTACGACGACCGGCGCCGACGCGGGACCCTCGTCGAGGTAGTGCATGCGCAGCGACCCGCCCGCGCCGTCCGGCACTTCGGCGTAGTGCGGGGCGAAGGCGAAACCTGGGAGGTTCGCGAATCGCTCGTCAGGAGTACGCAAGGCGTGCACGGGAGGCCTCCTAGCGAGGGAGCAACTGGTCGAGGGCGCGACGCATGACCGACGCGCACTTCGTGAACGCCAGGCCGCGATCGCGATGCCACAACTCGAGCGTTTCGAAGGATGTCAACGCATCCAGCGCCGCCACGAGCGCGAACCGATCAGCCTCCGAGACGCGTGAGATCTCCGGCGCGAACTGCGCTTCGACCTGCCCGCGGAGGAACTCGCGGCGGTCCCGAAGGCCTGCCGCAATGACTGGTTGGAAAGGCGCGCGGATCATGGTGGCTCGCACGATCGGAGCGACCGCTTCGTACAACGTCACCCGGTGATCAGCCATCCGCTTGATCCGATCAGTGCGGGCACCTTCCCCGAGCTTGGGCAGGGGGAACAGGTGCTGCACGCCCTCGGTGTGCCGAGCGATGGCAATCCGACCCATCTCGTCGAGATCGTCGAAGTACCGGAACACGGACCGAAGCGACACCCCCGAGCGTTCGGCGACCGCGGCGACCGATGGACTCAGCTCCCCCTCGCGAAACAGCTCGAGCAATGCGTCGACGACCGCCTCGCGGTTGCGGCCACGCCTCGCCCGACGGCCGTCGAGCTCCGTCGCTGCCGACGTCATGCGCGGCTCCTCATCGAATCTGCTCCTGCACCAACCGTGCCCCCGCGGTTATTGACAGTCTATATGTCAGTTTCTAGGATCGCCAGACACCTTGACCGGAAGTTCGCGCATGCCGACGTACCTCGATGTTCCCACGGCTCACACCCCGCCCGGCGGTTACGGCGCGACGATGCCTGGCCCGATTCTCGACGGTTGCGACGACCCGCTCGCCGACGGCGCCCCGGACCTCCGCGGCCTCTGGCGGGTGCTAGATCTTCGCGCGGATGACGGCACCGTGCTCTCCCACGATCACCCGATGTGGCAGCACATCGAGCGAATCGAACAAGCCGGCGATCGCGTCGTGATCACCGCGGGCGGCGTCGTTCACGACATGCGTGCCGACGGGACCTACGAGAACGGTGTGAACGACGTGGCGGCCCTCGACCATGCCACTCCGATCAGCGTCGCCGCATCCTTCGAGGCCGGCGCGCTGGTGCTTCGGCCGCAGGGAATGCCCGGTGTCGAGATCCGGAGGTGGTACGACGGCGATCATCTGATGTGGCGGTACCACACCGCCTTCACAGCACGCCTGGCCCGGGAATAGCGACTTGTCAGTCGCTCCGGTCGTCATAGCGTCCCCTCACGCGGACAGATGCGTTTGGGGATAGCGACACGCGCCGCGCTCCGGTCTCACGCACTATCGCCTGATGGATTTTCTGGTCGAGCAGTGCGGCCTGGCGACCCGGCGTCAGCTGTACCGGTCCGGATTGACCGCGTCGCGCGTCAAGGCACGGATCGCCTGGCGACCTCCGCCAGGTCGGCCGCTAGCTCCTGGCGGTCACTCAACGAGATAGTGATCTGCACGCACAACGGCCCATTGTCGCCCGAGCAGCAGCGGTGGGCGGCGGTGCTCTCGGCGCCTGGCGTCGTCGCATTGGCGGGGCTGACGGGACTCGAAGCGTCCGGCGTCAGGGTCTATGGGATGACCGTCGATGGCGTGCACATCATCGTGCCTCGAGGCGCCCACGTTCCGGCCGTCGACGGCGTCAACATGGTCGTCCATGAGTCGCGCCGATTCGGCCCGGAGGACGTGCTGCCCCGTCGCCCACCTGTTGTGACGTCGCCCGGGCTGCGGTAGATGCCGCCGTATGGACCTCGAAGGAGGGGCCGACGCGATGTCCGAGGTCGAGTTCCTGAAGTGGTGCCGGCGTCACCATTTCCGCACGCCGGCGACCAGGGTGCGGAAGGACAGCGCTGGCCGCCGCCGCTACCTCGACGCAGAGTTCGACCTTCCGCGCGAGCGGCTGATGGTCGAGATCGACGGCGGCATCCACCTGCGTCTCGACAAGCGGTGGGAAGACACCGCCAAGGACAACGACGTCGCGATCGCGAGAAAGCTCACGCTGCGTTTCCCCAGCATCGCGATCTACACCGACGACGCACGCGCGGTCGCACAACTCCGCGAGGCAATCGCTACCTGTCAGCGTTAGCGGACGCTGGAGCGGCCGGAGAGGCTGACACGTCGGGTCAGCCGGCGCGGGAATATGTGTAGTCGTCCAGTGGGAATCGCTCGGCTTCCCGGAAAGCGTTGACGGTTGACGTCGGCCGCAGGATCGCCGCCTCCCCGTGCTGGTTGAAGTAGTAGCTGTTGGCGGTCTCGCAGTGGCCGAGGTTGAACACCGACGAGGTCAGTTTCGAACGCATCCGGGCCAGGAACTGGTCGTTGGCCGCCTGCTTGACCTCGAAGACATGGGCATGGCGCCGGTCCAGTTCGCGGAAGAGCCGTTTGATGTGACGCATCTGGGACTCGATCGTGGTGAAGTACGACAGCCCGCTGTAGGAGTAAGGACTGGCCAGGCTGAGGTAATTCGGGAACATCGGGACGCTGACGCCCTCGTATGCCTGGAACCGGTTCTCGCGCCACCACTTGCCGAGGTTTCGCCCGTCGCGCCCGATCAGCTCGATCGCCGGGAAGTTGATGTCCCAGATGTTGTAGCCGGTCGCGAGGACGAGCGTGTCGATGGCGGTCTTACGGCCGTCGGTGGTGACGATCCCGTCCGCCTCGAAGTGGTCGATCGAGGTCGTCTCGAGGGTGACGTGCGGCTTCGTGAACGTCGGGAAATAGTCGTTGGAGAACGTCGGCCGCTTGCACCCGAAGTCGTAGTCGGGAGTGAGCTTGCGCCGGAGCTCCGGGTCTTCGACCTGGCGCCTGAGATGGCGGACCGCCATACCTGCCGCCTGGCGGTTCATGCGCTTCGCCTGGCGGAAGTGCAGTACGGCGGTGACCATCAACAGCTCGAGCATGCTCGTGTTGAGCAGGCGCGCGAACCGTTGCGTGGCCGGTACGCGGGCGAACAACCGCTGCACCGGCTCGGGGATCCGAGCGTCGATCTTCGGCACGACCCAGATCGGCGTCCGTTGATAGACGGTCAGCTCGCCAGCGACTTTCGCCAGCTCTGGAATCAGCTGCACCGCCGTCGCACCGGTGCCGATCACCGCAACGCGCTCTCCGGCGAGGTCGTGCGTGTCGTCCCACGCCGCGGTGTGGATCACGGTCCCGGCGAAGTCCTCGATGCCCGGGATGTCAGGACGATGCGGTTGGGACAGGAAGCCGGTGGCCGTCACGAGGTAACGAGTGGTCACCGTCTCACCCTCCGCGAGGGAGACAACCCAGTGCTGGTTCTCCTCATCCCAGCGAGCTCCGCCGACCGCGGTGTCGAAGCGCATGTGCCGGCGAAGGTCGTACTTGTCGGCCACGTGCTCGGCGTACCGCTTGAGCTCCGCACCGGGCGCGAACAGGCGCGACCAGTATGGGTTGGGCTCGAAGGAGTACGAGTAGGTCACCGATGCGACGTCGACCGCCAGGCCGGGATAGCGATTGACATGCCAGGTGCCACCGAGGTCGCTCTCACGCTCGAGGATCAGCAGGTCATCGATCCCCAGTCGCTTGAACTGGATTGCCGCACCCATGCCGCCGAAGCCGCTACCGACGATCACAACGTCGTGATCCGGCGGCACTCGGGACTCCATTACTTGAGCTTCGCTGCCAGCTGGCCCTGCGCGCCGAACAGCTCCTCGGTCCAGTGCGCGAGCAAGGCGGAGTTGTCGTTGTCATCGGGGTGGAAGCCGACCTTGTTGTAGTCGCGAATCCGCTGCCGCACCTCCTTGCTGAGCCATGGAGAGTGCCGCAGGCCGAGCAGGCTCTTGATGAGGCGGACCGGGTTGTAGGTCGCGCGGTCACGAAGCATCGACATGATCGTCTCGAGGATGGTTCCGATCAAGAAGGAGAAGGTCATCACTCGCATCACGCGGATCCGCATCTTCTCGGTGCCGCCGACCGCTCGATAGACATCGAACGCCACCGCCTTGTGCTCGGACTCCTCGAGCGCGTGCCAGAGCAACACGTTGCGGACCTCGCTGTCGCCGAGGATGTCGCGGGCTTTCTCGTCGCCGAGCAGGACCTCGGCGAGGGTGGCCGTGTAGTGCTCGAGTGCGCTGGTCACGGCGAGCTGCATCTTCGGCGGCATCTTCCGGTGGGCCCGGGCAAGATCGCGCTTGACCCGACGGTCGACGGCGTGGGTGGGGTAGCCCATCTGTTGAAGTCGGTCGTTGAGTGCCCGGTGCTCGCGGCCGTGCATCGTCTCCTGTCCGATGAAGCCGGCGACCTGTGCCTTCAGCACCGGATCGGTGATCCGGTCGGAGTAGTGCCGCACCGACCGGACGAAGAAGTCCTCACCCTCGGGGAACATCGCCGACAGGATCGCGACGATGTGACTCATGACGAGATCGCCGCCGGCGTAGTGACGACGCAGGCCCGAGCTGTCGAACCTGACCCGGCGAGTCTTGATCACCGGCTTCGGAACATCGGCGTACGACGGTGCAGCTGTCATGCGGAACTCCCTGCGAGAAGCTGGTCCGGCAAGAGGGGGATGAGCAGGTCACTGAAAGCAACGAGAGTCTTGAGGAACTCGCGGACCTCGTCGCCGTGGCTGTCGCCGCCCATCGATGTCACGGTCAGGCCGGCGAACAAGGCATAGATAGCGCGCAGCGCCGGCTCGGCGATCGGCAGCCGAGCTAGGTCCGGGAAGTACTCGCCGAAGACGTCTGCGGTGCTCGCCTCGATCTGCTTCGTCATCGGGGCGAGGACGTCCTTGAGCTCCGGGTGGCTACGAGCGGCGACCGTGAGCTCGAGGAGCGCGATGCCTGACGGGTCGGCGTAGAACGACCAGAGGACGTCAAGTGCGACGGCGGGCGTGCGGTCCGCGGGAGCGAGTGCGGAGAATCGGGCGCGGAAGTCGGCCTCGCGTTGGGCGAGCAGCCGGATCGCTGCCGCGGTGACCAGGTCGGTCTTCGTCGGGAAGTGGTGGGCGAGCGCGCCGCGGGACACGCCCGCCGTGCGGACCACGTCGTTGGTCGACATCAGCCCGTAGCCGGTCGTGGCCAGGCACTCGATCGTCGCGTCGAGCAGCCGCTCCCGCATGCGCTCGGCACGCTCCGCCTGCGGCACCGCCATCAGGGCATGATGGCCCCAAATCAACAAACAGGCAAGCCTGCCTGCAAGTGGCTGGTCAGAGCTGTGCTGCGCGACCTACCTCGCGAGGTAGCTCACGCAGCACAAAGCCTCCTGCGCCGGCGGCGTCGGGTTAGTCGCCGACGGCGGGTTGGGGCGCCGCCACCGCTGGGACGCGGAGCAGCTTGGCCAGCCAGCCAGGCATGTACCAGTTCCAGTTGCCGAACATCGAGACCAGCGCCGGAACCAGCATCGATCGCACGATCGTCGCGTCGAGCAGGATGCCGAACCCGAGCGCGGTCGCGAACGTCTTCAAGTCCGTTCCCGGTCCTGATGCGAGGGCGACGAACGCGAGGAACAGGATCAGTGCGGCACTGGTGACGAGGCGACCGGTGCGACCGATTCCTTCGACCACAGCGTCGTCCGTCGCGCCGGTCCTCGTGTACTCCTCCCGGATCCGCGCCAGGATGAACACCTCGTAGTCCATCGACAGCCCGAAGAGGAACGCGAAGACCATCAGCGGGATCCAGAAGGTGACCGCGCCGGTCTCGTGAACGTTGAACAGCGCCTGCGAGCCATGGCCGTACTGCCAGAACAACACCATGAAGCCCAGCGTCGCGGCCAGCGTCACGAGGTTCAGCAGGATCGCCTTGATCGGCAGCACGAGCGACCGGAAGGCGCGCGCCAAGAGGATGAAGGTCAGCAACGCGATGATCCCGAGCATCAACGGGAAGTTGCCGTACACCGCCTTCAGGAAGTCGATCTGGTCGGCGCCGACGCCGGCCACCCCGACCACGCCCGGCATCCCGTCGACGGCGTCCTTGACATCCCGGACCGGACCGACTGACGAGGAGTTGGCGGTCTCCTCCTTCGGGATCACCGTGACGATCGTGTGACCGCCCGCGGTCTGACCATCGCCGGTCGCGACGTCGACGCGTGCCACACCATCGATCTGTCGGATCCGATCGGCGACGGTCTGCGCCTGCGGCGTGTCGACGAGGATCTCCATCGGCGTGAGGATGCCGGTGCTGACTCCCCCGCTCTTGAGCTGCTGGAGCGCGGTGTACTCGGGACCGCCATGCGACAACGAGTCAGATGACGCGAGGCCGATCTTGATGCCGAGGAACGAGGCAAAGAGCAGCCCGAGCGCGACGAACGCCACGCCCGCCGCGACGATCCGGTGCTTGACGACGCCGCGTGCCCAGCGGCTCCATGACTTGCTGGCCCGGTTCTCGTGACGGATCTTCGGCCAGTCGACCTTCGGCCCGATGCCGCCGAGGATCGCCGGCGTGAGGGTCAGCGTCGTGAGGACGCTCGCGAGCGGGATGAGTGCCCCGCCCATCCCGATGCTGCGCATGAACGGCACGGGAAGCACGACGAGGGCCAGCAGGCCGATGGCGACCGTGAACCCGCTGAACACCACCGCCCGTCCGGCGGTCTCCATCGCCACGACGACGGCGTCGTGATTGTCACGGCCGTGGTCCCGCTCCTCCCGCCACCGCGTCACCAGGATCAGCGAGTAGTCGATCGCCACACCGAGTCCGATCAGTGCGACGAGGAACTCGACGATGAACGACACATCGGTCAGATACGTGAGCGGCAGCAGCAGCAGGAAGGTCGCGACGATCGAGCAGATCGCGACCAGAAGCGGCAGCAGCGCCAGCAGCGAAGCGAAGACGAACGCGAGGACGATGAGGGCACCCAGTCCGCCGAGGAAGACCTCCGCGAGCACGCCATTACCGCCACTGTCGCCACCCGAGGCCAGCGCATCCTCGCCGGTCACCCCGATGGTGGCGCCGGGCGGCGCAGCCGCCTTCAGCTTGGTCCTCAAGTTGTCGGTCGGGAACGATGCCGTCGGGTCATGGAGGAATCGGTAGAACACGAGTGCGTACGCCGTACGGTCATCGCTCGTGCGGAACGCCTTGTCTGCGGTGTTCGCCTCGTCGAGCACCCGGACGTCTGGCACGTCTTGCTGAATCGACGCGAAGGTCTTGCCGATGGCTTGCTCGTTCCCGCTGACGGTCTGGCCCTGCGGCATCGTCACGGTCAGGACGTAGGGCGCCGTCTTGCCGCCGGCATGGAACTCCTGGTCGATCTGGTTGGCGGTCTCGGTGCCGGGCTGACCAGGGAGCGAGAAGTCGATGACCAGCCGGTCATTGGTCTTCTGCACCAACGCTCCGCCGATCACGATCGTCAGCAACCACGCTACGAGCACCCAGCGCCGGTGCCGCAGCACGAACTCCGCGATCCGCCTCACGACCATGACCCCCTCTTGAACGACCTGATCCGCAACGTCTTCTCCTGCCTAGCAGCCAATCACCACGACCCCGCCAGATCGACTGAGTTTTGTTCGTCACAGTCGACACGGAGCATCTCGCACTTGGGTGACGGATCCCGGCAGCGGAACTCATCGAGCGGGCGCGCCGGAACGATCGGCACCAAACAGATACTTGGCTCACGCAAGAACTTGCCGCCATTTGGAGCACTCAAGCGGGGGTTCGCGAGCGTCGATTCTTGAGGTGATCGTGCAGTTGCCGCGCCACGCGGCCGGGGTGGACATCGGGAGCTCAAAGCATGCGTGCACGTCGACTGACCGTCCTCACCTCGGCGGCGGCCGCCGTCTGCGCGGGAGCGCTGGTCCCGTCGGCCGCAGCCGGGCAGGCTGCGGTTGCGCGAGGCACGACACATCAGGCGGCGAGTCACGAGGACGACGAGTGCACGTCGCCGAGTTCGACCGGCGACAAGCCGTCGAAGTACAACCGCACCCCCAAGGGCACCGGTCCGTGGCACGTCCCGCTCGACCCCTGCAACACCGAGGGCGCTGGTGCCACGGAGACGCCGTACTACAACTGCGCGTACTGGGCCGCCGAGAAACGCCCGGACGTCTGGGTCAACGCAGTCTGGAAGTACGGCTACTCCTCGAAGCATCCGGGCGCCTGGCGGATCGCCGTCGACGCCAAGAAGGCCGGGTACACGGTGAACCACGCTCCTGCCGTCGGCGACATCGCCTCGTGGGGGCGAAACGCTGACATGGGCACGACCAGCGACGGCGTCACCTATACAGCGAGCGCCGGCGGCCACGTTGCGTACGTCGAAGACGTGCTCGCCCACCATCGCATCACGATCAGCTCGATGGGCCAGGGATCCGACGGCGGTTACACGACCACGATGGCGTACGACCGCAAGCACAGCCAGTTCATCCACCAGCCGTCCTGACTGGCCGCACTACTGGTCGCGGACGCGCCCGCGCGGTTTCAGCGTGCCGGACGGCAGCGCAGGCGCGGGCGTGCGGGCGCCAGCATCACTGACCTCGCCGAAGCGATCCCCTGCCATCCAGTCCTCCCGTGCCGCAGCGATCTCGTCACCGGATCTCGCGACGAAGTTCCACCACATGACGATGCGTTCCTCGAACGGTTGGCCGCCGAGTACGAGTACCCGCGCCCCTGCGTCGCTCGCGAGGCGCAGGTCGTTGCGGCCGCACCCCAGGTAGAGCATCGACCCCGGTGCGAGCGCGACCCCGTCAGCCTCCATCCCCCCTGACATCACAAGTGCGGCGTACTCGAACTCGGCCTCGAGCGGAAGCCGGCCGCCACCGCCGGGAGGCAGCGTGACGTCCAGCCCCACGATCGGTGCGAAGGTCTTGCCAGGTGATCGCTCACCCTCGACGTCGCCCAAGATGACCGTGGCAGACAAGCCGGCGATGTCCAGGCGCGGGAGCCGCGAGTGATGCTGCCAAGCGGGGGCGGTGGCGCGACTGGCCTCGGGCAGGGCAACCCACAGCTGAACGCCGTGGAGCAGCGCCGGATGCGCGACGGGTGAGTGCTCCGCGTGCGCGATGCCTGCCCCCGCCGTCATCAGCCCGAGCTCGCCGGGGCGGATCAGCTGATCGCTTCCGATGCTGTCCCGATGATGGACCTCGCCGTCGAGCAGCCAGCTGACCGTCTGCAACCCGATATGGGGATGCGGCGGCACCGCCATCCCGGCGCGCGCCGAGATGTCATCGGGGCCGTAGTGATCGATGAAGCACCACGGCCCGACCATGCGTCGGCCGAGGTTCGGGAGCAGCCGTCGTACGACGGTGTCGCCGCCGAGCGTCACCTCCTTGCCGGCGAAGATCTCCCGCACCGGGTTCGCCGCGACCTCCGACGTGCCACCACGGACGGCGATGTCCGGAGCGGTCTCGAGGTTGGACATCAGAGGTCGGCG
>Ga0213876_10000658_pt1 | contig 24793 bp, 19 predicted proteins | sample BarmaccomBMRX_R9_FD_160113 | JGI IMG/M metagenome (GOLD analysis project Ga0213876, IMG submission 160113) | Root-associated microbial communities from Barbacenia macrantha in rupestrian grasslands, the National Park of Serra do Cipo, Brazil - RX_R9 | ecosystem: Host-associated > Plants > Roots... | reverse complement strand
CGCACCTTGATTGAATAGCCGCGCGTACCCGTAGTCACAATCTGCACCATCGATGCGCTTCAAGGCTTCGGTCAATTGTCTGACGTTCGAACAACATACGGGCAGGTCGGCGCCCCCGATCGCCATACCCTCCAGCCTGCGCACCGCCCACTTTGGTGTGAACGGAACCAGTGGAAGTGGTTTGAGCAGCTCGTTAGGGGTGTGCTCCAGGGCGGCCAGGCTACGCTTCATCTCGTTGCCAACGACCTGTAGATCGGTCGCCGCGCGGTCTGGGTCGAGACGGAACGTTGCCGCCGTCAGCGCATTTCCGCGTACATCGTCTGGGCCGCGTTCGCTTACTGGGACCGTTATGGTAACGGCGCCGTCGACGGGGCTCACCCGTCCGAGGTGTTGAGCCAACCGCGCGGCGAACGCAATGAACAGCGAATTGCTGGACCCGCCGAATTCGAGTGCCCGTGCGTCCCAGGCATCTAGGTCGCAACAAAGCGTAACGGACGGCACCTCAATGGGTTCGTCGCCGAAATTCGTTTTGGCCGAGCGCGGCAAATCGGTCTGGCTCGCCGCGTCCTTGCGGCTCTTCAGCAGAATCATGATGCAGGCGACGAGCGCCAGCACAACCTGCGGTAGGCCGCGAATGGTGTCGAGCGCGTCCGCGAGTAGTCCCTGTCGGCGACTGCGAGATCGCGGTGGGGGATAGCCGAGGTCCCGCCTGATGTCGTGGATGGCCTCGTAGATCGAGATGCCCAGCGCGATGCCGTCGACCACGGTGTGGGAGCTGACCATCGTGACCGCGGTCCCGCCGTCCTCCAGGGGAAGGACGGCCAGGTGCCAGCACGGTCCGTGCTCGGGGTTGACCGGAACTTGCGCCCGTTCGGCTTTCCACGCGCCTACTTCCGCGCGGGGCCGGGGCGCTGGCGCGATATCGATCTCCGTCGGTTCGTGATAGGCGACCCAACGTGGACGGCCAAACGGCAACGGCGATCGCTCGATCCGGCGACCGAGCAAACCGTACCCCAGATTTTGGTTGAACTGGCGTAGTCGGTCCATGTCGACGGCCCGGTCGTAGACCCAGGTGACCTGCGCGACGGTTTCGAAGCCGGTCGCCCGCAACCGAAGAAGGGACGCGTGGTCAAGGAATGCGACCCGGTTATCGACCGCACTGGACGCACTGGCCGGCGCGAGAACCATTGACTAACCTAACCTTTCACCTCACCAGACGCGCGCGAGGTCGCCGGTCGGCCGTGATCTCGCTTATCCGGTGCGCCATCTGGTCATGGGTGCAGCAGCCGTGGCGGGTTCGCGGGTGCGGCGACTGTAAGCGAGGTGCAACTGGCTGTGGCGACGCGGATGCGGCATCACATCGCGGCCCTCGGCGACGCAGACAAACGCCGATTTCAGCGCCTCGACATAGCGGGTCACCGATTCCCGGGCGGTCGGGTTGTTCGGGAACAACACCGTCAGCTGCGTCTCGTTTTCGAGACGATTGACCCGGATGTCGATCTGTCCCGCCATCCCGCCGTCGTGGCAGAGTCGGGCCCGCAGCCCCTCCACGTGGGAGTTGGCCAGCGCCGAAAGAGGAGGAATACCGGCGTCCAAGTAGAACAGCAGCGGCGCGCCCCATTGGCCCTTCTCCAGCCACGGCACCAGTTCCAATACCCGGTCCAACGGCACGTCGGCGAGCTCCCGGCCGGAGTCGAAGTTCTCCTGAGCGGCCTGGACGACCTCGCCGAAAGTGGAGGCGGTGGCGGGGAAGCTCATCGGAACGAAGCCGACGAACCACCCGGTCGTCATGAAGTCGGTGGGGGTGCGACGAATGTCGATGGGAACCATAGCGTGATACGTCTCTGCCCCGGTCAGGGCGTGCTCGACCACCGCGGAGATGGCGAACACGCCGCCGCAGAACCGCGCCCCCACCGACCTGCACGCGTCTTCGAACGCGGCCGTCTGACGCTCGTCTAACAACCGAACGCCGATCATTTCGCAGGGCGCGGATGTGTCACCCAGCGGCAATGGGAACTTGGGCAGCGAGCCCTCGTTGGTCTCGAAGAATTCGGTCCACTTGCGGACCACCGGGGAGTCCAGAGTCAGCGAGGAGCAGTGCTCGTGCTGCCGCACGCAGTAATCGTCGTAGCTTCCCGGCTCGGCCAGCCGCAGGGGGGCTCCACCGCTGACCAACGCGTGGTACATCAGATGGATCTCAGCGAAAGCGACGCCGACGAACATGGCGTCGCAGTGCAGGTGGTCAATCGCCACGCAGAAGGTGAAGTGGTCCGCACGCTGGATGATCGAGTACCGGAAGCAGTCCCACTCGAGCGGACTCGGGGTGGCCAGCACGTGGTCGCGCCACTGGTCGTGCGTGGTCAGCTCGCCCTGCTGAACAGCGACGAACTGAATGTCGTTGGGCTTGCTGATGGTGCGGCGCACGAAGTTGTCGCCACCAGTGTGCTCGAACCAGCTGCGGTAGGTGTCGTGGCGCCGCAGGTGAGCGTTGAGAACGTGCGTCATGGTGCGGATATCGCATCGACCAGGCATATCCCAGGCGGAAATGAGCAACCGTGACATCTCCAGGCCACGGTCGGCGTACGAGCGGTAGTTACGAAGGTGGTGGGCCTGCATGTAGCTGGCCGGCACCGTGCTCGCCGGCGCCTGCTTGGCCTTCGCGAGCGATGCGGGCGTAGGTTGCCACGACACCAGCGTGCCGGGTTCCGGCGCCCAATCGTGGATGGTCCCGGCATGGACCTTCCCTACTCTCACCATGTGTCCTCCAAGCCCCTCTGCAGGTCGCGGTTCACCCGATAGTCACGGCTGGTCCGCGAACCCCGAAACCATGATGATGTCTGTGGAGCCCCCATGGATCCGACGATCAATTTCGTGACTACGTCTTGCTCAGGCACGTTACACAGTGACACCGCGCACGCCCGCATCCCGCCAGGTAGCGGGCGGGCAACGGCCGGGGCCGCTTTACGTGCGACGCGCCATGTGGTGTTCACTTGCCCCCTTCAGTGGCCGTGCCTTCTGCGAAGCCTCGACCGGATCGCCGTCGGTGCGGGCTGCCTGCTCCGACGCTCGGGCGACCGTCCGCCCGGGTACAGCTAAATTCTGGTGTCGCTTCGGAGAGCCTAGTTGATGTTTGTCGTTGGATTTGCGTTTCGGCTGCATCTGATTGAACCCAGGTAAAACAAGAGCCACGCGCTGCAGTCTCCGTCGTCGTCGACCAGTAGAATTGCGCCCATCGGCATCGATCCGGCTATCACCGGTTAGCCTTCGGAAGAACGGCGTAAACGCCCAGTAGAACCGAACGGGTGGGCCCGTCACAGCCTTCTTGGATGAGCGGCCGCGCGCCAGCGCGGCAAGCGGGGTGGTACCGCGGCATTCGCGCACCGTGCGCGTCGTCGTCCCCGTGCCTGGACAGGGTGTGATTTTAGGCACAGGGGAGTCGAATGACGGATAATGCGTACCCGCGCAGTGACCTCGGTGCCGACCCGCGCGGCGGCTCGCCAGACTTCCCGGCGCTGGAAGCCGAGGTGCTCGATTACTGGTTTCACGACGACACCTTCCGCGCCAGCATGGGCCACCGCGACGGGGCCCCCGAGTACGTGTTCTACGACGGCCCACCGTTCGCCAACGGTCTGCCGCACTACGGGCACCTGCTCACCGGCTATGTGAAGGACCTCGTTCCGCGGTACCGCACGATGCGCGGGTACAAGGTGGAGCGCCGCTTCGGTTGGGACACCCATGGGCTGCCGGCGGAACTCGAGGTCGAGCGCCAGCTGGGCATCACCGACAAATCCCAGATCGATGCCATGGGCGTCGCGGCGTTCAACGACGCCTGTCGCGCGTCGGTGTTGCGTTACACCGGCGAATGGCAGGCGTATGTCACCCGCCAGGCCCGCTGGGTGGATTTCGACCACGACTACAAGACGCTGGACCTCAGCTATATGGAGTCGGTGATCTGGGCGTTTAAGCAACTCTGGGACAAGGGGCTGGCCTACGAGGGCTACCGGGTGCTGCCCTACTGCTGGCGCGACCAAACCCCGCTGTCCAACCACGAACTGCGGATGGACGACGACGTCTACCAGAGCCGCCAGGACCCCGCGGTCACCGTGGGCTTCAAGGTGGTGGGCGGCGCGCTGGATGGCGCCTACCTGTTGGTATGGACGACAACGCCGTGGACGCTGCCGTCCAACCTCGCCGTCGCCGTAAACCCCGAGATGACCTACGCACAGGTCCGGGTGGGAGAGCAGCGTTTCGTGCTGGCCGAGGCCCGGCTGGGCGCCTATGCCCGCGAAGTGGGTGAGGAGCCCGACGTGCTCGGTAGCTATCGCGGCGCCGAACTGTTGGGGACGCGGTACCTGCCGCCGTTTCCGTACTTCATGGATTCCGCCGGCGCGTTTCAGGTGCTGCCGGGCGACTTCGTGACCACCGAGGACGGCACGGGGATCGTGCACATGGCGCCCGCCTATGGCGAGGACGACATGACCGTCTGCGACCTCGCCGGTATCAGGCCGGTCACCCCGGTCGATTCCAAGGGACGTTTCGACGCCACGGTTCCGGATTACCGGGGGCAGCATGTCTTTGACGCCAACGCGCAGATCATCCGGGACCTGAAGAACCAGAGCGGCGCAGCGGCGGTAAACGGCGCGGTGCTGCTCCGCCACGAGACCTACGAGCACCCGTACCCGCACTGCTGGCGCTGCCGCAATCCGCTGATCTACCGGGCGGTCTCGTCCTGGTTTGTGGCAGTGACGAAGTTCCGTGACCGGATGGTGGAGCTGAACCAGCAGATCACCTGGTATCCCGAACACGTCAAGGAGGGCCAGTTCGGCAAGTGGTTGCAGGGTGCGCGCGACTGGTCGATCTCGCGAAACCGTTACTGGGGCACCCCGATACCGGTGTGGAGGTCCGATGATCCGACCTATCCCCGCATCGACGTCTACGGCAGCCTCGACGAGCTGGAGCGCGATTTCGGCGTGCGGCCGGACAATTTGCACCGGCCCTACATCGACGAGCTCACCCGGCCCAACCCCGACGACCCCACCGGGCGCAGCACCATGCGACGGATCCCCGACGTTTTCGACGTGTGGTTCGACTCGGGCTCGATGCCCTACGCGCAGGTGCACTACCCCTTCGAGCACGGGGATTGGTTCGAGGCGCACTATCCCGCCGACTTCATCGTCGAGTACATCGGCCAGACCCGCGGCTGGTTCTACCTGATGCATGTGCTGGCGACCGCACTGTTCGATCGGCCGGCGTTCAAAACCTGTGTGGCGCATGGAATTGTGTTGGGCTTTGACGGCCAGAAGATGAGCAAGTCGCTGCGCAACTACCCCGATGTTTCCGAGGTTTTCGACCGCGACGGCTCCGACGCGATGCGCTGGTTCCTGATGGCCTCGCCGATCCTGCGCGGTGGCAACCTGATCGTCACCGAACAGGGCATCCGCGACGGTGTGCGGCAGGTGTTGCTGCCGTTCTGGAATGCTTATAGTTTTCTGGCGCTGTATGCGCCGAAAGTTGGTACTTGGCGCACTGATTCGACGCACGTGCTGGATCGTTACATCCTGGCCAAGCTGGCCGCGCTGCGCGACGACCTGACCCAGGCCCTTGATGTATACGACATCTCCGGGGCCTGCGAACAGCTGCGTCAATTCACCGAGGCGTTGACGAATTGGTATGTGCGGCGGTCGCGTGCGCGGTTCTGGGAAGAGGATATCGACGCGATCGACACCCTGCATACCGTGCTGGAGGTGGCCGCCCGGTTGGCCGCGCCGTTGCTGCCGCTGGCCACCGAGGTCGTGTGGCGCGGCCTGACGGGTGAGCGGTCGGTGCACCTGACGGACTGGCCCGAGGTTGACCAGCTGCCCGCGGATCCCGACCTGGTCACCACGATGGATCAGGTCCGCGAGGTGTGTTCGGCGGGATCTTCGCTACGCAAGGCCAAGAAGCTGCGGGTGCGCTTGCCGCTCCCGAAACTGACTGTGGCAGTGGAGAACCCGCAACGGCTGGAGCCCTTCGTCGACCTGATCGGCGACGAACTCAACGTCAAGCAGGTCGAGTTGACCGACGCGATCGACGCTTACGGTCGGTTCGAGCTCACCGTCAACGCCCGGGTGGCCGGACCCCGGCTCGGCAAGGACGTGCAAGCGGCGATCAAGGCCGTGAAAGCCGGCGACGGTGTGGTCAACGCGGACGGCACGCTGACGGCGGGCCCGGCGGTGCTGCAACCCGACGAGTACACCTCGCGGCTGGTGGCCGCAGACCCCGAGTTCACCGCGGCGCTGTCCGGCGGGGCCGGCCTTGTGGTCCTGGACGGCACGGTGACTCCCGAGTTGGAAGCCGAGGGCTGGGCCAAAGACCGCATCCGGGAACTGCAGGAGCTGCGCAAGTCGACCGGCCTGGACGTCTCCGACCGCATCCGCGTGGTGATGTCGGTGCCGGCCGGGCGGGCGGACTGGGCATCGGCCCATCGCGACCTCATCGCCGGCGAAATCCTGGCCACCACCTTCGATTTCGGCGAGCCGGCCTCAGGCGCCACCGAGATCGGCGACGGCGTGCGGGTGAGCCTGGCCAAAGCGTGAAGGGGGCCCGGTCATCACCCCCGCCGGCGCAAGGTCACTGCAGCCCCGCGCCTTCGTCCGAGTGTGAAACCTGCGACGCGACACGCCGAGTTGTCGTCGCATAGTTCACACTCGGCGTCGCTGTTCGGAGTTCGTCAGGCGGCCTTGGCCGCGCGCCAACGCAGGGTGCCGCGATTGGCGTCGACGCGCACCTTGCCAAACCCGTTCGCGTGCAAGCGCTCCGGCAATGTGTCTGGTGACACCGGGTTGCACGTGTCGTGGAAATGCATGATCCGGAACGGAATCGACGCAGCGCTGTCGCTGCCGGCGAACACCCCGCCGGGTCGCAGCACGCGGAACGCCTCGGCGAATAGGCGGTCCTGCAATGCCGGCGTCGGGATGTGGTGCAGCATCGTGAAGCACACCACCGAGCTGAACTCGTCGGCCGGCAAGCCGGTGTTGGTCCCGTCGCCGTGGATGATCCGGGCCCGGTCCCCGTAGGCGTCCTGCAGCCGCTTCGCCAGCACCGGGTCAATCTCGACCGCGGTGTAGTACGGCGTCCGGTCGATCAGCACGCGGATGTTGGCGCCGTAGCCCGGTCCGATCTCCAGCACGCGATCGCCGAGGTCCACATCTTCCAGCGCCCAAGGCATCAGCCGGCGCTCGACGACCTCGGCGTAGCGGCGCGAACTGCAGAACACGCGGTGGCACAAGTTCATTGCCATGGGCAGAGACGCTAGCGCAATAGCATCGACAAGTGTGGAGTCCCGTTGGGTGCTGCACCTGGACATGGACGCGTTCTTCGCCTCCGTCGAACAACTCACCCGGCCGACCCTGCGGGGCCGGCCGGTGCTGGTCGGCGGGGTGGGCGGCAGGGGCGTGGTGGCCGGCGCGAGCTATGAAGCGAGGGTGTTCGGCGCTCGGTCGGCCATGCCGATGCACCAGGCTCGCCGGCTGATCGGCGTGACGGCCGTGGTGTTGCCGCCGCGCGGGGTGGTGTACGGCGTGGCCAGTCGCCGGGTCTTCGACACGGTGCGCAGCCTGGTGCCCGTCGTCGAGCAGTTGTCCTTCGACGAGGCGTTCGGGGAACCGCCCCAGCTCGCCGGGGCGCCGGCCGACGACGTCGAGACGTTCTGCGAGGACTTGCGGGCACGGGTGCGCGAAGAGACCGGACTGGTGGCCTCGGTCGGTGCGGGCTCGGGCAAACAAGTCGCCAAGATCGCTTCCGGCCTGGCAAAGCCCGACGGCATCCGGGTGGTGCGCCGCGCCGAAGAGCAGCTGTTGCTGAGCGCATTGCCGGTGCGGCGGCTGTGGGGCATCGGCCCGGTCGCCGGGGAGAAGCTGCATCGGCTCGGCATCGAGACGATCGGCCAGCTGGCCGCGCTGACCGACGTCGAGGTGGCCAACGTCCTCGGCGCGACCGTCGGGCCCGCGCTGCATCGGCTGGCCCGCGGGCTCGATGACCGTCCCGTCGCGGAGCGCGCGGAAGCCAAGCAAATCAGCGCCGAGTCCACCTTCGCCGTCGACCTGACGAGTCTGGAACAGTTGCGCGAAGCGATCGACCCGATCGCCGAGCACGCCCATCAACGGTTGCTGCGCGACGGCCGGGGCGCGCGGACGGTCACCGTCAAGATGAAGAAATCCGACATGAGCACGCTGACTCGCTCCGCGACAATCCCCTACGCGACGACGGAGGCCACAACCCTGGCCGCGGTCGCCCGGCGACTGCTGCTGGACCCGCTGCAGATCGGGCCCATCCGCCTTCTCGGCGTTGGATTTTCGGGGTTGACCGAGGTGCGCCAGGAACCGCTGTTCGTGGATCTGGAGCTAGCGCCGGAGACCGCGGAGGCCGAGCATTCGGTCGACACGGCGCCGACGTCGGGAGCCGAATCATGGCGGGTGGGAGACGACATCACCCACCGCGCGTTGGGGCACGGCTGGGTGCAGGGCGCGGGCCACGGGGTGGTGACCGTGCGGTTCGAGACGCGCGGTTCCGGGCCGGGGCCGGCGCGGACTTTCGCCCTCGACGACGGCGACATCACCCGCGCCAATCCGGTCGACAGCCTGGACTGGCCGGATTACGTCGGCGCATTGCAGGCCGAGGTCGATTCAGCCCCAGCGGTCGATGACGTCGGCGACGGAGGCCCCGGTTAGGTCCGCGGCCAGGGCGGCCATGAGCAGCACGCGGGCCTGGGCCGGCCGCAACCGCGGCACCACCAGTGCGCCCGCTTCGACCAGGTCATGGCCAGGACCGTACGTCGCACGGACCCTGCCCCCGGCGACCCGGGTGGACACCGCGATAGTGACCCCGTCGAGGCCCGTGCCGCAATGGCGACGTACCCCGTCGATAACCGCGGCTCCGACATTGCCAGAGCCCATCGCCTCGAGGACCACGGCTCTCGCGCCCGCAGCGACACACGCGTCCAGGGCCACCGAGTCACTTCCGAGGTACACGGCGACGACGTCAACCCGCGGCGCGGTGGCGCCGCTGAGATCGCCCAGATACGGGCGCGTTTTGGGGTGCGTCAGTGTGACCGGTTCCAAAGCCGAGGCGGACACGGTGCCAAGCAGTTGGCCGGCAAAAGTGCTCACTCCCGCGGTGGCCAACTTGTACAGCCCCAACGGCTGTAACACTCGGCCGGCCATGCACACCAGCACGCCGAATCCGCGCGCGGCCGGGCTGGCGGCCAGTGTCAAGGCGTCGCGCAGGTTGCCCGGTCCGTCGGCGTCGGGAGCGTCGGCGCTGCGCATGGCGCCGGTCAACACGACCGGCGCGGTACCGGAGTAGGTGAGCTCCAGCCACAGCGCGGTCTCCTCGAGGGTGTCGGTGCCGTGCGTGATGACCACACCGTCGGCGCCGGACGCCGCCCGATCTACCGCGGCGTGCAGCGCGGCGCGCATGCGGTCCCAGTCGGCCGGCGTCAGCAGCGAGCTGTCGACCGCCATCAGGTCCACGACATCCACCTCGTGGCCTTGGTCGAGGCCTGCCGTCAGTTCCGCGCCGCTGCGGGTGGGCCGGCGGACTCCGTCGGCGCCGGTGCTGGTCGCGATCGTCCCTCCGGTGGTGATGACGGTGAGGCGTGCCATGGTTGGATCATCCCGCACGCGTTAAGGGATGATGGGGAAGTGCCCGAGGACGCAACCGGATCGACCGAGCCGGTGACCACGGCGGCGGAGGCCGCAGGAACCGGGAAACCCGAAGCTCCCGTGCCGCCCCACAAGCCCTCAAGGCGGCTGCGGCTGCTGCTTTCGGTTGCGACGGTGGTGCTGACCCTCGACATCATCACCAAGGTGATCGCGGTCAAGCTGCTGCCGCCCGGTCAGCCGGTGTCGATCATCGGCGACACGGTGACCTGGACTTTGGTGCGCAATTCGGGGGCGGCGTTCTCGATGGCGACCGGGTACACCTGGGTCTTGACGCTGATCGCGACCGGTGTGGTGGTCGGCATCTTCTGGATGGGTCGACGGCTGGTCTCTCCCTGGTGGGCGGTGGGCCTGGGAATGATCCTCGGCGGTGCGATGGGCAACCTCGTCGACCGGTTCTTCCGGGCGCCCGGGCCCTTGCGTGGACACGTTGTGGACTTCCTGTCGGTGGGTTGGTGGCCGGTGTTCAACGTCGCCGACCCGTCGGTGGTCGGCGGCGCCATCCTGCTGGTGGTGCTGTCCGTCTTCGGTTTCGATTTCGACTCTGTCGGCCGGCGTCAGGCCGATCGAGACTGATGACTGAACGGTCCATGCCCGTCCCGGAGGGATTGGCCGGCATGCGGGTGGATGCCGGGCTGGCCCGGTTGCTGGGGCTATCCCGGAGCGCCGCGGCGGCGATCGCCGAGGACGGCGGGGTTGAGCTGGACGGCGTGCCGGCGGGGAAATCCGACCGGCTGGCCTCCGGAGCGTGGTTGCAGGTGCGGCTGCCCGCGGCCCCGGCACCGCTGCAGAACACGCCCGTCGACATCGAGGGCATGACGGTCCTGTATTCCGACGACGACATCGTCGCTGTCGACAAGCCGGCGGCGGTGGCCGCGCACGCGTCGGTGGGGTGGACCGGGCCAACGGTGCTGGGCGGCCTGGCCGCGGCCGGTTACCGGATCACCACGTCCGGCGTGCACGAGCGGCAGGGCATTGTGCACCGTCTGGACGTCGGCACCTCGGGAGTGATGGTGGTGGCGCTCTCCGAGCGTGCCTACACCGCGTTGAAGCGCGCGTTCAAACAACGCACCGTCGACAAGCGTTATCACGCTCTGGTGCAAGGACATCCGGACCCGTCCAGCGGTACGATCGACGCGCCGATCGGCCGTCATCCCGGCGGTGACTGGAAGTTCGCGGTGACCACCAACGGCCGGCACAGCCTCACCCACTACGACACCGCGGAGGCCTTCGTCGCGGCCAGCCTGCTGGACGTGCACCTGGAAACCGGCCGCACCCACCAGATCCGAGTGCACTTCGCCGCGCTGCATCATCCCTGTTGCGGCGATCTCGTTTACGGTGCCGATCCGAACCTAGCCAAAAGGCTTGGCCTGCAACGTCAATGGCTGCATGCACGGTCGCTGGCGTTCGCGCATCCGGCCGACGGGAGGCGGATCGAGATCGTTAGTCCGTACCCGGACGATCTGCAGCACGCGCTGGACGTCTTGCGCGCCGAGAGGTAGGGAAGCGCTGGAATGTCCCGGTCGGCTGGGCGCGCCCGGGATGGATGTGCCTTTTGTCTGAACTCGTAGCAAAGACTCGAATTGGCTTGAGTGGCATATCTTTTGGCCCGGGCGGTGACACGGCGCGTTGCCGCCGGAAACCGGACAAAAGTGTCGCCTCGGCCAGGAACGCGTGTGACCGATGGGCGTTACATATGCGAGAGGCTGCTCTCACCCGATGCGATGTCTCCGGCCAGCGGGGCGACGACGCCGATTATTTCGGCGACGGTCTCCGCCGGAACTCCGGCCGCGGCCAGCGCGTCACCCAGGTGCCCTGCGACCAGGCCGAAGTGGTGCATAGTGATTCCGCGGCCCTGGTGCACCTGCTTCATCGGTGCTCCGGTGTAGGGTTGCGGCCCGCCGAGGGCCGCGGCAAAGAATTCCGCCTGCTTGCCCTTGAGGCGGCTCATGTTGGTGCCGGTGAAGAAACCGCTGAGTTGGTCGTCGGCCAGCACCCGCACATAGAAATCTTCGACGACGACCTCGATGGCCTCGTACCCGCCGATCCTGTCGTAAATGCTCACCGTCTGGGGCTTGCGAAAGCGTGACCGTATTCCCATCGCGAAAGGCAACCATCCCGCGATTGCCTATCCGTTAGAGCGCAATCACAGTCGGATTAGATTGTGTAACAAGCTGATTGCGGTGTTCTCAAACAGCGGGCTACTTGCCGGTGCGTTCGCGGTGCCGGCATCCCGGCCAGCAGCATGGCCGGCGCTTGCCTTCCTCCAGCTCCTCGAGGGTTCGGCGGATGCGGCGCTCCCGCGTGGTCTGCTGCTTGGCATCCTCGACCCAGCAGATGAATTCGTTGCGCGCCAACGGGGTGATGTCTTTCCAGGCCGCGAGCGCGGTGTCGCTGCCGATCAGCGCCTCGCGCAGTTCTGCCGGGAGCTTGTGCACGGCCCCGCCGGGCACTCGTTGGCCGCTCATGGGGCCAGGGTAGCGGCGCCGGATAAGACCAACCTGCATCCACTCGTTGACTGATGTCATAGGTTGGCTCTATGGCCTGCGTCACACCCTCGTCATCAGGAGCTGCCACCGATGAATCTTGGTGATCTAACGAACTTCGTCGAGAAGCCCCTCGCGACGGTGTCAAACATCATCAACACGCCGAACTCGGCCGGGCGATATCGGCCCTTCTATCTGAGGAATCTGCTGGATGCGGTGCAGGGCCGGAAACTCGGCGATGCGGTCGACGGCAAGGTCGTCCTGATCACGGGCGGGTCGTCGGGTATCGGCGAGGCGGCGGCGAAGAAGATCGCCGAGGCCGGCGGCACGGTGGTGCTCGTCGCGCGGACGTTGGAGAACCTGGAAAAGGTCGCCGGCGAAATCCGGGCGGAGCGCGGCGATGCCGCCGCGCACGTGTACCCGTGTGACCTGTCCGACATGGACGCCATCGCCGCGATGGCCGATCAGGTGCTCGACGATCTGGGCGGTGTCGACATCCTGATCAACAACGCGGGCCGGTCGATTCGGCGTTCGTTGGCGCTGTCCTACGACCGCATTCATGACTATCAGCGAACCATGCAGCTCAACTACCTCGGCGCCGTCCAGCTCATCCTGAAGTTCATTCCCGGGATGCGCGAACGCGGCTTCGGGCAAGTCATCAACGTCTCCTCGGTCGGCGTGCAGACCCGCGCGCCGCGATTCGGCGCCTACATCGCCAGCAAGGCCGCGCTGGACAGCCTGTGCGATGCGCTGCAGGCCGAGGTCGTCAACGAGGACGTCCGGTTCACCACCGTGCACATGGCGCTGGTGCGGACCCCGATGATCAGCCCGACCACCATGTACGACAAATTCCCGACGCTGACGCCTGAGCAGGCGGCGGGGGTGATCACCGACGCGATCGTGCACCGGCCGCGGCGGGCCAGCTCACCCTTCGGGCAGTTCGCCGCCGTGGCCGACGCCGTCAACCCGGCGGTGATGGACCGGGTACGCAACCGCGCGTTCAGCATGTTCCACGACTCCGCCGCCGCCAAGGGCAGCGAATCCGCTTCCGACACAAAGGATTCCGAGAAATCCGAGGATGCCGGGGATTCTCAGAAACTCGACAGACGAAGCGCGACGTTCCTGCAGGCCACCCGAGGGATCCATTGGTGACATCATGAGTCTCCCGAAACCGACCAACGACACCACTGTTGTCATCACCGGCGCCTCGTCGGGCATCGGCGCCGAGCTGGCCCAGGGCTTGGCCCGCCGCGGCTTCCCACTGTTGCTGGTGGCGCGCCGCCGCGAGCGCCTCGACGAACTCGCCAACGAGGTGGGCAAGGAATACTCGGTGGGAGTCGAGGTTCTGCCGGCCGACCTCAGCGACCCCAAAGGCCGTGCGAAACTGGCCCACCGGCTTCGCGCCGAGCCGATCGCCGGTCTGTGCAACAGCGCCGGCTTTGGCACCAGCGGGGTCTTCTACGAGTTGCCCTTGGAACGCGAGAGCGAAGAGGTCACGCTCAACGCGCTGGTGTTGATGGAACTGACTCACGCGGCGCTACCCGGAATGGTCGAGCGCGGCGCCGGTGCGGTGATGAACATCGCCTCGATCGCCGGGTTCCAGCCCCTTCCTTTCATGGCGGTGTATTCGGCCACCAAGGCTTTCGTCCAAACGTTTTCCGAGGCCGTCCACGAGGAGCTGCACGGCACCGGGGTGTCGGTCACGTGCCTGTGTCCGGGCCCGGTGCCGACGGAGTGGGCCGAGATCGCCAATGCCGAGCGGTTCAGCATCGGCGTCGCCCAGGTCTCGCCACACGACGTCGCCGAAGCTGCGATCGCCGGGATGCTTGCCGGCAAGCGCAGCGTGGTGCCCGGCGTCGTACCCCGGGCCGTCAGCGTGGGCGGCAGGTTGGCGCCGCGCAGTCTGCTGCTGCCAGCCATCCGGATCGGCAATCGGCTGCGCGGCGGACAGGGGCGTTGATGGCTGCCGTCGAACTGACGGCCGACGTGCCGATGAGCCCGCACGACATGTGGGACCACGTATCGGACCTGTCGGACCTCGGCGACTGGCTCGTCATGCACGAGGGGTGGCGCAGCGAGCTGCCCGACGAGATCACCGAGGGCACGGAGATCGTGGGCGTGGCGCGTTCGAAGGGCTTGCGCAACCGTGTGACCTGGACGGTGACGAAGTGGGATCCGCCGCACGAGGTCGCGATGTCAGGATCTGGCAAGGGAGGCACGAAGTACGGCGTCTCGCTGACCGTGCGGCACGCCGAAGACGGGTCCAGGCTCGGTCTGCGCCTCGAGCTGGGCGGTCGCGCCCTGTTCGGGCCCGTCGGCTCTGCGGCGGCGCGGGCCGTCAAAGGCGATGTGGAGAAGTCGCTGCGAAACTTCGTCGAGCTGTACGGCAATCAGTCCTGAGACACACTTCGCGACACGCCCAAAATACGTCGGTGGTCAGTCATAGACTGGCGTCCCTATGACCGGTCCGTCTGCTTCTCGCGCGAGCGCTCGTCACGAGTCCTCGTTCGTCCACCTGCACAACCACACCGAGTACTCGATGCTGGACGGTGCCGCGAAGATCACGCCGATGTTCGCCGAGGCCGAGCGGCTGGGAATGCCCGCGATCGGGATGACCGACCACGGAAACATGTTCGGCGCCAGCGAGTTCTACAACGGGGCCACCAAGGCCGGCATCAAGCCGATCATCGGGGTCGAGGCCTACATCGCGCCCGGTTCTCGTTTTGATACCCGTCGCATCACCTGGGGTGATCCCAGCCAGAAGGGTGACGACGTGTCGGCCAGCGGCGCCTACACCCACCTGACGATGGTGGCCGAGAACGCAACCGGTCTGCGCCACCTGTTCAAGCTGTCCTCGCTGGCGTCCTTCGAGGGCCAACTCGGCAAGTGGTCACGCATGGACGCCGAACTCATCGCCGAACACGCCGAGGGCATCATCGCCACCACCGGCTGCCCGTCGGGCGAGGTTCAGACCCGGCTCCGGCTGGGGCACGAGCGCGAAGCGCTGGAGTCCGCCGCCAGATGGCGGGAGATCTTCGGCGCCGACAACTACTTCCTCGAGCTGATGGATCATGGGCTGAGCATCGAACAGCGGGTCCGGGAGGGCCTACTCGAGATCGGCCGAAAGTTGGGCATCCCGCCGCTGGCCACCAACGACTGCCACTATGTGACACGCGACGCCGCCCACAATCACGAGGCGCTGTTGTGCGTGCAGACGGGCAAGACGCTGTCGGACCCGACGCGCTTCAAGTTCGACGGCGACGGCTACTACCTCAAGTCGGCCGCCGAGATGCGGCAGATCTGGGACGACCAGGTTCCCGGTGCCTGCGATTCCACCCTCCTGATCGCCGAACGGGTGCAGTCCTACGCCGACGTGTGGGAACCGCGCGACCGGATGCCGATCTTCCCGGTGCCGGTGGGACATGACCAGGCATCCTGGCTGCGGCACGAGGTGATGGCGGGACTGCAGCGACGGTTTTCGTCCGGGGTCGGGCAGGACTACCTCGACCGGGCAGAGTACGAGATCAAGGTCATCTGCGACAAGGGCTTCCCGTCGTACTTCCTGATCGTCGCCGACCTGATCAACTATGCGAGGTCGGTCGACATCCGGGTCGGGCCGGGGCGTGGTTCGGCGGCGGGTTCGTTGGTGGCCTACGCGCTGGGCATCACCAACATCGATCCCATTCCGCACGGTTTGCTGTTCGAGCGCTTCCTCAACCCGGAGCGGCCGTCGGCGCCGGACATCGACATCGACTTCGACGACCGTCGTCGCGGTGAGATGGTGCGCTACGCCGCCGACAAGTGGGGCCATGACCGGGTCGCCCAGGTCATCACCTTCGGCACCATTAAAACCAAAGCGGCACTGAAGGATTCGGCGCGGATCCACTACGGGCAGCCCGGTTTCGCGATCGCCGACCGGATCACCAAGGCGCTACCGCCCGCCATTATGGCCAAGGACATTTCGCTGTCCGGGATTATCGACCCGGCCCACGAACGGTACAAGGAAGCCGCCGAGGTCCGCGGTCTGATCGAAACCGACCCCGATGTGCGCACCATCTACCAGACGGCGCGCGGGCTGGAAGGCCTGATCCGCAACGCCGGCGTGCACGCCTGCGCGGTGGTCATGAGCAGCGAGCCGCTGACCGAGTCCATCCCACTGTGGAAGCGACCGCAGGACGGGGCGATCATCACCGGCTGGGATTACCCGTCGTGCGAGGCGATCGGCCTGCTGAAGATGGACTTCCTGGGTCTGCGAAACCTCACGATCATTGGCGACGCGATCGAAAACATCAAGGCCAACAGGGGAATTGACCTCGACCTGGAATCGGTGCCGCTGGACGACAAGCCCACCTACGAGCTGCTGGGCCGCGGCGACACCCTCGGTGTGTTCCAGCTCGACGGCGGGCCGATGCGCGACTTGCTGCGCCGCATGCAGCCCACCGAGTTCAACGACATCGTCGCGGTCCTGGCGCTGTACCGGCCGGGGCCGATGGCCGCGAACGCCCACAACGACTATGCCGATCGCAAAAACAACCGGCAGGCCATCAAGCCGATCCACCCGGACCTCGAGGAACCGCTGCGCGAGATCCTTGCCGAGACCTACGGCCTCATCGTCTACCAAGAGCAGATCATGTTCATCGCCCAGAAGGTCGCCTCCTACACCATGGGCAAGGCCGACGCGCTGCGCAAAGCGATGGGCAAGAAGAAAAAGGAAGTGCTGGAGGCGGAGTACAAGGGCTTCTGCGAAGGCATGACCGCCAACGGCTTCTCCGAGCGCGCGGTGAAAGCGTTGTGGGACACCATTCTTCCGTTCGCCGGCTACGCGTTCAACAAATCGCACGCCGCCGGCTACGGCCTGGTGTCCTACTGGACCGCCTATCTGAAGGCCAACTACCCCGGCGAGTACATGGCCGGCCTGCTGACCTCGGTCGGCGACGATAAGGACAAGGCCGCCGTGTACCTTGCCGACTGCCGCCGACTCGGGATCACCGTGCTGCCGCCGGACGTCAACGAGTCGGGTCTGAACTTCGCCTCGGTAGGAAACGACATCCGCTTCGGCTTGGGCGCGGTGCGCAACGTCGGCTCCAACGTGGTGGGTTCGCTGATCCAAACCCGTGGCGATAAGGGCAAGTTCGTCGATTTCTCGGACTACCTGAACAAGATTGACATCTCGGCGTGCAACAAGAAGGTCACCGAGTCGCTGATCAAGGCGGGTGCCTTCGATTCGCTGGGGCACGCGCGCAAGGGCCTCTTCCTGGTGCACACCGACGCCGTCGACTCGGTGCTGGGCACCAAGAAGGCCGAGGCGATGGGACAGTTCGACCTGTTCGGCGGCTCTGATGGGGAAGGCGCCGGGGACGCGGTATTCACCATCAAGGTGCCCGAAGACGAATGGGAGGACAAGCACAAGCTGGCGCTGGAGCGGGAGATGCTGGGCCTGTACGTGTCCGGCCATCCGCTCAACAAGGTGGCCCACCTGCTGGCCGCGCAGGTCGACACCGCCATCCCGGCGATCCTCGACGGCGATATTCCCAACGACGCCCAGGTGCGCGTCGGCGGCATTCTGGCTTCGGTGAACCGGCGGGTCAACAAGAACGGAATGCCTTGGGCTTCAGCGCAATTAGAGGATCTCACCGGTGGTATCGAGGTGATGTTCTTCCCCCACACCTACTCCAACTATGGCGCCGAGATCGCCGATGACGTGGTCGTGCTGGTCAACGCTAAAGTCGCGGTCCGTGACGACCGGGTCTCGTTGATCGCGAACGAGCTTGTGGTGCCCGACTTTTCCCACGCCCAGCCCGACCGGCCGTTGGCGGTCAGCCTGCCGACCCGACAGTGCACCTTTGACAAGGTCAGTGCGCTCAAGCAGGTCTTGGCGCGCCACCCCGGTACCTCGCAGGTGCATTTGCGCCTGATCAGTGGGGACCGGATCACCACGCTAGAGCTGGACCAGTCCCTGCGGGTAACGCCCTCGCCCGCGCTGATGGGAGACCTCAAGGCGCTGCTCGGCCCGGGGTGCCTGGGCGCTTAGCCGCTGGCCGTTTCGCCCCCTGTCGGCGAGCGTGCGCAGTTGCACAGGATTTACGGTGTGTCGCCGGACCGACACGCACGCTCGTGAGTGGTTGCCGGGCGATGCGACGGGTCAGCCGGCGTGCCTAAAGTGGTGGCATGCCGCTAGAAGGTGAATACGCACCCAGCCCCTTGGATTGGTCCCGCGAGCAAGCCGACAAGTTCGTCGAATCCGGCGGAACCGAGGCCGCCGATCTGGGGGGCATGCCCATCGTCCTGTTGACCACCATCGGAGCAAAGACCGGTAAGCTCCGCAAGACCCCGCTGATGCGCGTCGAGCACGACGGCGAGTACGCGATCGTCGCCTCGCTCGGCGGCGCCCCGAAGAACCCGGTCTGGTATTACAACGTCAGGAAGAACCCCCGCGTCGAGCTGCAGGACGGCACCGTCAGCGGTGATTACGACGCCCGCGAGGTGTTCGGCGACGAAAAGGCCACCTGGTGGGGCCGTGCGGTGGCCGCTTATCCCGACTACGCCGACTACCAGACCAGGACCGAGCGCCAGATTCCCGTGTTCGTGCTGACCCCGGTGAGCTGATCGGCTCCTCGCCTGGCATGGCACCATTGACCGGTGTCCGCCGAACCGAGCCAGAACCCGAGCACCTTGCCGCCGCCGCCGCTGTGCGCCGGTGACATTGACGGGGCGGCGAAGCGGATCGCCTCGGTGATCACGCCGACACCGTTGCAGCTCAGCGACCGGCTGTCGGCGGTCACCGGTGCGGCGGTCTACCTGAAACGCGAGGATCTTCAGGTGGTGCGCTCCTACAAGCTGCGCGGCGCCTACAACCTGCTGGTGCAGCTATCCGCCGAGGAACTGGCCGCGGGCGTGGTGTGCTCCTCGGCGGGAAATCACGCGCAGGGTTTCGCTTACGCATGCCGGTCGTTGGGCGTGCGCGGCCGCGTCTACGTGCCCGCCAAAACACCCAAGCAAAAGCGCGATCGGATTCGCTACCACGGCGGGGAGTTCATCGAACTGATCGTCGGCGGCTCGACCTACGAACAGGCGGCGGCGGCCGCGATCGATGACGTGCGGCGCACCGGCGCCACGTTGGTGCCGCCGTATGACGACGTGCGCACCATGGCCGGCCAGGGCACCATCGCCGTCGAGGTGCTCGAGCAACTGGGGACCGAGCCCGACCTGATGGTGGTGCCCGTCGGCGGCGGCGGCTGTATCTCGGGCATTACGACCTACCTCGCGGAGCGCACGTCCACAACCGCGGTGCTGGGCATCGAGCCGGCGGGCGCCGCCGCGATGATGGCCGCGCTGGCCGCGGGGGAGCCGGTGACCTTGGAGCATTGCGACCAGTTCGTCGACGGCGCCGCGGTGAGCCGGGCCGGGACGCTGCCGTATGCCGCCCTGGCCGCCGCCGGTGACATGGTGTCGATCACCGCCGTCGACGAGGGCGCGGTATGCACCGCGATGCTCGACCTGTATCAGAACGAGGGCATCATCGCCGAGCCGGCGGGCGCGTTGTCGGTGGCCGGCCTCTTGGAAGCTGAGGTGGAGTCAGGATCCACGGTGGTGTGCCTGATCTCGGGCGGCAACAACGACGTGTCCCGCTACGGCGAGGTGCTGGAACGCTCGCTGGTCCATCTCGGCCTCAAGCACTACTTCCTAGTCGACTTCCCCCAGGAGCCCGGTGCGCTGCGCCGCTTCCTCGACGAGGTACTTGGCCCCAACGACGACATCACCCTGTTCGAGTACGTCAAGCGCCACAACCGCGAGACCGGCGAGGCGCTGGTCGGCATCCAACTCGGGTCGGCGGCGGATCTGGATGGCCTGTTGGCGCGGATGCGGACTTCGGAGATGCACGTCGAAACCCTGCACCCCGGTTCGCCGGCCTACCGCTATCTGCTGCTCTGATTCTGTTTTTCTGGCGCGAGCGTGCGCAGATGTACGGGTTCTGCGGCGTGTCGCTGTGCCGACACGCACGGTCGCGCGGGAGGTGACCCAGCTCGAGGCGCTAGGACAGGTACGACGGCAGCTGGATAGCCGGGTCGAGATCGCTTGCGGGCGTTGGCGTTCCGGCGGTAAGGCGCAGCGGGATCACCCCGGCCCAGTGCGGCAGGGTCATGTCTTCGGGATCGTCGGCCGGGCCGGCGTTGCGCACCTTGGCCGAAACTTCGAGCAAGTGGAGGGCGAGCACTGCGGTGGCGGCAAGCTCACGCGCGTTTGGGGTCCGGCAATCGGCGGCACGCCCAGGTTGGATGTGATCGAGCAGGGCATGTAGCGCTTGCAACTTCTCAGCCGGGTCGTCGACGACGCGCGCCGTTCCCATCACGACCACCGAGCGGTAGTTCAGTGAGTGATGCATCGCCGATCGGGCCAGTACCAGCCCGTCGACCAGGGTCGCGGTAACGCACACCGGCAGGCCGGACAGCTTGGCGGCGAGCATCGGACCGCTGCCGGTCGAGCCGTGCAGGTAGAGCGTTTCTCCGGAGCGGGCGTGTGTCGTCGGCAGCACCACCGGCTTGTCGTCGGCGAGGTAGCCGAGGTGGCAGATCAGCGCCTCGTCGAGGATGCGATGCACGGTCTGGCGGTCGTAGCTCGCGCGTTCCCGGTAGCGGGTAGGCGTGGTTCGGGGTGTGGGGTGGTATGCAGGTTCCATTGTCCGTTGTTCTAGTGCATAATGACTGCTGTGCCAGTACAATATACGATATCCGGCGCGGGGGCAGAGTCGATAGCGGCCAGCGTCGAAGAGGCCATCTCGACGGGGGCCCTGACGCCCGGCGAGGCGCTTCCGCCAATCCGCGGGATTGCCGGGCAACTCGGCGTCAATGCCAACACCGTGGCGGCGGCCTATCGACTGCTGCGCGATCGTGGGGCGGTGGAAACCGCGGGACGGCGTGGCACGCGAGTTCGGGAACGGCCGGCGACCACGCCCCGGTCGTTGGTCGGGCTCGGCGTTCCCGCGGGTGCCCGCGATCTGTCGACGGGAAATCCGGATCCCGAGTTGCTGCCGATCGCACGGGCCGGGCTGCGGCGAGGGCCGAAAACGCCGCTGTTGTACGGGCAGCCGGCGATGTCGCCCGAGCTGGTCGGATACGCGCGGCGCATCCTCGCCGCAGACGGGGTGCCGGCCGACCATCTCGCGGTGACCAATGGTGCGCTGGACGGCATCGAGCGGGCGCTGACAGCGCATTTGCGTCCGGGCGACCGGGTGGCTGTCGAGGATCCGGGCTGGGCTAACCTGCTGGATCTGCTTGCTGCGCTTAGACTTTCGGCCGAACCAGTGCGGGTAGACGACGACGGACCGGTTGTTGCCGACATGGCCCGGGCGCTGGGCCGCGGTCTGCGGGCGGCGGTCATCACCAGTCGCGCGCAGAACCCGACCGGCGCGGCGGTCTCCGCCCAACGCGCCGACGAGCTGCGCGGGATGCTGAGTGACCACGGCGACCTGCTGCTCATCGAGGACGACCATTGCGCGGACGTCGCCGGCGCGCCGCTGCACACGCTTGCCGGATCGACCAGCCATTGGGCGTTCGTGCGGTCGGCTTCCAAGGCGTACGGTCCGGATTTGCGGCTCGCGGTCCTGGCGGGGGACCACCGCACGGTCGAACGGGTGCACGGCCGATTGCGGCTTGGACCCGGCTGGGTGAGTCACCTGCTGCAGGATCTCGCGATGGACCTGTGGTCGGACGACGCGGCGAAGCGTCTGGTCGGGGCTGCCAAGCAGCGATATGCCGACAGCCGCAACGGTTTACGCACGGCACTGAGCGAACGCGGCGTCACCGCACGCGGCCGGTCCGGGCTGAACGTCTGGGTTCCGGTGCCCGACGAGACGGCCGCGATCACCCGGTTGCTGAGCACCGGATGGGCCGCCGCGCCGGGAAGCCGATTCCGGATTAGTTCCCCACCGGGGATGCGTATCACCATCGCTGACCTGGCCGCCCACGAGATCGATCCGCTTGCCGACGCGGTGGTCGAGGCGGTGCGGGGCAGCGGGCGTTCCAGCGTTTAGTGGCGCTCGCGCAACCAATCAGCACGTCCCGACCGGCAGCACCGACTCGTCGTTGGCGCGGAAGATCGGCTCAAGGGGCACGGCGAACCGTTCGGCCATGTCGGCCAACGACTTTGCCCACACCCGGTCGGCCTGCGAAATCGGGCCGCGCCCGGGTCCGGTCAGCAGGAATGCCACCGTGACGCCGGGCTGGAAGTCACAAAGCGTGGTGCGTAGTGCCGACATGAGATTCTTCAGGATTCGGGCCTTCGGTCTTGGACTCATGGCTATCTGGCTGAGCGCCTTGATCAGCCGACGGTCCGTCCCGACGAAGCCGAACCACAACAGCCGTTGATCGAATCCCAAGGGCCGCATCAGGGCACGCCACCGCTGCCGAAGGTCGGAAGCTGAGTGCACAGGATCGGTGGCGGTGTCCATGGGCGGAACCGGTAGCAGATCGACATGATTCATGCGCGAATCATGGGCGGCCGACTCGGCTACGGCCAGTCAGTTATCCACAACCGGGCCAAGCCGCTTCGCGCAGATGCGCGTTTAGAAGTAGTTGTAGTCGATGTCAAACAGCGGCCCGAAACCGACCTTGTAATTGCCGGTGAGGCCGACGCCGAAAAGGTAGTTGCCGTAGTTGGCGAAGCCGGCGTCAACGCTGCCGAAGTTGGCGATACCCGAGTCGAGGTCGCCGAGGTTCAAGAAACCTGTGTCGTAGCTGCCGGTGTTGAAGATGCCACCGTTGCCGGTGCCGTTGTTGAAAAGCCCGAAGTTGCCAATGTTGCCCAGGCTGTAGTTGCCAATGCCGACATTCAGGGTGCCGCTGTTGGCTATGCCGAAGTTATAGTTGCCGCCGTTGAAAAGGCCCTCGTTGAAGTTACCGGTGTTGAAGAAGCCCACGTTGTCGACGCCGTCATTGAAGAGGCCGAAGTTGAAGCCCGCCGCCGGATTGGCGGCCAGGGTTTGGAAGGTCTGCGCCGGCGTCGTCAGCTGCGCCGCCGCGGCCGACGCTCCGCCGTGATACCCGACCATCGCGGCCACGTCCTGGGCCCACATCTCTTCGTACTGGCTTTCGGCGGCCGCGATCGCCGGCGCGTTCTGCCCGAACAGATTCGACAGCACCAAGGACACCAAGCCCGAACGGTTGGCCGCCACGGCCGCCGGATGCACGACGGCGGCCTGCGCCGCCTCGAACGCGGTCGCCACCGCCTGGGCCTGCGTAGCGGCGCCTGACGCGTGGGCGGCTGCGGCACTCAACCAGCCCGCATACGGTGCGGCCGCAGCGACCATCGCCTGCGACGCCGCCCCCTGCCAGCCCCCCGTGGCCAACCCTGAGGTCACTGACGTGAAAGAGTCCGCCGCCGAATCCAACTCGGCAGACAGCCCGTCCCAGGCCGCCGCGGCCGCGAGCAGTGGAGCCGAACCCGCGCCCGAAAACATCTGGGCCGAATTGATCTCTGGTGGTAACACCGAAAAATTCACGTTTCCCCCGCCTTTCAAGACTGGGCGCTCAGCCACCGCGTGCCCGGCCCAAGATTACCTAGCCGACTCTATGACGAGTCCGGCAAAGATCTGGCGACGACGCGCGCAGTTGCACGGAACTTTGTCGGGCGAGCAGACACAAAAACCCCCAAAGTCCGCGGATTTAGGTGCTTTTACGTCTGCTCGCGCAAGGAACGCAACACCGCGAACGAATGCGGCGGCAGCCCAGTGCTGTTGGCGCCGACGACGGGTGCGCCCCAGGCCAGCACCAGCTCCCCGGTGACCGGCACGGTTACCGGATCGGTGCCCAGGTTGCAGGCGATCACCAGCCGGTTACGGCGCAACAGGATCCACCGCTGCTCTTCGTCATAGTCGACGACGAGGTGTTCCAGCCACGGATCGGCCAGGTCGGGTTCGTTGCGGCGCAGAGCGATCAGGTCGCGGTATGCAGTGAGCAGGCGGGCGTGTTCACCGGAGGCGGCCTCGGCCCAGTTCAGCTTGGAACGCTGGAACGTCTGCGGATCCTGCGGGTCGGGAATGTCGTCGGCGTTCCAGCCGTGCTCGGCGAATTCCGCTTTGCGGCCCTCGGCGGTGGCTTTGGCCAGCTCGGGTTCGGGATGCGAGCTGAAGAACTGAAAAGGTGTCGAGGCTCCCCACTCCTCGCCCATGAAAAGCATTGCGGTACAGGGTGATCCAAGAGCCAGGGCAGCCTTGATCGCGAGCTGGCCGCCGGTCAGGTGCTCGGTGGGCCGGTCGCCGAGAGCGCGGTTGCCGACCTGATCATGGGTGCAGGTGTACGCGACGAGTCGCGTGGCGGGGATACGGGCGGTATCCAGCGGGCGCCCGTGTCGGCGACGGCGGAACGACGAATACGTGCCGGCGTGGAAGTACCCGTGGCGCAATGTCTGTGCGAGTGCGGCCAGTGACCCGAAGTCCGCGTAGTAGCCCTGCCGTTCGCCGGAAACCGCGGAGTGGATGGCATGGTGGATGTCGTCATCCCATTGCGCGGTCATCCCGTAGCCACCCTGGTCGCGGGGGGTAATCAGCCTCGGATCGTTGAGGTCGCTTTCGGCGATCAGCGCAAGCGGACGGTCCAGCTGGGTTGACAACCA
>Ga0213876_10000657_pt1 | contig 24802 bp, 17 predicted proteins | sample BarmaccomBMRX_R9_FD_160113 | JGI IMG/M metagenome (GOLD analysis project Ga0213876, IMG submission 160113) | Root-associated microbial communities from Barbacenia macrantha in rupestrian grasslands, the National Park of Serra do Cipo, Brazil - RX_R9 | ecosystem: Host-associated > Plants > Roots... | reverse complement strand
GCCGTCAACGGCCTGGAAATGGGCAACGTGGTCAAACTCGCCATCGCCTTCAAGGAACGCTTCTGGGAGCGCTCCTTTCCCGACGAGCTGGCGTTCCTGACAACCACTGGCGGACCGATTCGCGGGTTCTGGACCGGCTATCCGTTGTTTGCGCCGGTACTGATTGCATGGGCCGGTGGACCAGCAGCCGACGCAATGGCGGATCTCACCCTGGAGCAGCGCGCCGATCGGGCGCTTGCATCGCTCGGCGACGCGTTGCATGTGCCTCGTAGTGTTGTCGATGAGCAGGTCGTCGCCTGGGAGGGCCACGACTGGGCAGCAGATCCATTTGCGCGCGGTGCCTACAGCTATGTGCGCGCCGGAGGCATGGAGCGACAGGCGGAGCTTGCACGGCCGGTCGCGAACACGCTGTTCTTCGCAGGCGAAGCCACCGAGCTCCACGGGTATCAAGCCACCGTTCACGGCGCACTCTTCACGGGTCAGCGCGCCGCCGACGAAGTCCTGCTGAGCCTGCGTTAGTCATCAAAACGAGGTCAAGGAACGAAACGCGAAAACCTTCCCCGGAGAGAACGTATACCGATACAAGGTTTGCGGCGCGCCCCAGGCGCGGGTAGCATGCGGCCGAAATGCGTTTGGGGAGACTTACCACACACATGGGCCAGATCAGACCAACAGGACCGACACCCCTATGGAGTAGACGCGACTTGCTGCGCCGCGCGAGCCTTCTCGGTGCAGCAAGTGTCTCGATCCTGGCGGCCTGCGGCCCAGCCGCGGCACCAACCGCGCCGACGAGCGCTCCAGCCCCGCCACCCACGATCGCGCCGACCACGGCACCAGCGGCTGGGCCCACCGCGGCGCCCGCGGCCAAGCCAACAACTGCGCCTGCGTCCGCACCGACGACCGCGCCAGCGGCGGCCTCCTCAGCAAACGCCAGCGGCACCTTGCGCGTTGCCAGCGCTGACTTCGGCCAGGAGTCAATGGACCCGATCAACATCGCCACGACCTTCGGCTGGGCGATGTACGACACCCTGGTGACATACGACGCCCAGGGCAACGTCGTCGGCAATGTCGCCGAGAAGTACGACCTCAGTGCTGACGGCCTCACGTGGACCTTCAACATTCGCAAAGGCATCAAGTTCCACAACGGCGATCCGCTAACCGCGGCTGACGTGGTGTTCTCACTTCAGCGTTTTGGATCCAAGGACTCGACCAATCCATGGTCGCCCTACATTCTCAAGAACAACGAGTCGATCACCGCGCCGGACGACTCTACGGTCGTATATAAGGCGCAAAAACCAGAGTGGCCGCTGAAGATTCCGTTTGGCCAGACGCACATCCTGCCAAAGAATTACTTCGACAAAGTGGGTCAGGATGGTTTCCGCGCCGCACCGATTGGCTCCGGGCCGTTCAAGTTCTCCAAGTGGGTCGCCAAGACGAGCATGGAGTACGACGCGAATACCGACTACTGGGGAGCGACAAAGCCGCAGTGGTCGCACGTCACCGAAACGCTCGTGCCGGAGGAAGCTACGCGTGTCGCGCAGCTGGAGCGTGGCGATGTGGACATGATCGGCAACCTCTCATTCGACCGGCTGACCGAGTTGAAGGGCAAAGGTTTCCGCCTGCAGGAGGTCGGACTCCCCACGCTGGCAAATATCAGCTTCCCCGGCACATTTATGACGCAAGGTCCGACGTCGGACATCCGTGTGCGCCAGGCGTTGTCATATGCCATCAACCGCCAGGAGATCTGCGACACGTACTACAAAGGTCTGGCCAAACCGGGCGGTTTCTGGTTCTTCAGCGAGCAGACCTGGGCCTATGATCCAGCGACCTTCCAAGCCGACGCGTACGACGTGAATAAAGCCAAGCAGCTGTTGCAGGACGCTGGCTATCCAGGCAAATTTAATCCGCAGACGATTACGCTGTACACAACCGCCGTTGCATCTGATCTCATGCAGATCCTGCAGGGCTACTGGCAAGCGGTTGGAGTAAACGTCGACGTCCAGGTGGTCGATACGCCGGTGTACAACGGCATGGTCTTCGTGCGCGCCAAGGACGCGACGGCGCAGCAGGTCGGTGCTATCTGGCCGTGGGTGAACGTCGGTTTCTTCAATAACGTCTATCACTCCGCCAACATGTTCACGTCAACCGGGGTGCACACCACCAGCAACGACACAAAGGCCGATGACATGTACAACGCTGCCATTCAGGAGCTAGACGACACCAAAGCCAAGAAGCTCTGGCAGGACCTCATGCACTATGGCTACAGCCAGATGTGGATCAACGTCGAGCTGGTGGAGGTGCCCACCTACTGGGTGGTAGGCCCGACTGTTGGAACCTTCACCGGTCGGACGTACATCAACGTCTGGGACACCTACGCCGGCATTCAGCGCGCTGCCTGAAAGCGTGGGAGTACTTCGCGACCAAATAACTCAATAGTCGTACGCGCGACCTCCGGCGGCATCTGGTCCAGGCTCAGGCGAGCCAAGACGTGGGTGACACCGGCGGCCGCGTACCGTTCGAGCTGTGCCGCCACGCGTTCGGGCGTGCCTACGAGTGCGACGTCGTCAATGACTTCTTGCATTGGCTGGCCAGGCCGCGCGTAGGACCGCACGGTCCCATTGACGTAGCTGTCCGCCAACGAGTCCGCCTCGGTGGCGCTCCGCGCGAGCAGTGTGACACGGTTGACGACAACTGCGCCGTTGCCCCCGCTCGCGCGATACGTCTCAGCCTGCCGCGGCAGGTCTAAGAGCCGATAGTTCACACCACCGTACCAGCCGTCGCCGAGCCGCCCCGCGCGGCTGGCCGAGCGGCGAATGGCACCGCCCACCCACAGCGGGATCGAGCCATTACGCGGCAGAATCGGCAGCGCGCCGCTCACGTTCACGTAGTCGCCGGCGAACTGCGCGGCGCCAGACCAGAGGTCGCGCAGGCACTTCAGGGCCTCATCGGCCGTCTGGGCAATCGCGTCAGGCTGCCACCCTCCGCGGGCTTGAAGCGCGGCGCTGCCCAGGCCCACGCCCAGAATGAGGCGGCCGTCCGAGAGTTGATCCAGCTCGGCGGCGTCCTGAGCCAGCTTCCACACCGACCACGCGGGTAGCAGCGCGACCCCAGTACATAGACGCATGCTGGTGCGCTGCGCCACGGCAGCAAGAGCCAGCAGGGCATTCGGCAGGTGAAAGCCACCCCCTGAAGAGCTTTCGCCCGCGGCGACAATCTCGAACCCTGCCGACTCCGCGGCTTCGAGCAGCGCCGATTGGCGATCGAGCTGAGCCCGCAACGACCGCAGTTGCGAGCCAAAATCCAGTGCAACACCGAAGGTAAGTCGAGCCATACGAATGTCGCGACAATCGTAGCCCCGCAACGTCGCGGTTTCTGACAGAATGGGTTTCGCTCGTGCGGACTGGGGCTGAGTATCGTGATGCACTGCGCGATGGTCGGAAGGTGTGGGTCGTCGGTGAAGGGGAGATCGACGACGTCACCACGCATCCGGCGACGCGCGCGATGGTCGACGAATACGCGGCCTGGTATGACCGCCTCAGCGACCCGGCCTGCGCCGACGTCCTGTTGACACCACCCGACGCCGACGGCGGCCGCACGCCGTGGGGTGCGGTGGTCCCGCGCAGTCCGAATGACCTGGCGGCTATGGGTCGCGCGTTCTCCACCTCGCTGTTCCCCAGCGCGGGCAACATTACGCACACGCCGACGTATGGGAATCTGATCGCGCTGGGCATCCAGAACGCCGTCGAGCAGCGCAACGTGTCGCCCGAACAGATCGCGGCGGCGACCGACTATCGCGCGATGATCGCGGGCACTGGCCGCTTCCTTACGTTCGCCGCCGGTACCGCCACGATCGGCTCACGCATGCGAGAGGACCCCACTCAGCGCGCCGCCCTGCGCGTGGTCCGTGAGTCTGACGCCGGCTTGGTGGTGAGTGGCAAGATCGCGATGCTCACCAGCCCGGCGTATGCCGACGACGTGTACCTCGGAAGCCTGGTAGGTGTGCCACGCGGCGACCACTTTGCCTCCTTCATTGTGGGCGTCAACCAACCGGGCGTCTGGGTCGTCTGCCGACGAATCTCGGCTCGCCATCCAAATCGGTTCATGGCGCCGATGTCCAACCGTTACGACGAACTGGACGGTCAGCTCTGGCTGAACAACGTGCTGGTGCCCTGGGACCGGGTGTTTTTGATGGATCCAACGCCAGAGGCCATGGCGACCTGGCTGTTCTGGCATCAGTTGTATTGCTGGCTCTCCAAGACTGAGTTCACGCTGGGGCTGGGCCTAGCGTGCGCGCACGCGATGGGTCTGACGCAACACGATCCCACCATCGAGTTCATCCTGGACCTCATCGTCGCTTCGCAAACGGTGCGCACGTGTCTCACCGCGGCGGAGCTGGATCCGGACCGGTCGCCGCAGGGCTACTGCATTCCCGGACGCAAGCACATCGCTGTGGGCAGCATCTCGATGCAAAAAGCCCGTCAGCGGGTGACGGAGATTCTGCGCATCCTGCCTGGCTCATCGCTGGTGGTGGCGCCGTCGGATGCGGACGTGGTGCGCTCTGAGCTGGCCGCGGAGTTCGAAGATGCCTTTGGCGGTGGCGGATATACCGCCGTCCAGCGCGCCGCGCTGTTGTCGCTGGCGTGGGACCACGTCGCATCAGGACTGGACGGTCGCGAGTCGGCGTTTGAGCTGCACGCCAACGGTGGGCTGCAAGCATGGCGGGCACGGCTGCGCCGCGACTTCGACCGCTACAACGAATTAGCCAACGCGGTGCTCGGTGCGATTGACATCGACATGCCCGAGGTCGACGTCAGCAACATCCGCGCGGCGCCCTTCAGCCCAAGGCGCCAGGTCACACCACCAACGCGCTAGGTCGGCAGCGCTGCAAGGTCGAGCGTGATCGGCGTGAGCTCGGCTGCTGGGGCCAGGTGCGTGACCTCCACCGACTCAGACCGAGTGATCAGGAGCGCAGCGTTCACGCGTTCGGCCAACGCTTGGGTCTCGTGGCGGATTTGCTCCAGGTACTCCCTGAGGTCTTCGTGTTGTCCAGTGGCCAGCACGAGGTCAACCACGCCAGCGATCGCAATCAGCGAAGTGCGCAATTCAGTACAGATCGTCACGAGGACGTGCTCACGCTCCCGCAGCAGCGCAGTGGTGCCTTCGAGCCGAGCAGACATTGCAGAGTGCAGCTCGCGCGCGGTATCGATCGCCGTTTCCAGCGAACGCATCTGGGTTTTGACCTGAAGAGTGAGCTGCCGTCGCTCGATCGCGCGGTCGACGGTTGCCAGCAGCTCATCCGGAGAGCAAGGTTTGCGGAGGTAGTCGTAGGCGCCATTCCGCAATGCGCCAACAGCCGATTCCACAGAGGCGTAGCCAGTCAGCATCAGCGTCACCGTTTCCGGCCACGTGCTGCGCACCGCCTTCAGGATGTGAAGGCCGTCAATGTCGCCGAGCTTGAGATCGGTGAGGACGACGTCGAATTCGCTTGTGCGAATCTTGCGGAGTGCGTCCGCACCGTTCGGGCTCAGTGTCACCGTGTGGCCGGCATCAGTCAGGACCGCGCCGAGCGTCCATAACACCGCCTCGTCGTCGTCGACGACCAGGATCTTGCTGGCCACTGTGCGTGGCGGCCAGTGCAATCAGCGTGCCACCGGTTACGGCGAAGTTGCGCAAATTCGCTTTGCTGTGACCGTCGTAACCCCGCCGCAATCTGTCGTCCGAGCTCCCATCGCCCAGAACCCCCCGAAACGGGTGCTTTCGGCAGCGCGCAAAGTCTGCCGATAGTGAATACGTGAACTTGCAGTGGCGCCCTCCGACCGACCTATTGGGTCGCGTTCGATGGGCGTTTCTGCTTGCGGCGCTGGTATGTCTGGCGACCAGTGCCGCCCAGATGACCGCGGCCGACGAGGTTCCGGGGTCGTGGCACCTCATCGGCATCGTCCTCGTCATCGGCGTCGCGGTCGGTTCAATCGCCGGGCATCGCCGCGGCAGCTTCGGCCCCTTCGCCACGCTGCTGGGCATCACCGTCCTGATACCGATCGGCCTCACCATGGGCGATCCGTTCCGTGCTACCGAGCTGGTGTACGTGGTCTTGTTCCACCAGGCGCTTTTCCGCTCGTTCCGTTCGCTGACCACCGTCACGGTCTTTGCGCTTGCCGCGCTGGTGATCAGCGTGCAGCTCGCAATCTCGCTCATTCCGCTTTTCACGTGGGATATCTACGAAGTCGTGCTTCAGATCCCCGCCGTCTTGCTTGTCGGCGTGATCCACGTGCTCGGGGTGAGTATCGGACGTCACCAGCGGGCTGCCCTGCGTGAGCAGGCGTTGGCGGCCACCGGCTCGGACCTGGTTGCCGCCCCCACGCGAGAAGACGTCTACGCGGTCGCACTGGCCGGCGCGCGCGCCTTGACCGAGCCCCACGCCCAGGCCGAAGTCACGCTGAGCATCGGCACGCGCGAGCAGATGCGCATCGTCGCCACCTACGCGCGCACCGGCGCGGACTTTTCCGGCCTTACCTTTAACCTCACGAGATCCGCCGCGTTGCTAGAGCTGTACGCCGAGCGGCGCGTGTTCGAGCTCACCTCGGACCAAACCCTCGACTTCATGAGCCAGATCTGCGCGATGCCGCGCCGGCCCGACTTCATCTGGACTGACACCCTGCTGGTCGCGCCATTGATGGTCCACCATGAGCTGCGCGGCGCCCTCACCGTCATCACCTCGCAACAGCTGCCTGACGAGTGCAAGGACGGCCTGGCCACGCTGGCCACGGAAATCGCGCTCGCGCTCGAGACCGTCGACCTCAACGAACGCCTGTCGCATCAAGCCTTCCACGACCCGCTGACCGGGCTCGCGAATCGCCGCTTGTTGGCGGAACGCGCGCGCGAGGCCTTCCACACCTCAGGTGACCAACTTGCGTTACTGGTGCTGGACCTGGACAGCTTCAAACTCGTCAACGACAGCCTGGGGCATGCAGCCGGTGATCAGATGCTGGTCGACATCGCCGAGCGCCTGACGGCGTCGCTGCCGCCGGCCCATTGTGCGGCACGCCTGGGCGGTGACGAGTTCGCCGTACTGATCGAGGGGCTGACTCAACCCGAGCAAGAAGCGGCGGCCGTGGCCGAACAGGTGTTGGCTGCCTTGCGTCAGCCGCTCATGCTGCAAGGCAACGCGATCACCCCCGAGGCGAGCATCGGCATCGTGGCGGGTCAGGCCTGCGGCGGCTTCGAAGCGCTGCTCGCCGACGCCGATCTGGCAATGTACGCCGCGAAGCGCTCCGGCAAGGGCCGCTACGTCATCTTCGAGCCAGCGTTGCGCGACGCGGCCGTCCGCCAGCTCGAACTCGACGTGGAGCTGCGTCGCGCGCTTGACGAGCGTGAATTCGAGCTGCACTACCAGCCACTGGTCAAGTTCGACTCTGGGCAGCTGGTCGGACTCGAGGCACTGGTGCGCTGGCGTCACCCGCGTCGCGGACTGTTGCCGCCTGGTGAATTCATTCCGCACGCCGAGGCCAGCGGCTTCATCGTGCCGCTGGGTCGCTGGATTCTGGAAGAGGCGTGTCGCCAGACGCGTGCGTTCGCGAAGGCTGGTATGCGTGTGCGCGTTGGCGTCAACCTCTCACCTCGCCAGCTCCAGCAGGAGAACCTGGAAGAGCTCGTCCGGTCCGCCCTGTTGCAGACCGGTGCCTCGGCGTCGGCGCTGACGCTCGAGTTCACTGAAACCAGCCTGGTGGAGCGCACCGACAGTCTGTTGGCGCAGCTCAGCGCACTGCGAGAGCTGGGCGTTCACATCGCACTGGACGACTTCGGCACCGGGTACTCGTCGCTCGCCTATTTGCGCGACTTTCCGTTCGACCTGGTAAAGATTGACCGCTCGTTCATCGACGGGGTCGAGCACGACCCGGAGCAAGCAGCCTTCGTGCGGGCGATTGTCACGCTCGCGCACACCCTGCACATGGGAACGATCGGCGAGGGCGTCGAAACGCCCGCCCAGTACGAGCGCCTGCGTGCGCTCGGCTGCGACGTCGGCCAGGGCTATCACATCGGTCGCCCGATGCCAGCTAGCGCGGTCGAAGGATGGCTGGCGCACACCGAGTCCGCTGCCGCTGCGTAAGGCGAGTCGCGCCTGTAACGCACCGCGCTGCAGTTGTTGGCCGCACCGGCCGATGCTCGAAAGAGAGATCATGATCGCCGCGCGGCCCCGCTTAGGATCCTTCAGCCCACCCCAAGACTTCCGAGCCTGGGCCAACCTGACGTTGCTCCTGGCCAGTCTGTGGAACAGCGCCTTCGGCATCATTCTGCTCGCTGCCGTGGCCTCCTCCCCGTGGCAGATGCGCACGATCGCCGCATGCGGCCTCATTTGGCTGGCAATTTCGACGCACCGCGCCTTCAAGCGCCGCCGCTTCCCTCTCTACCAGCCAATCGCGGAGGGCGTGGTGATTGCTCTGGCGCTGTGGACGTTGGGCGACCTTCGTCTGGGTCTGGTGCTGGTGTATCAGGGGCTGTTCTTTCGCCCGGTGTATCGCGGCCGCGAGCCGATCACCGCGATCCTGAGCTACGCGGGTGGCTTCGTGGCGGTGCTTGCCGCGCAGACGCTGCGCAGCGGCTTCGAGGTGATGTCCGCGACGGAGTTGATGACACACCTGATGGCATGCGTCGTCTTCGGCGTCGTGAAGTTCGTTCTGTCGCGCAGCTCCGTAATAGCCCAGCGCGCGATGATCCGCGAGCAGATTCTGGCCAGAGCCGGTGCGGGTCTGGTCGCCGCGGCGACGCCCGCGGAGGTCCACAATGCCGCACTTACCGCAGTGCGCGGCGTGCTCGCCGCAACTGGGCTCACCCGCGTGAGCCTGTCGCTGGTCGATGGCGACTCGTTCGAAGTGGTCGCCTCGATGGGTCTCGATTCCAACGTCGCCTCCGGTACTCGAAAGCTGCTGAGCACGCTTCCGGAGCGCGCCCGCACCTATGGTCGCGAAACGCGCACCTTGCGCGTAGACGCGGACACCGCCGCCGAATTGGAGTTTGCCCTCGGGTTCAAACCGCATTCCGGCACACTGACATTGACGCCGCTGCTGATCCGCAACGACTTCGTTGGGCTCCTCGTGGTGGAAACCCCGGCGCGGCTTGCAACGGAATATACGACCGGGCTGACGGCGCTGTGCGCCGAAGTTGCGCTGGCACTGCAGAGCACCCGATTGACCGCGAACCTCCAGCGGCAGGCGCGCGAAGACGCGCTGACGCATCTCGCAAATCGGGCCGCGTTTGTGGAATGCCTCGACCGAAAGTTGGAGCAGGCGGCCGAAACAGGCGCCGCGGTCAGCGTGCTGTTCATCGACCTGGACAATTTCAAGATCGTCAACGACAGCCTGGGCCACACGGCGGGTGATGCGTTGCTCGTAGAAATCGCGGAGCGTTTGCGCAGTTGCGCCTCCGAAGCTGACCTGGTCGCGCGCCTCGGTGGTGACGAATTTACGATCCTGCTGGGCGACGTTGGTGTTTCGGGCGAACCTGGCTTGGTGGCCCGCAAGATTCGAGAATCGCTGCGTCAACCCGTGACAATTGGTGAACGGAGCGTGACCGTCAGCGCGAGCATTGGCATCGCCATTCAGGACGCTGGCAACGTGAACAGCGCGAGCGAGCTGCTTCAGGCGGCCGACCTTGCGCTCTATGCAGCGAAGGGCCGCGGCAAGGCCCAGGCCGCCATGTTTGAGCCAGCCATGGCCGCGGATGTGATGCAACGGCTGGAGCTAGAGGCGAACCTGCGTGAGGCGCTGGAGCGCGACGAGCTGTCGGTTCACTACCAGCCGCTAATCGACTTGCAAGACGGTGCGCTCGCGGAGGTGGAGGCACTGGCGCGCTGGAAGCATCCGCTGCGGGGCCAGATTTCGCCGGTCGAGTTCATTCCGCTGGCTGAAGAGTCAGGACTCATCGTGCCGCTCGGCCGGTGGGTACTGAATCAAGCGTGCAGACAGATGCGCTCGTGGCAAGCTGCCTATCCGTCTTCACGCCTGGTAATGGCGGTCAACCTTTCGGGCAAGCAGTTGGAGGATCCGCACCTGGTCGCAGATGTCCAGCACGCGCTGGTTGCAAACGGTGTGGATGCCAGTCGTCTGAAGCTGGAGATCACTGAGAGCGTTGCCATCGCGGATACGCCGGGAATCCTTCAGGTCCTGCGCGACTTGAAGGATCTCGGTGTGAAGCTGGCGATCGATGATTTCGGCAGCGGGAATTCCGCGCTGCGATACCTACAGCATTTTCCGATTGACACACTGAAGATTGACCGATCATTCGTCGAAGGGCTTGGCCGCGATCCGCGCAGCACCGCCTTGCTGCGCGGCATGGTGGCCTTCGCAAAGAGCATCGGCCTGAGCGTTACCGGCGAAGGCGTGGAGACCTCCGACCAATCCGATTGCCTGCGCGCTCTCGGCTGCGACCGAGCCCAGGGCTTCCTGTTCGCCAAACCCAGCCCACCCGAAGCCATCGCCCCGCTCCTCGAACACAGCGCAGACCACCCCCGCCTGGCCGCCTGACGCACGTCCGTCCATTAAGGTAGTAGGGCGTCCCGTCCATGCGCCTTGCTGCCCTGCGCTCAGCGCCAAACTACCGTCCACAACTGGCCACCGCGATCGTTGCCTTTTATCAGGCCAGCCCCCGGCTAACCATCGCCGTCGTGGTGGTCGCCACCCTATTCGGGTTGCTCCAACCGGCGTTCGTCATTGCAACGGGGGTGCTGGTTCAGGCGGCTGCTAGCAATACGGACGTCGCCGTTCCGTTAACGTTTCTCGGCGCAATTTTCATCATCACCAGAGTGCTCGGTCCGATCCGGGACGAGCTCGGCACCGCGCTTTGGCGTCGCGTGGACCAGTCCATGGGCGACCGCATCATGCGCGCGATGTCGATCGACCCCAGCCTGCGCCAGGTGGAGGATCCACACATTCAGGATGTGGTTGCGCAGGTGGAAGGCGCCGTGACCGGCTTCGGCGTAGGCCAAGGGGCCCAGTTACTAACGTTCCTGTGGTCGCAGCGGACCTTCGCGTTTATCTCGCTGATCATCATCGGCAGAATCTACTGGTGGGCCGCGATGGTGCTCGCAATTGTGCATGTCCTCGGCTACTCCGGCGCACGCTGGCACTGGAAGGAAGTCACCCAGATAATCCTCGGTCAGACCGACCAGATGCGCCGGTCCTACTATGTCCGCAACCTGGCGTTGAGCTCCAGGGTTGCCAAAGAAACACGCATCTTCGGCCTCGCACGCTGGCTGGTAGACCGTTATCGACACAGCGCCATCGCCATCCTGGAGGATGTGTGGACCAAACGACGGGAGGGTTGGCTATTAGGAGCCGGCATCGCGCTGCTGCTCGCGGGCACGGAGGCGGTCACGATCTGGCTGGTGGCAATCGACAGCCTCAGCGGCCGAGTCAGTATCGGTACGGCGGTGACAGTGGTGCAAGCCTTGTTCGCGGCCGGACTCCTGAGCACCTACAACGATCCGGACTGGGCCATCATGCAGTCCGCTTCCACCATCGAAAAGGTCCGCGAGCTGGAGGAGCGGGTCCGCACACAATTGACGAGCCTGTCAGGCCAGCGCGACTCCAACGGCATGCCGCGCAAAGAGATCCGCTTCGAGCACGTTGCGTTCACCTATCCAGGCTCCAGCCACCAGGTATTCGAAGACTTCAATCTCACGATCGAGAGCGGGAGGTCACTGGCGATTGTCGGCGAGAACGGTGCAGGAAAAACCACGCTGGTGAAGCTGCTGAGCCGCCTTTACGAGCCGACCGCGGGGAGAATCACCGTAGACGGCGTCGACCTGCGCGAATTGGATCCAGCCGCCTGGCATTCGCGTATTGCCGCCGTCTTTCAGGACTTCACCCAGTTCGAGCTCTCCGCGTACGACAATGTCGCCTTCGGTGCGTTGCGCGCGGCGGACGACAATGTCGCCGTGGAGCGCGCCGCGCATCAGGCTGGCGCACATGAGATCATTTCGCGACTGCCACAGGGCTGGCAGACTCCGCTCAGTCGCGAGCTGAGCCATGGCAGCCAGATCTCGGGCGGCGAATGGCAGCGATTGGCATTGGCGCGGGCGCTCTTCGCCGTCCAGTCAGGCGCGGGCATTCTCATTCTCGACGAGCCCACCGCGTCGCTGGACGTGCGCGGCGAAGCGGAGGTGTATCAGCGTTTCCTGGAGTTGACTGCCGGAGTCACCACGATCGTGATCTCCCACCGGTTCTCAACGGTGCGTCGCGCGGACCGCATTGTGGTGGTGGAGCGCGGCCGTGTCGTCGAGGACGGCAACCATGATGAGCTGGTCGGTCAAACAGGTGGGCGATATGCAGAAATGTTCACGCTTCAAGCCGAGCGATTTGTCGCGGCATGAAGTTGCCGTCATTCTTCCGGTCGATCCACCTCATGCTGCAACTGTCGCTGCGCGCCGACGCACCCCGCTCACTTGGGTCGGTGCTAACGGCGATTGGCTCGATGATCGCGCTGCCATTGCGCACACTCGGTCTCAAGCTGGTGACAGACGGTATCGTCGCCGCAAATCCGACCACCATCGTCACGGGCGTGGTGGTCATCGGCGGACTCCAGGCGTTGAGCCGCTTTCTGATGTGGGCCTCCTTCAACCTGCGAATGCGCATGCGCGAGAACACACAGGTGTATCTCGACAGCTACCTGATGGAACTCACGGCCGGCATCAGTGGCATCGAACACCACGAACGGCCGGAGTATCTCGACCACATTGAGGTGATCCGCGCGGAGCGCTGGGCGATCGCCAATCCATTCAATCCGATTTCCTGGTCGCTGGCGTCCGCGTTCCAGGTGCTGAGCGCATTTGTGCTTCTGGCCGGTGTCGACCTGCGGTTGATCCTTTTGCCAATCGCCGGTATTCCCGCGGTCGTTGCCACCGTTCACCAGCAGCGCGTGTTTTCACGTCTCCGCGAGATGCATGCAGAAACCAATCGGCGGCTCCGCCACCTTCAGGATCTGACGATTCAACCGGCCACCGCCAAAGAGATCCGGATCTACGAGCTCATCGGCACACTGATGCAGCGCAGGCGTGAGCTGTTCGACGGCCTGGAGCAGGACCGCGTGCGGCACGAGTTGGTCTCCGCCGCGTGGCTTTTGGCAACCTGGTCTTTGTTCAGCCTGTGCTATATCGCCGCGCTCGGCGTTACACTGGCATTGGCGCGCGACCAGCGCGCATCGCCTGGTTCCGTTGTGTTGGTGCTTGGGCTCGGCAGCCTCCTGATTGGGCAACTGTCGGAGCTGGCCTACAACGTTGCGTGGTTGATGCGCACCGAGCGAGCGGTTGCCAAACTGGTGTGGCTGGTGGACTACGCCGCCGAGCAGAAACATGCTGCGCAACCGCGCGCACCGGTTGGTACTCCACCGCGGTTGCGAGACGGAATTCGTTTTACGGATGTTGCATTCGCCTATCCAGGGACGGAGCGACCGGTGATGTCCGGTGTCAACCTCTTGCTGCCCGCTGGTAAGACCATCGCCATCGTTGGCAACAATGGGGCCGGCAAGACAACCCTGGTGAAGCTCCTGTGCCGTCTGTACGAGCCTTCGGCTGGCCGGATCACGGTCGATGGGCTGGACCTCCAGCAAATTCCGCCGGAGGACTGGCGGCTGCGGATGGCCGCCGGCTTCCAGGACTTCGCTCGGCTGGAGCTCGTCGCGCGTGAGTCGGTCGGAGTGGGTGACCTGGGGCACGTGCATCGCGCCGATGTGGTCGCGGACGCGCTGGCCCGCGCGGCGGCCTCCGACGTGCGTGCTGCGCTCCCAGATGACCTCGAGACGCAGCTTGGCAAAACCTTCGAAGGTGGGGTGGACCTTTCGCTGGGCCAGTGGCAGAAACTGGCGGTGGGTCGTGCGATGATGCGTCAGGCGCCACTCGTGCTCATTTTGGACGAGCCCACCGCCAGCCTCGATGCGCCGACCGAACACGCGCTCTTCGAGCACTTCGCTCGGGCCGCCAGCGACTACTCTGCCACCGCGGGGACAGTGACGCTGCTGGTGAGCCACCGCTTCTCTACGGTCCGCATGGCAGACCTGATCATCGTCATCTCAGACGGCGCCATCGCCGAACGAGGCACCCACGAGGAGCTCCTCGCAACAAACGGCATCTACGCCGAGCTCTATCAACTCCAAGCCCGCGCCTACGCCTAGCAAGGTATGGCATAGTGTATGGCATGTTCAAGACGACCCTCTACCTGCCCGATGACCTCAAGGCAGAGCTCGAGCGCGCGGCGCGGGAGACCGGTCGCAGCGAGGCTGATCTCATTCGCGACGGTATTCGACTCGCGCTCGCGCGGCAGCAGCCGCCAGCCCCAACGATCGGCATCCTTGTAAGCGCAGACCCGCATTTTGCTGAAAAGGTCGAGGAACACCTGGACGGATTCGGCCGCGAGTGATCATCCTCGACACGAGCGGCGTCCTGGCGGCTGTCGACCCACGTCAGGCACACCATTCCGCGGCAGCGCGCGAGTTGCTTCGCCCACAGCGGCGGATTCTGTCACCCTTCGTTCTCGCCGAGCTGGACTATCTCATTAGCACCAATGCTGGTCAACGGGAGGAGCTTCGGTTTCTCGCGGACGTTGCCAAAGGCGCGTACGAGCTGCAGGCGTTCACACCTGCTGACGTGGCAGCGGCGTCCGCGGTTCTCGAGCAGTATGCTGACCTGCGTCTCGGGCTTGCGGATGCGTCCATCGTCGTGTTGGCGCAGCGCCACCGCGTGCGGGACGTGCTGACCCTGGACCAGCGCCACTTTCGGGTTGTCCTCGGGCCGGACCAGCAGCCGTTCCGATTACTTCCGCGGGATGCCTGAAAAGCATGGCGCCGCCATCGAGCATGCGTACCGCCTCTCCCTACGCCTGAGCTAAGTACATCAACGGCATCTGCCGATACTTGGATCTGAGATTGCGTCGCATGCCGCTCAGCGTTCAACAGTTACGCCACATGTTTCAGCGCGCCATCCCTATCCTTTTGTGGCTGCCTGTCGCAGCGTTTTGCGCGTACACGCTGTTCAATGCCACCGGCCCGTCGTGGGTGAACGTTGCTGAGGCGCTGGCGCTGGCCGTCCTCGCCGCGCTGGCTACATGCGAGCATCGTGGCCGCGTGCATGCGCAGGCCTCGCACCACGCGATCGAGAGCGAGCTGCAGCACCAGAAGACGGTCGAGGCCGCGCTGGCCGAGCAGGCACAACTGCTCGAGCTCGCATCAGATGCAATGTTCGTGTGGGAAGTCGAGTCCGGTGCGCTCCAATTCTGGAATCGCGGCGCCGAGCAGCTGTACGGCTGGCGCAGAGATGAGGTGCTCGGCAAGACGCCGCAGGCGATCCTCCAAACGGAGTTCCCTCGGCCGCTTTCTGAGCTGCGCGAATCGATGGAACGCACCGGCCGTTGGGAAGGCGAGCTCATCCACCGTCGACGTGACGGCAGTCGCGTCCTGGTCATGAGCCGCTGGGCGCTGAAGGAGCGCATCGAGGGACAACCCCTCCGAGCGCTTGCAATTAACAGCAACATCACCGACCAGAAACGCGCCCAGGCAGAGCTGGAGCATCAAGCCCAGCACGATGGGCTGACAGGTCTTGCGAACCGCACCACGCTGACGATGCGCCTCGACGAGGCGCTCGCCACGGCCGACGCACCGGTCGCCCTGCTCATGCTCGATCTCGACCGGTTCAAAGACGTCAACGACACGCTCGGGCACGTCTCGGGCGACCGGTTGCTGTGCGCCGTCGGCCCCCGCCTGCTGGCGCACTTGCGCGAAGGCGACACGCTGGCGCGTCTCGGTGGCGATGAGTTCGCGGTGCTCCTGCCCGGCGCGTCGGTCGCAGCAGCCGGCGTCGTTGCCCGCAAGCTGCTCAACGTGCTGGAGCAACCGTTCGATCTCGGCGACGCGAGCGTGCATATCGCCGCCAGCATCGGCATCGCCGCGGCTCCTGAGCACGGCAACGACACCGAGACACTGCTGCGTTGCGCTGACGTTGCAATGTACGTTGCCAAACGCAGCGGCACCGGCGCCGCCGTCTACATGGCTGACCAGGACCAGCACAGTCGCGATCGACTCTCAGTAGCTGGCGACTTGCGTCGAGCCATTCAGTCCGGCGAGCTCCTGCTCCATTATCAGCCAAAGCTCGATTGCGCCAGCGGCGACCTGATGGGCGTTGAAGCGCTGGTGCGATGGAAACATCCCGAGCGGGGGCTCGTACCTCCCGACCAGTTCATTCCCGTCGCCGAACAATCCGGGCTCATTGGCCTGCTCGGTCGCTGCGTGCTGGAGCAGGCCATCCGCGAAGCACGTACGTGGAGCGACATGGGCTACGCCTTTCCGATCGCGGTGAACCTCTCGATGCGCGACATGCTCGATCCAGAGCTGCCACAGTACATCGAGCAGATCCTCTCGAAGTGGCAAATGGACGCGAGCTGTTTGCGAGTAGAGATTACGGAGAGCAGCCTCATGGTGGATCCGGTGCGAAGTCGCGCAACACTGGTTCGCCTCCGCGAGCTGGGTGTGCGGCTGTCGGTGGACGATTATGGGACCGGCTATTCTTCACTCCGCTACCTCCAGCAACTGCCCGTGGATGAGCTGAAGATTGACCGCTCGTTCATTCGCCACATGGTCAGCAACGAAAGTGACCTGATGATCGTGCAAAGCACGGTGGATCTGGCGCACGGACTCGGACTCAGTGTCGTAGCCGAGGGCGTCGAGGACGCAGGCACCTGGCAACGCCTGGCGGCCATTGGTTGCGACCAGGCGCAGGGCTACTACCTGTGTGTGCCGATCCCCGCGGATAGCTTCATCGAGTGGCTGCGTGCCTTCGACGCAAGACCAGCAACCCTGGCGGCGTAACCCAACCGGCCCTTCGGCAGGGTCCACGTTCTGGAACGTCAAGCGTCGGAGGGCTTCACCCTGTGAACACCTACCCGTCCGTGGGTCCAACGCCTGGACACCCAGTCTACCGTGTTGGTTCCTGCAGGCGACCGAGTGGCGCCGCGCAGCGGAAAGGGGGTCTATCGCACAGTCAGGACTGTGGTCCGCGCCAGGGGCGTAGTAGGTCGTTTCCGCTGGCTGGCACCGCTGGGCCCACGATGAACAGGTCCGTGTTGCGCTCCAGCATCGCGCGCAAGCGCGCAAACAAATCAGCCATGTTCACCGGTTTGCTGACGTAGCCACGAATGTCGTACTCCAGCGCGCGCAGGACATCGGGCGAGGTGGATCTGCCAGTCAGCATCACCACGTTGATGCTCGAAGCCAAGCCAGTTGTTTGCAATTCGCGCAGCACGTCGAAGCCATTCAGGTCCGGCATATCGACATCCAGCAGGACTGCCGCTGGACGAATGCTTTCGAGCGCTGCGAGCGCGGATGCGCCATTCAAAAAGCAGCGTGTGGTGTAGCCAAACGCAACTGACCACGCCGCGATCGCCTCGGCAAAGACCGGGTCATCGTCGACGACGACGAGGTCCACTCGCTCGGATGCGGCAATCGCCGATACTGTCTGTTCGAACTCCGAAGTGGTTGAGACCGGTCGCGGACCACGATCCAGATCGGCGCCCACCTGCGCGATGAGTCGGTTCAGGCGCGGCACGTCGGCAACACCTGCTTTCGGGAGCAAGTGCTCGATGCGCGCGGCCGCACGAGATGCCGTGCCAAGTCCAAAGGCGCCGAGAGAACCAGCCAGCTTGTGCGCCGCCGTGACACCGGACTGCAAGACTTCGGACGCGGATACGCCCCCGGCCGCGAGGCTGTCAACAGCCAACCGAATTCTGCGCAACCGTTCGCGCTGGACCTCGCTATTGCGGGCCCAGATCGTCTGCAGCTCGGCGTCCAGCTGGGCGTGCAACGCGGCCATACCTCAATGAGCATCGTCCCGTCATCGGGAGTTCAGAAGCGTTGAAGGGCGCGAGGCGATTGCGAAGGCGTCACAGTCAAGGGGAGTCGATCAGGCAGCCTGAATTGCATCGGCGCTCGCCGCTGGCAGCACCACATAGAAGGTGGCACCCTTGCCGACGTCGCTTTCGGCCGAGATGTGCCCGCCGTGCAGACCCGATCGAGTGGAGTCACCATCACCATGGCTTCGCCGCTGACCCCGAGCCGGCCTTCTGGCAGAATCTATGCCGCTAGCGGCGCTTTGCCGGGAAGTCGCGGCCCCAGAAACCGCCTTCCGGGCGGCCGTGGGCATGGTAATGATCGGGAATGTTGCGCATATTGTCGTCGATATAGATCGCGCCGAAGTGCTCCCCGGCGACCTCTCGCAGCCGAGCGTGCATCGTCGCCAGCTCGTCTGCCGGCGGATTGATTCCGTGTTGGCGCCAGACGACCATTGGCACTTCGCAGATCTCGCACTCGGCGATCCAGCAGAGATCATCCTCGTAGTACCAGGGCGTAATCCGCAATGCTTCGCAGAGGTCGCAGCGTGGCGGCACGGGCTTCCATTGTACGCGCCGCGCATTACATGAGAGAGGTCCAGGATCCTTCCTGGTTTGTCTTGCCACTGCATAAAGCGCTCATGGCGTACGCTGCCGACCGTCTCTACGCGGTGAACGGAAATCCTCTGCTCTGAAAATCCGGGGCGAACGCTCTTGCTGCCGCAGGCAAACGCGCGTCAGCGCTCCGCACCCTGGACCCTCCGTGGGACGAGGTTTCATTCCCGCTGGTAGCCCGCGGCCGTGAAGAACTCTAGAAGAGTGGATTAAAGCAGACTTCGAGCGACGCGGCGGGCCATGCGTAACATTCGTTAGGAGCCGCCTCGCCGGCGAGCGATAGCATGGATATTGCTATTCGACGAGAACTCTCACGTATCGGAGGTCCATTCAAACTGTGATCCGGTTTTCTCGACTTTCCACGTCGCTGATGCTCGTTGGCACGCTCGCGGTGGCCGCGATTCCGGGCACCGCTGCCGCCCAGGAGATGATGCCCTCGATGCTGGTGCAGAGCACGCCGAGCTTTACGGTCGTGCTCCAGGTTGGCCCCGCAGCACAGATGATGGCGCCCGGTGCGTCCATGATGGGCAACGACGCCGAGGTTATGGTTGGCCAGGTTGGCATGGGCGACATGCCTGCGCCCGGTTCGAGCATGGCCATGGGACAGAGCTCATCCAGTTCCATGAGCATGGGCGACCACTCCATGTCGGGCGGTACGAGCAACTCGGGCAGCATGTCCAACACGATGTCGGACATGTCCGACATGGGCATGGCCGTCAACCACCACCTGGAGGTCCACATCACGGACTCCAGCGGTAACGTGGTCAATGACGTCTCGCCAGTGATCCGCATCAAGGACAAGTCCACCGGCGTCTCGCGCGATCTCAACGACGTCATGGCGATGTATGACGCGATGATGGGCCCGTCTGACTTCCATTACGGCCAGAACGTGTGGCTGCCCGACGGACAGTACGACATCACCGTTATGCTCGGCAGCCAGAGCGCGTTGTTCCGCGACGTGCAGATCAGCGGTGGCAACATGCCGATGTCCATGATGGGCGGCTGATCTAGCAGAAGCCGATCTCCTTCACGTGGCCACACCGTGGGTAGTCCGTGTGGTACCCGCGCTACCCGAGGCGCAGTCTTACGGCGAAGGAGATCGAACCATGCAAAGCTTTGTGATTGAAGAGTCGCCCTGCCCGCACTGCAAGAATCCGCGCACGGCGCGCTGTGGAACCATCGGGTTCTGCTTCAACTGTCGCGGACAATGGCGAACCGATTCTGGTGCCGCGACGGCGGAACCACGCTATGCGTTCACGAACGCGGAACTCAATCGCCTGGAGGTGTACCGCGCCGCGGTACGGGCAGGCTTCTACAGCGAATGGAGCTAGGTGTTAGGAAAGCTGGGAGGTGCAATCATCTACACCTCCCAGTCCACGGTTAGTTCGTCAGTCAGTCGTTGTCGGACGCGTCGGTGTCCTTGGGCACGAAGTGCCACAGCATCGACGTGCCAGCACCCTGCTCGATCGCGATGCCGTACTGCGCTCCAGTCACGGCCGAGCCAGGAAACTGTTTCGCCCCGTTGGCGCAATCTCCGGGCGCCGGATCGCAGCGGAAACCGCCAACTGCGCCGGAGTCCTTGGTGAAGAATCCGCCGAAGTCAACCAACCACATCGACTTGCCGTTTGGCGCAAATTTCAGATCGAGCGGTCCCAAAAAGCCGCCCGTATTCAAGTTTGGCCAACCACCCGGTTGTTTCTTGTTGTGCGCGAAGACTTTCTGCACGGTCCCGACATACGCGCCCGTGCTGGTGGTCTCTACCTTGAGCCGACGGACATCCTTGCCGACTCTGGCCGCGGGCACGCTGCCGAGTGGGAACTCCAGGTTTCCAAAGCCGGCAAAGAAGAAGTTGTGCACCAGCTCCGAGCCGCCGAAGTCGGCGTTTTCGCTGACGTCGATCCCATCGGCGGAGATATCGACGGTCGCCAGCGAAATGCCGGGGACGAACTCCGCGTCGATGGCTTGATCGACCAGGTCACCCTCGCGGAACAGGTGGCCCTTCGGATCCTCCAGGTAGTTAAAGATCGCCGCTTGGCCAACGATTGCCTGCGCTGGCTGCGTAGGCGATCGCAGACTCTGGTTGCCCGTGAAGGCGCCAGCGTCACCCGCCAACTGGTTGTTGCCGAGACCGAACTGCGGATCGGCGGTTGCGAAGAAATTGACTTGATTTGGCCAACCCCAGTTGCGCGGCGGCGTCCCGTTCACTTCGAATGGCCATACGTCATCACCACCATTGGCGAGCGGACGTTGCCCGCGCACATCGACGTCGTTGTTGGTGAGCACCAGCTCGCCGCCCACGGCCGGGACGTCTTTCGGGGCGACGACCATGCCGTACGGGTTGCGGAAGCCCCAACCGGTCAGCCGAAGTGTTGAGTTGGTTCCGTCAGAGTTGATCGACGCATCAGCACGAATCGCCTCCGTCGAGCCACTGCACGGCAGCGTGCCACGCACGATGTGGCCACCATTCGGGCCGAGCGTGCCGTCTACAAGCGGCGCACCGCCCGGGAGGTTCTTCACCGATCGCTTGTATCCCATCGTGAAGGGGAAGAACCGTTCACCCGCCGGCGTGAGCTCGATATCGAAGCATGGAATGTCGCCGAGCCCTTCGCCATCGACGGTGCCGCTATTGGTCGTCGTGCCCTGCTCGAACTCCACCCACGTATGCCCATCTTCCTGGAAGAAGACGAAGGCATCGTTCTGGTGGTCGCCTTCAGATGGCAAGTTCGCGATCAGCGCAACGCGTTCACCTGTCCGCGGATTGACGCGGTGGATCCGGCCGGCGGAGAAGCTCGGACCCGATCGGGCGCCTTCCGGACCGCCCGAGAAGTCGTCAGCATAGAGGAAGCCATCGTGGAAGCTGAGACCGTCGATGTTTACGCCGAAATCGCCGAATTCGGGATGTGGTCCGCCGTTGGACCCAGCGTTGGACACGCCACCACTGACGGTCCGTATCTCCGTGCAAGTGCCGTCTTTGCCAACGGCGAGTTCGTAGATGCCAGCCTTGTTCTCTTCGGTAACGATCGGCCCGTGGGATGGATCGAGGTTTTCCGGGCCTGTGACCGTGTTATTGAAGCCTCCGGGCGCGGTTGCAACATACAGTCCACCACCCTCGAGGACCTTCGTGCCGAACGTCATCGCGGCCACGTTGCCAGGAATCAGATACGGCGCCTTCGGCGGCTGCGCGTATGGTCCACGCGGATCGAGCCCGCGGCCGAAGCAGGCTATCTGGAGCTTGAATTGATCCGGGAATTCGAGGGCAACATTCGACGGATCCGGTTTGGTACCACCCGCCGTGGGATACAGGCTCGTGCGAGCCTGCGTCGCCTGCGCCGCGCTGAGCGCCGCTGGATGGAACACGGGCAGATAACCGGCTGCGCCGTCGTAGCCGTCACGGTAAACGGACTCGTTGTCGTCGTTGTTGATGGAAGCGCCACTGTCAGGGACAGCAGCCGAAGTAGACGAGCCGAGCAGTCCCACAGCCACGGAGACCGATGCGGCCAACGCGAGCCAATGGGGTCGGGACTGGAAAAGCACTTGCCATACCTCCCACCCAGGACAATAAAAGCAAGGAAAGCCGAGTTCTCGGTTCTCGGTTCTCGGTTCTCGGTCTTCGGAAAGCCCCTCCCTTCTTTCTTGTTATCAGTCCGTTAACGGAGTTTAGCCGACCGTTGCAATGGGTGGTGCGGCGAGTTTGAGGCGAGGCTCGACTAGCGAGGACCGCGCGTGTAGCCCTGGCCGCGCACAACACGGCCGGGGCGGGCATCCGTGTGCTGACCATCCTCGAGGACCTGCACGCCGTTGACAAACACGTGCTGGACTCCAGTCGCGTACTGGTGTGGAGCATCGTACGTAGCATGGTCCCGGATGGAGGCCGGATCGAAAACGACGACGTCGGCGTAAAAGCCTTCGCTCAGCCGCCCACGCCGGTCGAGCCCGAGGTTCTCCGCTGGAAATGACGACAACCGGCGAACTGCCTCCTCCAACCGGACGGCGCCTTCCTCACGCACGTACTTGCCTAACACGCGCGCAAAACTACCGTACGCGCGTGGATGCGTGCTGGTCTTGAGGAAGATCCCCTCCGCCGCCAACGAGCCCGCATCCGAACAGAACGCCACCCATGGCAGTGCCACGGCTTTGCGCACGTTGTCCTCGGACATCGTGAAAAACACACACTGGACTCGACTGTCGTCCTCGACAACCAGGTCCATGATGGTGTCCTCGACCGATGTCCCGCGCACTGCCGCCACCTCCGCCACCGTCTTACCGGTCAGATTCCTCAGCGAGGGATTGCGAAAACCCACGAGCAGGATCTTCTCGGCGCTGAGAAACTCATTGTCAGTCGCAGCAATGGACAGTTCTTCGCGGAGGCGTTTACGCACAGAGGGATCGCGCAAGCGGGCCACCCATGCGCGGTGGCCGCCCTCCTGGACCCAACCAGGCATGGTGGAATCCAGTCCGGTGGATGAGGCGTGATAGGTGTACACGTCCGCGGTGATGCGTTGACCACTCCGCCGTGCGGCCTCGATGCGCTCGATGGCCTGGTCCAGTTTGGGCCAGTTGGACGGGCCGGAGGCTTTGAAGTGCCAGACCTCCGCAGGCGCACCGGACCGTTCGGAGATCGAGATCAGCTCCTCGAGCGCTTCCAGCAACTGTTTGCTTTCGTTGCGGATATGCGAGATATACATCCCGCCGTACTCGGCGGCGACCTCCGATAAGGCCGTCAGCTCATCGGTCCCCGCGAATTGCGCTGGCGCATAGATCAAGGATGAACCAACGCCGAGCCCGCCGTCTTGCATCGCTTCGCGCATCAGGCCGCGCATGTGGTCCAGCTCTCGGCTTTCTGGCGGCCGGTTCACGTAGCCCACTTCGTGAATGCGGAGTGTTGTCGCGCCAACGAAAGAAGCCACGTTGCAAGAGATGCCGCGCCGGACCAACCACTGCAAGCCCTCGTCGAGCGAGGTCCAGTCGATATCGTAGTTGACCTCACTCTGGCGCTCGCGCAAGTTCGCTTTCATCTCGGGATTCAGCGGTCCAAGTGAGGAACCCTCGCCGAAGACCTCCAGCGTCACACCCTGATGGATGTCGCTCTGCGAACGGCCATCGGCAACCAGCGACTCCGTGGCCCAGCTGAGCATGTTGATGAAGCCGGGGGCAACCACGCGACCGGTCGCGTCCAACTCGAGATTGCCGTGGCCGTCAAACCTTCCAATCGCCGCAATGGCATCACCCTGTATAGCCAGGTCACCTTGTGTTGGTGGCGCGCCGGTTCCGTCGCAAATAGTCCCATTGCGGATGACCGTGTCGTAAACGACCGTCATTACTGTCCGGCTACACGTTCGATCATCGCCGTCGTATCCGACGGCAGCATGTCACCCGCCCAGACCACGTACTGGTCCGGGCGCACCAGCACCAGATGCGCACTGTATGCTTCACGTCCGTCGGCGTAACTGTCACGGACCACTTTTAGTGGCATGTGGCGTTCGTTCGCGGCGGACTCCAGCGTGCGAACAGCAGTGTCGTCGGCGTCCAGAGCCAACAGGGTGAACCCGTCCGAGAGCTCTTCGTACACATTCCGACCGTTGCTGAGTTGCCGGGGAGCGAGGTGGTGTCCCGCCTCTGCGCGCAAGGACATGCGCCCATGAATACTGCACACGCCACCTGCGGGTCCCATCACGACGGATGAGCCCTCGTAGTGCGGCTCATAGCTCTGCGGCCGCACGGTCCGCGTTGCCCCATACTCCGCCCAGGCACGTTCAAACTCCGCGCGATCCCTGTCCGGGTTGTAACGCTCCAGCCATCGCCGATCCTGGTCGATACCGCCGGCGATCATCACCTCGCCAGTTTCTTGGAAGATGGGCCGCCGCTCCTGGTCGTAGGAATCCAGCAACCGCTGGCCACCCCAACCCTGCAACGTTGCAGCCAACTTCCAGCCCAGGTTGACCGCGTCCTCCAGGCCTGTGTTCAGTCCAAAACCACCGTACGGCGGATGCTGGTGGCAGGCATCACCGGCGATGAACGTGCGACCCAGCCTGTACTGGCTGGCGACCATCACCCGCAGGTCCCAGAAACCGATGTGGTCAAACTCCGCATTGAAGCTGAAGCCGGCCGCCTCATGAAGCAGTCCGAGAAAATCGAAGTTGTCGGGCGTGGCATCACGCGGAACCGGCGCGTGGAAGAAGAAGCCCTCGCCAACATCGATACGTCCGAAGAACTGCCAATAGCCTTGCAGCTCCGGCTTCATCACGCGATACGTAGTGGACGGTGGGAATTTGTTGAGAAACTCGTGCAATTCCTTTGAGCGGAATACTGCCAGCACCATGCGT